>TARA_R110000737_G_scaffold106558_4_pt1 | contig 15804 bp, 3 predicted proteins | sample TARA_R110000737 | Tara Oceans TARA_R110000737 (sample SAMEA4398027) | marine metagenome | biome: Polar Biome; feature: [SRF] surface water layer (ENVO:00010504); material: water (ENVO:00002006), including particulate matter (ENVO:01000060) such as... | depth 5 m
TTTCATGACCGTATGTAAATCTATAACTAACATTGTCATCTACGTACTCACCGAACCTATTGTCTGCAAACATAGGGTCATCTAAAATTTCAGATATTTTTTGTGTTACTATTGCATACTGTTCAGCTTTAGTTAAATAATTGAAATAAGGATGTTGCTCTATAATTCTTGTATTTTTTGGGTTTACAACATTGTCTATTATGCTAGCTTTTAAATCAATATTACTATGTATAGCTGCCCTTGTAAGAGTCAAAGCTTTTGCTAGTCTAATATTAGCCTCTTCGTATTCTGACAGTTCGTATTTTTTACCATCTGTTAAAATACCAATGTGTTTTTCAGCACCTTTATTGTTTTTCGCTGTCTTACTATATGTGTTAATTTCACTATTTAAAACACCAGAACTTGAATGCACGCCTGATTTGTCTTTTAAACCATCTATTTGCATAGCTCCTAACAAACCGTATGTATAACCATTAGAGTATTCAGGGTCTTCTGTAAATAGTTTGTTTAGTAATTTACTATGCAGTTTGACTGACCTTCTAAAGAAAGAACCCTCATTACCCATTTTACTACCTATAGTATCCACTGACAAGTCTTTGCTTGTTTGATTAGCTAATGCTGACAATCCTTTGTGATGTCTTGACATAGCAATAATAGGTTCAGCACTGAAAGCTTTATCTAAACTTAAAAAGTGACTGATACTAAATATATCGTCATTAACTTTTTGAAAAGTTAAAAACAAAGCAAGCTGGTCAATTTCATTTGTATTACTTAAATCAAATGATAATTTACCGTCCTTGCTGTATACAGCGTCTATTAGTTTTTCGTGACTTGCGTTCTTTAATTGTGACGCTTCTTTTTTAGGTAATCTTTTTAGTAAAGCCTCCTTAAGTTTAGACTCTAATTCTAATCTATTTTCTTGTTCATCGTAAAACATGTACAATGGATTACTGTTCCATTGCGTACTCTTCATAAATGATGCTATCTTTTCTGGCCTTACACCCATTTTAAGCAACATAACAAAAGCTGAGCCTGTGTTTTTCATAAACCCATACTTAGCTCTTTTATTGTTTTTACCATCATCTAATACTAAGTTAAGCCACTTAGTTATTTCATACCAAGTTCCCCCACCATCTTCTGTGAAGTTATTATCTAAAGTTTTTAATTCTTTGCTTGATGGTATAATAATACCTTGTGAGTCTTTAAACGACAACTCTTTACCTTCAAACATAATAGAAGGATTACCCTTAGAGATGTAATTATACACTAAGTTCTGTGATGCAATTAAAGCAATCATAGGAGCGTTACCCTTAGTTTGCCCATACATTTGATGTGCACCTAATAAAGAAAAGTCGTTAGCTATATCTGGAGCTCCTGATTCTAAAACACTGTCTGTAGCTTTCATTACAGATTTAAACTCAACTTCTTTAGTTAATGAGTTTTGTATCTCAGGCATCTTATACATATCCATTATAGACTGCGTAAGAGTGTTTGTTTTTTCCTGTAAAGGACTTAGGTTTTCACTTGTATTTATAGTGTTAATGTGTAACATATCACCATCTAAATCTGAACCTAATATAGCAGATACAGTCGGGTGTATTGCTATAGTATTTCCAGGCTTTAATGCAACATATACTGACTTTAAAACCACTGTTGAACCACTTGAACCTGCAGGTATACGTGTAGCTAAAAACTCAACTTGCTTTTCGTCTTTAATTTTACCTGTTTTGCTGTCATAATCATCAGAAGTTAAACCTAATTGTTCAGCCATGTGTGATGATATAGCAGCTTCTGCCACTTGTACTTTGTATCCTTCAGCCTTTTTCTTTCCTTTATATTTAGGTGAATTAGTGTTAGCAATAACACTCATTGGTTTAAGGGCAAGGTCTGTTTGCACTACGTCTTTTACTTCACCTGCTTTCCAACCGTATAACACATCTGATTCTTGTAGTGATAACGTACCACCTGTTCTAAGCTTTGTTGCACCTTTTACTATTTTTGCTTGCAATAACTTAAGTAATGCATCTCTCATTGCAGGCATGTCAGTGTAGCCATCTTCTAGCAAAGTCTTTAAAGTTGTAGCAAAAGATTCATCTTCTATTTTACCTAGCAATAAATCTTCTCTAGATTTTGTCATTACTTCAGAAGAATTAGTTTGCTCTTCTAAAGCAGAAATATGAGATATTGCTATAGCTTGTGCAGCCTTACGTACTTCGCTATTAGGGTGGTCTAAAAACAACTGTATGTTAGAAAACATTTGTTTAGATGCGGTTGCAGTTTTAGAGTCTTTATCTAACTCTCCTTGTATACCAAAGAATCTACCATCATATCCATAGTTATCTGACATTTCATCGTAAGAATAACTATTAATAAAATTATTAACAGCTTCATCACCTTCTTTAAGTAAGCTAGACCATTCATTTAAACCTAAGTGATTTTTTTGTTTGTCTCCTTTACCATAAACCAACCCCTTCTTCATTGCGTCATTAGCATAAGCCATAACGTTATTTAGATGAAGTCCGTTATCTTTATTGTATTTTTCTCTAGCTTTCAACGCTTTATATATAGACTTAAGAGGTCCTTGTGTTTTTTCATTTAATACTATAGTGTGACCTTTAGCATAAAATTGATTTGACTCTTGTCCAAAAAACGAAGCTATTTTCTTGTTATCTATATTTCTACCGTAACCAACGAATTTAAAAGAACCCTTAACGTCAACAATATTACCGTGTTTGTTAATAATTTTGTTAGCAGTTTCTTCTGTTACGTAAGATGCTGAATCCATGGTTTCTGCTGCAATGTCAACAGACTCTAATCCATCAGGACCTAAAACTTGTACCTTGTGTACAAGGTCTTCATTAGTAACTTCTACGTCTTTAAAAACAATAAGCTCAACTCTTTCTCCTGCGAAGGTTGAGTCATGATTTGCAATCCAACCAGTAGCTCTTTTGTTTTTCATTACAAAACTTTGCTCTTCCATTGTAGAAGCGTTTAAGTCTTGTAGCCAATACTTATTTACAAAATAATTAACACTAGCTAATGATTGTGTAGAAACATCACCACCTAAGTCTACCCTACCTGATAACACACTCATCATTCTGCTATGCTCTTTTATGTTAGATAGGTCATAATTTTCTCCGTCAATAGTTAACTTAAAAATCTCATCATCTAATAAGTTAAGTTGACCTCTAGTACCTTTTAGTGCGCCTCTATTATCGACTTCTAATTGGTCAATTAAATAACCCGATTCTTCTAGCTTAGCAATAATATCTGCACCAACGACTAAGTGTATATCAAAATCGTTGTTAGTATCATTGTGTTTATCAACGATAGATTGTGTTTTAGCTTTATGATAATCAACTAAATCTTTTAGTTTTCTAAAAGCTTCTTCTCTTGTTTTGATTGTATTAGCTTTCGCGTAGTAACGTCTTGATTTATCTGAGTAATCTTTTATAACTTGATGATACGTATCGTTACCGTTTTCTATTGCTAATAAAATTTGATTAAAGTCTGCTGTAGTAACAGCGGTGTTTGTCATTCTATTTCTATCTACCACATTATCTAAATCACCGTCGTTAGTTCTGTAGTTCAATTCATAATAACTTGGACTGAGAACGTCTTCCTGTGCCATACCCATAGCATACGGATTTACATGTATAGCTTTTTTACCATACGTAAACATCGATAAAAATGCTGATTTATCTTCTTTAATAAAGTCAGATAAAGAATCTTTGTGATACTCTAAAAAGTATTTTCTTAAAACCTTATTAATCTGATTGCTTTCAGGAGATATTTGATTAGACATATAACCTTCATTAGTGTCGTCTAATATCGCGCCTATAATTTGTTTAGATGAGTAAGATAAACCCTTAAGGTCTTGGAATACAGCACGAACATCTGGATTGTCTTGAACTGACACTACAAACAGACTTACAGAACCATAATCTTTTTTGTGATACGACTTTACTACTTTGTATGTACCGTCTTTTTTAATTTGTACCTCATTTACATCAGTACCACTTTTTATAAAGAAAGTTCTAGACGTAGAGTTAGGATTGTCTTCATCTACCTTACCTGATTCAAAAGTTAAACCGTCTATGTCTTTACCTTCCTTAACGGAAAAATCGTACATAAATAAAGAGCCAGCCTGCACTATATATGCTTCGTTTTGTTCTTGTAAAGCATTAGTCCATTTAGACTCTTGGAATCTATCAGCTATTTTTTGTTGGTAAGTATTACGTATTTCTTGTTTTTTCTCGTCTGATATATTAACCTTCAAAGATTTAAGATGACGCGACATTTCAACATCGTAAAAACTATTACCTAAAATCTGATTAAGTACATCTCTTTCAGCAATTTCTTGGAATCTTTTTAAACCAATTTCTTCGTTATATTGCTCTTGTAGTGTAGAATCAACTGCTATAGTTTTCCAAAACATTTCTTCTATACGTTCTTTCGTAAAGTAGTTTTGTATACTGTATATATTACCGTTTTCGTCTTTTATACTTTGTTCTTTAAATTGCTTAGAAGTAAGCTGCGTGTTTGACGGAAGCATGTTTCTGTTTATAAAGTCTAAAACATTCTTGTCATTAAAGCCATTAGTTTCGTACAGTAATTTAGCTAGCCCTCTTGATATATCTAGTCTTGCTTCATAATTTCTGTATATGTCGTAGTGCTCTTGCGTGTTTCTTAGATTAATACGTTTATAATATTTATCCTTGTCTTGACGAGTTTGCGCAGAATTAAATTTAATAGCATTATAAGAACTTATTCTTGTTTCTGCTAATGACTTTAGCCACTCACCTCTTGTTTCTTCATTTCTATATGTAAGACTTTGCTCCCAATTTTCTCTTACTTTATTATGAGCTTTGTTAATATCTCTTCGCATTTGCGTGGTCATAGCTAACGCCCATGTACCATCTTTTATCATCAGACCCTTTTCTGTTGTCATAGAACGGAACTGCAACAAAACAGCACTAAATATGTCTTGACCAACTGAGTCTATCTCTGTACTTAAAAAGTGTAAAAAATTACCTGTTACTTTTTCTAGTACATCTGGATTAAAGTTTCTTTTTTCAATTAACTCTTGCGCTTCTGTTACAAACATTTCTGCTGAAGGGTATTCAAGACTTAACTTTTTTAACCCTCTCATTATGTTTTCTTTGTTCGTAACCATTTTAAGTTCACGTCCGCTTATAGAATTACTTCCTATATACTTTTCTTTTTCTATAAACATTCTAACAATTTTATAAAACTTGTCAGACATGTGCTCATGCTCGTCTAATATTTGTGCTAACATAGCACCAGACTCATCATCAATATCGTCTCTTAACGCTTCCATTGTGTTATTATCAAACATAATCATTTGTTGATTAAGTTCGTTAATTGCGTCTTCTTGTAATTTAGACTGAAAGAAAGAGTTCATAATGTTAGATAGATATTTTTCATCTGTCAACAACATCTCCCTTACAGTGTTAAAGTCCTCAGTTCCAGGCTTGTATGGAGATAAGATTTTTTGTACTAATCCCACTCTTAATTTTCTAAATGCTGAACTTGTAGCTATTTTACTTTTAATGTCTTCAAGTTGTGCATCTACATCAGTTTCACCAGTGGATGATTCTTCCAAAATTTTAGGCAAATCTTTACTCTTAAAATCTTGAGCTGCCTTAATAATATTCTCTCTCTCTCCTACTAATACAGTTCGTATTTCTTTTCTTACAGCATCACGCTCTAGAGCTTGTATGTCAAGAGTTGATGGTGATTCTTTAAGATTTGAATAACGTTTTTCTTTAGTAGCAATTAAATCTTTTATTTGTGCAAACGATTCTTCTAAATCAAGACCGTTTCCTTTTTTGTATTGACCTTTAGATGCTTTTTCTAAAGAAAACTCTGCTTCTTCTTTAGTAAATGCACTAGCTATTTTACTTTTCCAAGATTTCATGCTTTCATTATAGGCCTTACGTTTTGCAGGGTCTGCTATAAACATGTCTTGATTTTCAGCACCATATATACCAGCAAGCTTAGTTAACGCTTCGTCTTGTATATTAGTTTGATTAGTAGATTCTAGTTCTACATAACCTTCTTTCTTTAGTATTTCTAAGCTACTTTCATAAAATTCTTTATGTAATTCAAATGTAATAGACTCACCTTTCATTTGTGAGTATTCATTTATAGTAGTAGCTATTTTATTGTTAGCACCTCTGTTTCTATTAATAACTTTTAATGCTTGTTTTTGTAGTATTGTACCAGAGCCAGCTATTCTTTTATGGCTATAAACAATGTTTCTAGCATAAGTCATTTTAATGCTGTTGTATATTTCCTGGTCTACAATAGCTTTCATCATAGCTTGTACTTCAGGTAAGTGTCCATACAGTTTTCTAAATCCATGAAAGTTTTCGTGGAAGAAAGTTTCGTCTGCATATTCTGAATCTGCATCTATAAACACACTAAGACCAGCCATGTAACCTAAAAAGTTTGTTCCCTTTTTAGCTATGTCTGTCATAATTGCGCTTGATATAAGGCCGTCTGCTGCCTTATCTGCAAATAAAGATTGTAACACACGCTCTGAACCTTGTCCTATGATAAAAGCGTTCTTAATTCGTCTCTTAGCCATATGTTTCTTTACATATGATACTACCGAGCCATAAGTTTCTTTACTAAATACTTTTTTAGCTGATTTCGCTACTTGTTTATTAATAAGTTTAGCTCCTTCTAACAAAGAATTAAACAACCTACCTTGCCCGTCATCTTGACCTTCTGGTGTATTGTTTACTACATCTAATAAACGTTGTACGTCTGCTTTTAATATTCTTTTATTTTTACCGCTACCTTTGCCTATTAAACTTGATATATCTAAATTGTTCTCTAGTGCAAGTTTTATAGCGCCAGCTGTTGAGTTTTTACTGTTTATTTCTGTATTTATAGTTTCTGCTTCAACGGATTCTTCGTTGTTGATTGCTTCATCAATACCACCGTCGTCTTCCGTTGTTTCAGAATCTTGATTTTGCTCAGCTTCTTGTTCTAAGTTCTCAACAGCTTCATCAACAATGTCACTTGTTCGTGAATTTTTTTCTGTTACATTACCTTCTTTATCTACAGTGACGACATTAGTATTACCATTTTCACTTTTCTTAAACTCTACACCACCGTCTTCATTTACAGTCGATTCATAATCAGATATATTTTTACCTAGCTTTTCAGAAGCTTTATTAATAGCATCAACTTTGGTGTATGATTCTGTATAAGACTTGTAAGCTGCTTTGTTATTATCTACAGCTTCTTGCTCTTCAGAGGTAAGCGACTCACCTTTAGAAGCTTTTTGTGCAGCTGAATCTAATAACGGAGCTACGTTTTTTTGAAAAACATCTTTAGCTGTTTGTTGCTCTGCTTCTTTATATATTTGTCTAATTGTTTCAGAGCTAGATGATTTTATAGACTTTAACTCCTTGAGAGCCTGCTCTTTAGCTACATTTATACCAGCTATTTCACCATCTGCCCAAGGCTGTTTTTGAGTGCCATCATTAACTAAAGATTGTATCTCGTTAATTTGCGCATCAAAATCTTCTATTTGTTTTGCTATTGCTTGTGTTACTGTATTGTTAAGCCAAGCATGAGCAACTAATTTAGTCTTCTGTTTATTGTTTAAATTTTGTGTTGGATATTTTGCAACAGCATCTTGCACTTCTGTAAGTGTAGATTGATACATCTCCATTTGTGATTCGCTAATAGTACCAGCTTGTAGTTGAGCGCCAAGAAATTCCATAACTCTAGCCGTTTCAGCAACTCCACCTCTAACAGCATTCATAATCATTGTACGAGCTGCAGTATCTCTACCTAGCTCTTGCATTTGTTCTGCTTTTAATACAGTTATATTATCTTTCTCAACAGGCTCTCCTGTAGTAGGGTCTACTGTATATGTAGGTTTGTTAGTTACATATTCCCCTGCTTCCACTTCATTATTAAAAATATCTAATAACTCGTGTGATTCTAATCTATCATCTAAAGATTTATCTAAGAATACTCTATTTTCTGATGCGGTTCTAATCATGTTAGAAGCTCCAGACATTAATAAACTTGTAGCAAACGAAACAACTCTTGTCGGTAATTGTTCTTTGTCTTGGAAAAACTCTAAATAATCAGGAAAGTCTTCACCTTTAGCATCTGCAATTCTACGTTGCACTGACCAGTCTTGATAAACTTCTTGAAATTGTTCTATCATACCATCAGTCAAACCGTTAGCAGCACCTGCACCTAAAATTTTAGATGCACGTTTAATAACAGATGTCATGCCTGGGTTTTTTAAAGCTGCTATAGCTGCTTTTTTAGATGCTGCAGTTGCTGTTTTACCTACAACTGTACCACTAAGACCTTGTAGACCTTTTTTCGCTGCCCATCCAACACCACCTGCACCCATAAATAATGCATACTGTGCTATATCTGCACCCATAGATAATAAGTTATCTTTCATAACTTGCTCACCTACTAATCGTGCATCTTCTACAGGTACACCTTGCGCAATTGCTTCGTTCATAGCTTGACCTGCTAACGCAGCTCCTTCTAAAAAGTTACTTGTTGCACCTGCTGCCACTGTAGCTGCTCCTGTTTTTATTAAGTTAGTTGCTGCTAATGCAGTAGAAACGTTAGCAGACAATCCGATAGAACGTCCACCTGCTGCTATTGCTGCTGCTGCTGCTTCAAACTTTGCGCCTTTTGTTAAAAGACCTACGCCTCTTGCTGCTGCACCTGCAGGTATCATTAATGACAAAGCAAAAGGTAAACTTCTAGCAACGCTAGTCATCCAAAAATCAGGTTCTAATAAAGACTCAAAGGTTACGTCCTGTAAATCAGTTAATCCTGGTACGTCATCACCATATGATTGTAAGTACTCTGCAAAATTATGTAAAGAATCAGAAATAGGTTTATCTGACTGTGTACCAAAGACTTGTAATTCTATAGCACTAGAAGGACTACCATCAAAAAAGTCAACCATATCACCAACGCTTTGGAACATATCTCCAAAACCTACCATAAGTGATTTACCAACCTTCTCTACAACACCCATGTCGTAGTCTATACCAGGCCTTCCTGCTTCAGGAATATCTGGTATTGGATTAGGCGACATTTGATTTTCCTCTAATCTAGCCTGCTCTGTATAACCCCACATACCAGAATCTTCTTGTGAAGGCTCTGGCTGTGCAGATTGGGCTACATTTTGATTAGGGGGATTCAAGCCATCATTTACATCAGGCTTATCAAAGTTGCTATTTAAAGATTGGTCGTATTCATTTATTCCTTCTTGCGGTGTTCCTACATTAGGATTCCATAAACTGTCTTCAGCCATAATACTAATATGCTTTTTGGATTTTATCTCTTAACTCGTCAACTTGTATTAAATAATTTTTTGCTCTTTCTAAGTCAATTCCATTATCGTTGACAAGCTTCTGCAAATATAGGTCAAAAAATCTTCTACTGTCGCCAGCTACTAATGCTTCGTTTAGTTCTAAATCTGCTTCAGGTCCAAACATGCCTGGTAGTTGATTTAAACTTGCGTCTATGTTATCGCTTCCTGCTGCCAAGGCTAGCATTAAACTCTTACCTACAACGTTATCATCTTGTATACCCATTTGTCCAACGTATTGATTAATTTTGTTTTTATACACAGGTAATTGTTTTGCAACAACTTCTTGTGTAGAAGCAAAGTTAATATCAACAGCAGGTGCTTGCTCTGCAACTTGTGGGTCAAATACAGACTCAGCTGATGCTCTACCTAACGATGAATCTATTTTAGACTCTTGACTTAGCATAGCCATGTTAGTCATGTTATTAGTGTCAATTTCTTGGTAGTATTTTTCTTTACCTGAAAACCAATCAGCATCTTGATACTCTTGCATAAGAACTGGTTGTACATCTCTTGGAGAACCTTCTAAATCTTCACTTCTTACTAGTTTAAATCCTTCTGCTGTTTCTATCTTATAACCTAAGTAAATACCAGCTGGCTGTATGTCGTCATCAATTTGATAACCAACAGGTAAGTTTTGTCCATCTTCATCGTACATAGTACCATCAGAAATTGCTATTTCCGAAGGTATGTATGTGTCTCCATCTAAATCAGCTAAATTATTTTTTCCCCATCTCAAACGTGCGAATTCTAATTCATAACCTGCAAACCCTTTAACTCCTAATACATCTGTATCTGTACCAGTCCCTATATTAAACCTACCTGAATCAAAGTCTTTTAAAGCTAAATTTAAATTATCACCACCACTTTTAAGTACATCTGTAGATATTTTATTTCTAGAGAAACGTTTAAATTGTTTTTGTACTCTTATACCATAAGATTTGTTAACACCACCACCAGATTGTATGTTAGGTCTCATAGCTTCTTGCTTATTAGCGCCTATATATCCAGCTGCATAATCTTTTATCATATCTCTACTAATAGAGCCGTCAGTTACTGCCATGTCTGATAAACCATACTCTCTAGCATAGTTACTTGCAAATATTGCATAATTCTGACCTTCATTTAGGTATGCGTCTACCTTACTTGGCGCAACTTCCATTTCTTCTTCTGATGGGTCTTCCCATGGCGATAGCTGTACGTGTTTGTAAGAGTCAATATCTCCTCTCATAAAAGCATTAAAGTTTCTTCTAGACTGATGTGCAATCATGTGTCCATTAGCACCATTATCACCTTCTAAGTTTTCAAAGTATTTTTGAACCTCTCCTGTATTAGTTCTTATTCTAGATACTTCATCAGAGTTATTTATGTTATTGTAAAAATTCTGCATAACCTTACGACCACCAGAATTCATAAATTTTACTGGGTCATTACCAGCTTTCTCTAGTTCAGATAAAAACACTGATTTTTCTTGATTGTATAAACCTTGTACAATATCTTTATCTTCATTACGTACTGCAATTTCGCTTGCTTTAGATTGGATAGTTTGCATAAACTCATCCATAGCTTGCTGATTAGCATTTTGCTCTTCTTGCATTGCTTGATTCATTTGCATCATCTGCATTGTTTGACCAAGCTCTGCTTTTTCTCTATCTCTTCTTGAGCCCGAACCAACCCAGCCTGCAAGAGCGTTATTTACTTTTGAGTAATCCATTTATTCTTTTTCTTTTTTTCTTAGATTATTGCCTGTAACATCGTATTCATAATCATCAAATTTAGCTCCTTGATTTTGTAAATCTAAGAATTTTTCATAAGATGCGCGTTGTCCTTTTTCAATTAAATCTCTGTTAGGATTTAAATACCAAGAAACATCGCTAAGGGAATCAGATAATAAATTTGCCCCTATACCACTCATTACTTGTTTGTTCTGAGCTATAGCTGATTGTTTCATTTGTTCAGCAGTCATATCTCTCTGTAGCTTCATTGAACCCACCGATTGCGCTAATTGATTGTATTGTTGTAAGTTCTGTCTATGTAAAGCAGCGTCTTGTGCAGCAAGTTGATTAAGCCCCTGTATTCGCTGTGCATCTACTGTTCCTTGGTTAGCCAAGAATAATCCTCTTTGTCCACCAGAAGCTCCTAAAACGTTCTTCATTGCGCCTGCATACGCGTCATTCATGCCTTGCATAGCAGCATTCTTTTCAGACGATGTTAAACCAGACTCTGATATTTGTCTTTGTTTTGAAACAGCTTCCATTAATAATGGTGAAATTTCAGGTATATCTATTTCAGGGTCTTGCATTGCTTTAGACAAAGACGTTATACCTGCAGCAGCTTTAAGACCTGTTAGAGCCATTTCAGCTCCTTTCATCATTCTGTTTCTTCTGTTTTCTTTATCAGAATCTAATGTAGTTCGTTTATATTTCTTTTGTTTTAAAGAGTCTTCATAATCTTTTTTAAGTTGCTCTCTTGTGTCTATTAATTCAAGATTACTTTCAGTAGGAATAACTTCTAGTCCTTTTGATTTTAATGGTTTTTCAGGGTTTTGATAGTTATTATTAAAAGGGAGTATTTGGTTTCTAGGATTATCTTTTAACTTAATACTTCTACCGTCAGACAACTTAACATTATAGCTACCATCACTATTTGTTCGAGTGATGTTTAATTCTGGTTGATTAACTTCTACATCACTAATCTCGTTTAATCTATTATTAGCAGGATTATCATCAAAAAAATATTCATCATTATATAACTTATCACTTAACTTAGATAGTTCCACGTAACCCATACCAGATTTACTTTCAAAAAAAGTTTCTGCTACTTCATCAGATATGCTTGTTGCTTTATTATCAAAAAAATCTTCGGAAGCCATTAACGCTTCTTTTGTGCCGTCCCAGTTATCAGACAAAACTGCTGAAACTGGATTGTCTTTAATAAGCTGCTCAAATTCTTTCATCCAAGCTGCAACTTCTTTTAAGCCACCTGTACCGTCGCCACCTAATTTAGTAGAGCCAGGCTTTCTATTCAGCATTTCTATAGCTTCTTCTCTAAATTTTAATAAAGCATTTTTTCTTGTTTCAGGTCTTTCAGATACGTCTACAGAATATCTTTCATCTGAACGTGCTTGTTGTTCTGTCGGTACACCTTGCGTGTTAACTGTTCTTGCTTCTTCTGCATCGGCAGTAATTGGTAATTTATTAGCATCGTTTGTAAGCGTGCTTGGATTATTTATACTATATTTATTTTTGAATATTTTAGCTTTTTCTTTTTGTATTGTAGGGTCTATAGTAGCCCATGAAGATTCAGGGTCGTACACAGCGTTTGTTTCTAAATCTGCATAATCTTGTTCCCAATTAGCAGGCTTTGTACTAAACATAACTTCTGCAGCAGTCGTTCCTGTTAAAGGGTCTTCGCCAGCAAATGCTGCCCACATGGACGTAGTACCATTAGGATTTTTTTTATTTAAAACTGCATAGTTTCCTGCTAAATAATCATCTAAAACATTGTTATCATCTAATAAAGCTAAACTAGCAAGTTTTTGTTCTTCTAAGTCTTTCGACCAAGCATCTACTCCGTACTTTTTTAATATAGCGTTTCTTGTATCACCTATAAATTGACCTGTACCAAATGCCGAACTATCTCCACTAGATTGATTATGACCTCCTATATTTAAAACACCATTTTGTTTGTGTGACTCTTTTTTATATAAATTATAAAAAAACCATTTGGCTTCTGGGTCGTTTAATAACGCTTGTAATTCTTTTTTAGATTTTGCCATTTTATTTGTGTTTCCAAGTTTTCATTTCATTATTTATAAAAGCACCAACTTCATTAACTTTACCACCTGCAAGCATAGATTTGATTCTATCCATTGCTGGCTTATCAAACACTCCCTCACCACCTGTGAGTTCCATGCCTGTATCTTGTCCGTTTTTATCTACAACGGTTAGTGGATTTGTAGAATGACTATAAGCACCCTTTGTCATACCGCCTGTTTCATAACCAAAGTTAGGTATATAGTCCTTACCTACTTTCATAGCGTATTGTCTTAAACCTTTTGATGGTACAAATGTCGATGCTGTTCTTACTGCAGCTTTAACATAATTTCCTTTTGATGCATCAACACCAGCTTTATATAAATCTTTACCACCATCTTTTAAATATGAAGCTACACTACTAGTAGCGTTTAAAGATTTAAAAGGATTGTAAAAGTTTATTGCTGTTTTTCCAAACTTTGCTACATCTTTAACGCCTGCCTTACCTGCTATAATATTTGAACCTAATTGTTCACCACCAAGTACCAAGCCAGGCATTGCCGTTAATTTATTTCCATGATAAATACTTTGTAGTCCTTTTTTTGCAGCAGGATACCAATGTTGTGCTTTTTTCATGCCTTCTATTCCGCCTTTTAAAGCTTGATATTCATATTTAGCACCTTTTGCTATAGCATTACCTACGCCTTGATTAAAAAACAAAGGAGACGTAGCAACGTTTTGACCAAAACTTTCCATCATATCTGAAAATTTATCGCCTTGTCGCATGTTGTATTCTACTGGATTAGCTTTCTTAAGATAATCAGCAGCTTCTTTTTGTTCATTTGACACTGATTGTCCTTTTCTCATTCTTTCAGAGCCGCTGTCTGCATTCATTAAGAAGTTAGAGTATTCAACACTATCTGCTTTAGTTAAAGGAGAGTTTCTATTGCCAGTTAAAGTAATCTCATCCATGTCAGGGAACACAGCAGTTTGTTCTCCGTCGATGTCAACCATGTTTGCTAAGTTGCCATTATCGTATGCTTTTTTGTATTCTTTTGAGCCTTTTTTAATTACACCACCTGTTTCGTAGCCAGCAAACTCTTCTTGGTCTTTCATGTAGTTAGCAAGACCTTCATCTTGTTGTTCTCTTTGCTCTTCTAATAACTCAGCTTTTTCTTTCTCTTTTTTCTGTTTATTCTGGGTAAACAATCCTACACCTAAACCAACAACCCCTCCTATTAAAGCTCCAACTGGTCCTGCAGCAGCTCCCATTGAGGCATATTTTAGTGCTGAGCCAGCAACATCCATACCATCATACTTGTCGGGAGTTTTATCAAAAGCTGCAGTTGCAGATGAAGCCACTGAAAGACCTGTGCCTGCTAAATCAGCAGCTTTATCATTTTTCCAAGCAAAAGCTCCACCATCTTCATATTTCTTAGTTACACCACCGCCATAGTACACTCTATTAGCTAGTTTTCTTTCTTGTTGTAAAGTTAAATCTTTAATCATTTTGTAACTCTATTATGTATTAATGCACTAAACAATTCTACTTGTCCTGTTTCGTTGCTATCTGCTTTTATTATTAAAAACTGCCCAGTTGCTTTAGATGTACCATCCGTACTTGTTATTGGTATAATATGTTTACCAAAAGACATTCTTTCCCCTGTTCCTGTATTGTTAAACGATGTATTACTTATTGAATCTGTAAATGTAAAGTTATTAAATTTTTTAACATTTTCATTACCAGAAGTATACATAACTAATTTATCAAACTTTTTAGATGTAAATACATTTTCATTACACACAAAAGTTACAGACAAACTATCATCGTTAGTAACGTCATAATAGCTTTTATGATTTTCGTTTGAATCTTCTCTATATATTTTATTACTAGCAATAGAAGTGCTTACACTATTTCTTCCTATAGTAAACAAATCACTTTTTAAATTAAAAGCTAAGGCTACTACATCTTCTTTTTTGGATACAAGTACGTCACTTAGTTCGCTGTATGCAATATGAGTGATACCTATATTGTTAGCTCTTGATATGCAAACTCCAATTTCATCGTGTATTTTATTATGGTATAATGTTATCCCTCCTTTTGTGTAATCTAATGCCTTGTCATTAATAACTTTGTTTTTTAAAGCATTGAAAATGTTGGAGTTTTGAGTTGTTAAACCTAAATCTTGTACAGCTATACCTTGACCAAATACTAATTTACATAATGTTGACATATTAGAGTCAAACCAATAGGCTGAAGTATTAGTTACTAACACATTATTATAGTGCTGACTACCATATAAAGTTTCAATGTAATCTGCTCTTTGTATTATTTGTCCTGTTCCTGTTACAATTGTAACTGCTGCAGCATCAGCATTATCAGCTACTACCCTAGGGTTAATAGACAACTTACTTACACCTCTAGTTTGAATAGCAAATATTTCATTTCTTAAATTAAACAAGTTATATATAGGGCCTTTTTCATTATCTAACTCGTATATTTCATTAGCATCCCACGTGGCAAAGCCATCTGTGTAGCTACCAGCTAATTTTAAATTAGATGCTGCAACTAAATTGCTATAATTGTTTACGTTTTTAAAGTTAAATGGTTTTTGTAAAAATGTTTTTACAGTATTTCTACTTGAATAAGTT
>TARA_R110000737_G_scaffold257282_3_pt1 | contig 15769 bp, 20 predicted proteins | sample TARA_R110000737 | Tara Oceans TARA_R110000737 (sample SAMEA4398027) | marine metagenome | biome: Polar Biome; feature: [SRF] surface water layer (ENVO:00010504); material: water (ENVO:00002006), including particulate matter (ENVO:01000060) such as... | depth 5 m
GGCTGGAAGTGTTGCTAGTGGTAGTACTGCTACTGCTAGCGGTGGTATGTCGGCAGAAGATGCTTCTGCTTTTACTGCTCAATTACCAAGTAAAGCAACTCAAGCAGCACCAGCACCTTCTGGTACTGCCGGTGAAGCTGGTATTGGAGGTGATTTTCCAGCAGCACCAGCACCACCTTCCGCAGCCGCAGCGGCAGACACAGCAAGCGGAGGAGCATCGGCTGGGGCAGGTTCAAATGTTAACTCAGTCGCACGGAATACAGTTCCTGGAGATAACTTACAGCCAGATTTACCTGGAGCAACTACACCAAATACAGGCAACCCTAGTTCAGACGCCCACGCAGTTTCTCAGCAACAAAGTTCTAACGCTACAACACATTCTAACGCTTCCGACCCATCACAGCAAGCAACATCAAACTTAGCGCCAGACGCACAGAATCAGGCTAATAGTTCGGCAGCTCATTCGGACCCATCTAACGCAGCTGGGGAGAGTAGCATTACAGCTGATACTAACGCTGGGAGTACTGGAGCAAATGTCGCTGATGATGCTGGAGCAGGATTAAGAACGGCTACAAAAGTAGAAGTCGGTTTAGATGAACTCGCTCCAGATACTGGACCGCTTGCTCCGTTTATAGAAGTCGGTTCTTTACTCGCCACTTTAGGAACTAGTATCGCAGGATTATTCGAGAAAAAAGACAAGACTACAGCAGCTCCGCCTCCAAAACCTGGGGCGGTTCCTTCCTCACTTGCTATAGGCGCAAATCTCAAACAAGGAGCGGCTGGAAGTGTCGGAGCATTCTAAGAAATAAAATCTACGCAATACTTATATATGACTATAGGTATTTTAATTACTTTGTGTTCTAAAAAACAAAAATGGACTTCTTTACATAATGCTGATTTTTTTAGTGTATTTTTAGATAGTTTTATGCAAACTAAGACTAAAAAGCATAAACATAAAATATATTTAGGGTATGATGAAAACGACGAGTTTTTTGTTGAACGTCATCAAGAACTAGTAGATAGATTACCGAAAGATTATAAGGTTGTAGTATTACCTAAGAGATGTAATGGTAATCCGTGTGAAGCTTGGAATATTCTTTATAAAACAGCCTACGATGATGAATGCGAGTATTTCTATCAGTGTGGCTCAGATATAATACACAACGTTAGAGGATGGGACGACTACTTTATTAACTTAATGAAAAAGAATGGCGACGACTGTATTGTAGGCGGTGTTGATGCTGGGTTTTGGGTAGAGCGAACAATCAGAGACCAAAATGGAATTCTAGAGAATGTATTCACAGGGCGAAAACACTATGAGAGATTTGGTTGGTTTTTTCCTCCAGAGGTTAAGACGTGGTACAGCGACGACATGATTACTAAAATTTATATGAATGTAGATAAGTGTTTTATATGTCCTAACATACAATACAAAAATACCAATAGAGTAGGAGGAACGAACGACCTAAGCCGATACGTACCCCCAGAAAATACGCCAATCGCATTATCTTGGAAAGACTTAGCAAATACATATACATTGAAAGGATTTTTTAATTCCGACAATAACAAGCAATAAAATAGCAATTAAATATTAAACAAATAAACACAAAAGAAAACGCTATCAACTGTAGTTCTGTGTTTGATATTTGATGATTCATATTGTTTTTGATATTACTTTTTTTAAAAGTATATTTATTTAGTTTTAAATTTAATTTTTTTATATTTCATATATTCATAAACAATATGAATAATCAACCTGCTTCTATGGACGCTCAACTCGAAGGCTCGAACCCAAAACTACAGACTGTTAAATACGTCAATCTTTTGCCTAATGGTAAGCAAGGTGATTACACCGCTCAAAATCGTATCGATTATATGCCTGACCCTACAACTGTCCCATATTTCGACGGTGCTCAATCATACTTAAATTTACAAATTACTAATACATCTACTTACAATGATGGAAACAGTGGAAACCCATCAACCGCAAGTCCTCCTATGTGCTTCCCGGCCCATATGGGCGCGAATGCAGTGATTAATCGATGTTTACTTAGAGCAAAAGAAAACGGTCAAGTCATTGAAGATATTGAAGCCTACAATATGTTAAACGGTATTAAAAACGCCTATACAAATGATAGCGATGTTTTTAAAACTTTAGGTAGAATTACAGGCGTAGCAGGTAGAACTTGCGACCCATCAAATCAATCAATTGATAACTTGGCTATTAACTACTTTATGCCTAACGGTGGAGTTACCGCGAACGCTATTACTGGCGGTAATACAACTGTGTCCGCCCAGTTCTGTCTTCCAATTGAAACAGGTTTAATGAGTGCTTTCGCCAATCAACATCATGTAGTTCCTAACCTTGATGTTCCTCTTCATTTCCAATTCTTCCTTGAAAAAGATAATGTAGCATTACAAGTGTTATCCAGTGAATTTTATCAAACTATTACGGTAGGCGGTGTTTCAGTGGTTCATAAAAACTATCAAAGTCCATTAAGCGACCACGTAGGAGTTAAAGCAACAACAGCCATCCTTTTAGGTGTGGGTGTGTGTGATACATCCTTAACTATTGAAGGTGAGCCTTGGGACGTGCGAAAATGTGCTTTTAGAGTTGGTCAAGCGATTACGGATGGAACAGACACTCGAATTATCACAGCAGTAGAGGGCAATACTGGTGCTAGTTCAAACCAAATTACAATTACGCTCGATGTGGCTTTGAGTGCTGGTGATGGCGCAGTTACTGTTAAATCCGCTCCAATTGTTAGAGGTTATAAGATTGATAAAGCTGAAATGAAGCTCTTGCTTACTATTCCAGACCAGCCAACAATGCGAATGATAAGGTCTCAAATGGCTCGTGGTATTTCTTTTGCCTCCTCACAACTCTACAAACTCTCGACCGCGCCACAACTTAAGAACTCTGTTTTAGATATCCCAGAAGCGCTCACACGTGTTATGAGTATGATGGCAGTCCCAGTGCAACAAAACAACCTTGAAGCATTAGACTTGGCTAATTCCTATGTATATTGCCGACCTGACCCTTTGCTCGATGCTGGTAATGATAATCAAGTCTCTTACCAATGGCAAGTCCAGAACACTCTCATACCGAACCTTGAAGTAGATACAAACACCGCCACAAATAACAACAATGATAATGCTATCTTTTTTAATCAGGTGGTGATGGCGCTTCGACATATGTTGACTGTTAAATCATTGTCCGATAACCCATTAGCGAGAAAGACCGAAGACATTGATATTGAACTTCCATACTTTTTCCCTATCTCACTCTCTCCAGTAGGTCAGTCATTCAACTTGATTAATTCAGCTCCACAGTTGAGAATCAATAACTCATCGACAACACCAGCAAATATCTTAGCAAAACTATACTTCATTTTTGCAGTACATACAAGGGTGCTTACCTCTACTGAGGCTGGGGCAAATATTAGTTTCTAATTCTTTGTAAAAATATATAAATATAATATTTCTTATAGATATAAATGCCTACAAGAGATATATTAGAAAGCCATCCCCTAGGATATTTAAGAGAACAAGTTAAAAAATCGAATATTTCTGGATTTGCTACGATGAAAAAAGATAAACTTATAGATGAAATGATGAAACGAGTATCGGATTTTCATCATATAGTTCATTCTGGAAGAAAAGGTAGAACATCATACGAAGGTAAGAAACGACCTAAATCAACACAAGAACAAAGGCGAGACTTAAGAAAAACTAAAGCTGGTAGATTACAACTCATTCAAGAAAGCTTAGATAACCTTCCAGTGAATGCTAGTAAAGGTCGAATAGAAGCATTAAAAGCCAGACTTAGAGTAGAACAAAAAACCAAGTCTAAAACTTAGGCCTTTAATAAGAAATAGATTTAGTTTTATCATTTTTTTCTGATAGTTTTATCTTTCCCTTTAATAGGTCTTTTCTATCGCTACACTTTTTCAGTATTTTCATTCTATTTTTATCATAATAGGTTTGGTTGTATTCTCGACGTTTCTCTATTGAAATTGGTTTTATTACTTTATTTTTGTTATCCATATTTTTAGTAAATTTAATAGACATATGTTTAAGTATTTTCCGCGTTTTTTTGATTTAAAATGAAATTTATTTCTAAGCTATAATGTATATGTCTAACGGAAAAGTATACGCTTTAAAATCTAATAATTCTAATACATGTTATATTGGAAGTTGTAAAAACTATATTTCTACACGATTAGCTCAACATCGATATTACTATAGAAAATGGTTGGAGGGAACACATGATACCCACAGATATTCGAGTTTTTTGGTCTATGTCGATGACCCTGAGCCTGACTCAGAATGTCTAGAAAAAGTATCAGGAACTAAGGAGGAGGTTAGAGCCAGAGAAACTTATTGGGTAAACGAATATAGAAAAAACGGCTGGGACGTAGTGAATGTTAATTGTCCAACGTATGACTTAGAAAAACGTATAGCGACTTATAAACGATATTACAAAAATAATATAGCAAAAAAGCGAGCGTATTACGAAGCGAATAAAAAAGAGATTCTAGCTAAAGCGAATGCGAAGTACGTCCCTAAAAAGAAAAAAAATATATATCCTATAGTTAAAGAAGTATGACTACTAAAATAAAAATTGTAATTTTAACGATTGAGCGAAGGATGCATTTAGCAGAAGTAACTAAACAGTCTCTACTTGATGTAGGAGTAAAAGAAAATCAAATAGAAATAGTTATAGGTTATGATAAATTAGATTATCCAGATATGAAAAGACAATATCGTTTAATAACAAAAGGCTTTATTAAAAAAGTGTTACAATATGCTTTAGATAATGAAACATCTATATACTATACACAATGTGGAACTTTATTTAATATTAATCCTTTTGATATAGAACTAGAAGAGTATAAAATAAATTGGTTAGGATATTTAAAAAATAGAAAAGACTATATAGTAGGGACAAAGTTAGTATATTTACCTTTAAATATTTGTAAAGATATGCTAAATACTCCGCCGCCAATGGCGTGGGATGATAGATATATAAGAAACTACGGTATAAAGAATGATTGTTTAGTTGTAGCAGATAAATCACATACTACTCTACAAGAATATGAAAGCGCGTGGGGTACGAAACATTAAATAAAATCTTTAGTTAATTAAATGATAACTATAAAAAAATGGTATGGAAGATTAGGAAATAATATAATTCAATTGATTGCATCAATACAAACGGCTCTCTATTACAAAACAAACATATCTATACCAGACCATCCTTTTTTTAATGTTAATTTAATAAAACAAAGTATTAAATATAATAGTTCTTTTGATTTAGAAGACAACTTTTTTTTTAGAAATAATCGTAAAGCTCCTCTTATAGATAAAGAAGTTTATTTAAATAATGAGAAAGAAGCAATAGACTTAGTAAAAGAAGCTTTTTTAAAAATAAATATACCTATATTAGATAAAAATACGATTGTTATACATATAAGAAGCGGTGATATATTTAGACAACAACCACACCCTAAATATTGTCCGCCTCCACTATCATATTATATAAATATTATAGAGAACTCTAACTTTAAAAAAATAATACTGATAAGTCAAGATACAAAAAACCCAATTGTAGAATGTTTATTAAATATGTATCCACAGGCTTCATATAAAAAAAATAAGTTAATAGACGATATTGCTATAATACTCGGAGCTAAAACTGTAGTAAAAAGTGTCGGAACATTTATTCCTCAATTATTAAAATTATCTAATAATATTGAAAAAATTTATAGACCTAAAATGTTTAGTAAAGAATTGGAAAATTATTATCTTAAAAATAGACCTTGGAAAAGAACAACAGAACAATTAGATAATTTGCTTAGCTATGCTTGTCTAGAACCTCAGTCGTAGAATATCCGAGTATGTTTGCTATATCGAGTTTGTCTTGGAAGTCAGGGTCTAAATCTGAAATGTGTTTCATATACGATGCCCTTAGATTATCTACATTTAATGGACTTCCGAATATGTCTTCGGTCGCATCATGTAAAGAGCTGGCGATTTGTTTAGCATTCATAGGACGTTTATTTTTTTCACTAACAATAAGTAAGTTGTTGGATTCTTTATTATAATTAGCTAACCATTTATCTATTAAATATTGTAGCGACGGTTCTTGTATAAATAGAACCTTTTTCCCAATAATATGGCTTGTCCTATAATTGTTAAATACAAATTTATATGCATCATCATTAATGACTAAGAAATTAGATTTCTCGTCAAGATAGTCGTCATCTTCTACAACTTTCATATTAACATAATTAGACAGTCTAACTGGAATTTGTATAGTAAATAATGCTAATATGAGAAAGTTTTTAAATGTGTCTAAAGGGATATTGCTATCATCTATGTATTTAGATATGTTAGAATTTATCATATTTCTAATGTCTTTCCAATCCATCAATACCTTTAGTTTTTCTTTTAATACTAAATTATCTTTCTTAGTTCGTGCTTCTGTTTTCTCTTTTAAAATGGTTAGCCATTTGTTATAGACAATTAACGGAGCATCTATCATCTTTAGAAGCTTCAAAATATTTGTAATAGTTGTTAAAGCTGTATTTTTGCTATACTTACTGTCGTCCATTTTCTTTAGGAATTCGTCTGGATTATTAACAAAACTAAGTTGAATCTGCGCCATAGGTTTATCGTATAGCTTTTCTATTCTTTTTAAACTCTGATAAAAAGTGGTCTTAGTTGCTTTAGATGTACTTGAAAAAGCCATATCGTGCAGTGTTGATAGCTCATCTACCGTCTTATTTTTAAAGTAGTCCATTCTATATGTATATATATGATACATATATTAATTATAGTTATATAGACTTAAATCTAGGAATTATTAGATTATTAAAAAAAGTTAATAAGTTAATAATTAAAACTCTATAAAAAAAAAAAAGTGAAAACTGCAAAAGTTTAATTATTAGATTATTAACTTTTTTTAATAATTTAATAAAATCACTTAAAGATAAAATATATCATATATATAAATGAGTTGTGAATATTGCGAAGAGTATCATATAGAGAATAAAGAACACCAGATGTCTTTAACACATCAAACAAATGAATACAACCACTTTAACAGTCTTAGAGGAACTCAAGTCGATGTCGCTACTTGGGGAGAACGAGAACAAGTTATAGACAACTACAAAGATATTTTAGACAATGATAGTTTTGATTGTCCTATCTCATCATGCGATTTTGTAACACTCAATAAAGATGCTATGCTAGAACACGAAGCTAATTGTTTTGGCGCGCGTATTACAGAGATAACTCAGCCAGTAAATGAAAACTTTATAGCTTGTAAAGATTGTGGTAAAAAATTCTACGACAAAGGACAAAAACTTAAACCAAAATACGCTCTCAAACATCATCAGCAAACGTGTTCGCTACTATTGCCGAAAAAAATAAGAGCAAACATTAAAAAACAGTTATCGTCTATAGACAATTTAGATTTATTAAAGAAGATACAAGCCCTACTAGACGAATGATATTATTTAAAATATTTGATTCGAATATGGGCAGAGAAAAAAACAAATTTATACTAACAATAATAGAAAAAGTCTTTTCCTTTTTAAGCAAATTTAGATGCGCGTGTTGTAATTCTACGTGTATAATTGCAGACAACGCTTTGCCTGATAATACGAAATCCAAGCAGTTAAGCGAAAGTAATTTATCACTCGAGAGCTTAATGACTTAGTTTCTATAGGAAACATTTATCTATTTAATTTATTTTTTAAATTTAATCTAAATTTATCTTTATTTAATGCTTTTAAATCTCTAGGTAATTTTAATGCTTTTTGTTTAAACCCAGAAAGGGTTATAGGCGATTGATTCTTTGAACTTTGTGGCGTATACATGTTATTTACGGAGATGTTTATAATCTAAATTTAATTCATCCCCTTTATATTCTACTAATTGTTGTGCTAAATTACCGTAGAAAATCTCTCGACCAATATGACCGAAAGTAAATCCAGTCTCTAAATACAATGATATACCAAGTGATTTACATAGATAACAAAAGTAATAGTCTTCACTTAGATATATATTGTTAATAACACCTGTACCAAATAAATCATAAAAATATGGACTCATTTTACTATCCATACCAGCTATATTATTTTGATATTGACGCTCTGGATATTTTAACATTAATGCAGTTATAACGCTTCTTTTAATTAACATACAGCCAGTAGGAATGTCTTTTGCTTCTATACATGATGATGTGAATTTTTTCATACCACCTTCTAAATTATAGTTAATATCCGTAAATAAAGGTAGATTAGCCTTAGGATTACTATCGTTGTCTTTTTTAATTGACCTAGAAACCTTATCCCAATTATATGTTTTTTTAGGATAAGGACAGCCTACTACTTCTTTATCTTCGCATAATATTTTAAGTATAGCATTAGCATTAAATATCAAATCAGCATCTAAAAAGAGTAGATGTGAATATTCGACCTTAGAATAAAAATTAGCAACCAAACTATTACGACCTCTACTAATTAGACTCTCACTCCCTAGAAATTCTACAATATAAGGAATCTCATTTTTTTTTAATTCTAATACTAGTTGTATTAAGCTTTGTGCGAAATCCGCATGAATCTGACCCCCAAACGCTGGAATAGCAATAAATATACTCATTAATAAATACCCTAGAAAATAATATTCAAAAATAATCTCACTTAGATTTATAAACAATTATGTCTCGCATCTCCAACAACTCATTCAAAGTCAATTCCGCCTTGGAACAAATGACCGAAATCTCCGCCGTCAAGGCTGGAGTAGTCTTTCCTATCTCCGCATCAGCAGCTCTCGACCAAAACCTTACCGAAGTTGGTGGCGTAGCCATTGCTCTCGGTTCAACAGTTAGCGCAAACTCTTTACCTGTTGTTATCGCATCAGACCAAGGAACTGTCGACGTATCTGATTCAATAGCCCAAGGAAGTCTCTCAACTATCGCAAGTGATACAACCTCATTAGATACCAAAATTACTTCTGGTACTTCATCAACTTTAGCATCCGCTCAACAAGCAGGCATCTACGGCTGGGACGGCTCATCTTGGCGACAAGTCGCTGTTAATGCTACTGGCTCTGTTAAAACAGTAAGTACCGCTAGTGCTCATACAGGAACTGAAGGCAATTTAGATAATGCCGCCTCAGTCGTTAGCGGTGATACTTCCACAGTAATTACTCCAACTACTCACTCCCTTTTAACTGTATTCGGTAATACTACTGGTTCTTCTGGTATAATTCCACAAGTCTCAGCCGATGGAACAACCTACTACCCCGCAGGATACGAAATCTACCCTGACTTAAATGGCGATTTCTTCCAAATCTTTTCTGATATTTCAACCAACAACTTTAGACTCAAATATCAAGATACTGCAACTGTTACAGCCACAGTGTTATCCAATGCTTAAACTAAAGTTCCAAAAAAACTATTCGATACACTATTAAAATCCTTTTTTAATTTAATTTGTTTTTGTTTTGCTATATTTTCCCAAAGATGGACGCCTATTGTCTCATCATTTTTATAACTAAAATTTAAGGCATACTTCTGCTTATCAACAGCCTTCGATTCCATATTATCCCAGAACAGCTCTTTAGCCCAAGCCCAAGGAACTGGACAGAATACATGTGGCTCAGACACTAACTCTAGATAATGACTCCATTTTTTACTTTGTATTAATTTAATGTATTTCAACATTTTACTAGTGCTATTTTTGTTGTCCTCAACATCAGCAACCGTAGTCAATTCTATTTTATCTACAACCTCTTTAACGAACTTATTATTTGGTGGAAATCGCAAAACGCCTATATTAGGTTTTATATGTCCTTTTGATTTAAAAGCGCCAGACTTTAATGTATGTTCTGACGATATGATTATATCAGTATGAGGTAGTCTTTTGTATAAATACATATCAGAATCCAGCCAAGTCCCTCCAAACTTTAATAGATACTTGAAGCGCCAGACATCTGTAGATTGCAGTAGTCGCTCTACATTAAATTCGAAATCACTAAATACAGTATTAACTAGCTTTATATTCATTTGACTGTGATATTTTTGAGGGATATTTTGTGGCTTATCTACATATAGATTAACTTGATACCCTAGTCTTATCCAAGAATCCCAGCATTTAAAATTAATAATCGTAGGCTCATTAACTATCCACAAAGAGAAGAGTTCATTTTTGTTAAATTTAATCATTAGTATATATATAATCTATTTTTAAATATGTTAGAAAACGAATATTTAGAGATGGCTAACCACGCGAAGGATACAATCGACGAAAAAGATAGAGTAATAGAATTCTTAAAGCATAAGATGGATACTGTTGAAAATAAACTAAGAAAAATGGAATATAAACTGTCTAATATGTCCTATTTAACTAAGTACAAAAAGGGAGTAGATGAAGAAGAGGACACCGGCTTTAGTTTTTATGCATCATGTATCTTAGCCACACTACAGGAATGTTATGAGATAGTAGATGTCGCAAGGGACGAATTACAATACGATGACGAAGAACAAATAGTATTATTACTAAACATAGCTGATGGCTCGGATTCAGATTTATCAAGTTCTACGGAAACAAACTAATATATTTTTCTATATCTTATATATAAATGAGTAATAAACCGTTGACCCCAGCCCAGCAACAAAAACAACAGCAATTAGAGGTTCAAGGTCTAACATCACTTCTACAAGCGCCTTTACAATATGGAACTGATAAACTTCTATTGAATATCAATGGGCAAAATAGCAAAATTCCCACAAATAAAAATGGAATAATTAAGTATACCTTAGAGCAACCCATCAAATTAGAAATCGGTGATAAAATCACTTTGATTGATTCGTTCGTAGAAGAGAGAGGACTTAGTGTAGATACTATATCGTTTGAAGAAGATGTAGAAGAGGAGATGAGATTTCTGTATTATATTCAAGGCGACTGTAGAAACACCCAGACAAAAGAAGGGTCAGCGCCCTACGATGGTAAAGCAGCTGATATTCAATTTACACCTTTTCCAAATTTGTATCCAGATTATTTCGCTCCTACAGGTGATATAAATCATGCAAACGGCAAAAATGGTAATTTTTTTAGTGGATTCAATGTTAATCCAGAAACGGCAGATGGTTCTACCACATGTTTCCCAACTCCCAATTATATGAGTACAGGACAGAGTAGTAATACTAGCGGTTTTGGTGATACTGAGGATGTATTTAAAACAACTGGAGCAAACGGTCAATATTATTATATGGGTGAGTGGTGGAATCCTTTTCCTGTTGATGTAGCAAGTAATCCATACAGTTGGAAGACTAACGGAACTTCAAATAGTTTCGACCCAGAGACGGTATCAGGACGATCGCTGTATTGGCGTCCTACTTACGGCGCAGCTGTTATAAAGATACCAGCTGGTAATTACTCAGTTTCAGCGCTATCTGATTTGATTAACAATCAATTAAATGGGTCGTTATCTAGAGATAATACATTTAATAGCAATGTTCTTATTGATAAACTCTTTAAAAATACTACTGGATTAGGCTTTGTTAGAACGTCGCCTTATTTTAGTGGATTAACTGAGCCACAGGGCGGAGAAATAGAAGACCCAGCAGGTTATAATCCAGATGTCTTAATAATAGGAGAGGATACTTATCAACCATACCAACGACGTAGAGGAAACATTATGACTAAATCTATTATCACTCCCAATGTCGTTTCTAATATGGTTAATATGCAATCTATGCGAGGTGAAGCAGTAGATAGCAGACCGCTTGTTTCATCAAATATAGTTTATGCCGATGGACAAACAACAATACGAGGGAGAGTAGGACAGCAACGAGGTGCGATGCCTACATCAATAATGGCTTGGAATAATGATAACAGTGTATATACTAGATTTCAATCAAAACGAGAAAACGCGAAAGCATTTTCTACGAATTGTTATTTACATTTAGACGGAATGACCCAACTATACGAGACCGAGCATTTTATGGGTGAAGCCAACGATATTCGTCAAATGCCGTCTCTTGAAGATTGGTTTTTAGGTAATATAGGTGATGAAGGTAAATTTTATTTAGACCAAAACTTAGCAAACTTGAATTATCAGCCTACAGCTGGTTCTAATCAATACTATTGGGAAAGGGTTGAAGATTTAAAATGGTCTATGATGTATGGTGTAGGTGGGAGCAGTATTGGAAGAGATGGGTACGATTTTCAACAAGGTCAATTAGGAGGACCACAGTCAGACGCTCAGCAGATGGCTGGGACTACTTCGTTTTCTGTAGCATACGATACGGCAAGCACCAATAGATTTACTATAACCGACTTACACGAACCTTATAAATTAGCATCAACAACTCCAGATGGTAGCTCTAGCACTAATCTCGGCGGACAACAAGCAACGAATTTTAATTCGCCAATGACGTTCGATTTTTCGGCTAATGGAAATATAGTTAGACCAATTCGTAATTTATGTGGAATATATCCTATTGATAGTGTTGGCGGTGTGGCTGTTAATAATTTTTCATTTAATAGCGTAAAAAATACTAATGTATATAAAGCTTTAATTACGAGTATAAATGCCTTTAATCTTGATGCTAATGCTGGTACATTCCAAATGACTCGTGAAAAGTTAATATATGAATTATTTACCAAACCTTTCGACCAGTTTTTCGATAGCGTCAGCGCAGCTAAAGAAGCGTGGTCTAAAACATTGTGGGCGAGATTAGGTTTTGATTACACACAATTAGGAGACGTATCAAATAATTTAGAGTCTATATTTAGTTTTACAAAAGAACCTACAGGCGATTTTCAAGGTTCGGCAGTTACTAATCCGCGTGTGGTTAGGCAGAAAGGAATTATAACTCATAATGATTTCGATTATACATTTATACCTAGTTCGGATGGTTTAGGCTTAGGTAATGCTTATTTGACTTCTATGGCTGGAGCGCCTCCTCAGGGATATGGATTAAGAGGTTATAATTTATCATGTAATAGTAGTGATACTGGGTCAAATGGATTTACTGCAAATAATATACATGTTCTGGCGAATTCTAAACCTATTAATGCTTCAAATTTCCCAAGTCTTAATAATGGTAATAACTACTTAATTATTGAATCAGATATAGTCAAGAGTAATGCTAAAGATAGTAATTCAAATTCTACAACTATAGTAGGAATTATGTCTAAAGAAAATGCTTCGAACGATACTATATATAGTGTTGACCCAATTACATTCACAGTAACAGAACCTAGACTATTAGCCACGATTGAGGTTAAAATAAAGAATCCAGATAATAGCCTTGTTAGTGATAATATTGTAGGTAAGAATAATGGATTCGTTTTCCAAATCGAGAAGGCTATAGCTCCAGCATCGATACCTTTAATGAGTTTCTAGAATTATTAGATTATTAACTTTTTTTAATAATTTAATAATTTGAATAAGTCTATAATAGTATAATTAATATATGTATAATATGTATAATTACAAATGGCTACGTTAGAAGTAACTAGATTTATAAATAGAAATGCATGTCTTGATAAGGTTTGGATAACTAAAGAAGAATGGCTTAAGAGTGGTGATTTATATGGATTACCAGATTTTGCCTTTGAGCTTATAAATGAGCCATTAACAGATACAACATCGTATAGCGATATTATAGTCTATTTAATTAACAAATACAAGTGTGAAGATTATTTAGAGATTGGTATAAGTGTTTTAAAGAATCTATATCAAGTAGCAGTAAATACAAGTACCTCTATAGTAGCTTATGATATAAATAAGTTAAATCCGTGTATAACGATTCCAAGAAATTTTAAATTCGTTAAAGGCAACGTAATGGTAGCAGAAGACTGGGAGCCTCTACGAAAGTTAAATGTTAAACATGATTTTATCTTTAGCGATGCTCTACACCACTGTGATGGATTACAAGCCGAGTTCGATAACTATATCAAAGACCATCTTGCTGAGAAATGGATTATTGTTTGGGATGATGCGTGGGATAGTCCTACTGCATACATTAAAGAAAACATATTACCAGTACTGAGGGAGAAATATGGAACTCTATATGTTAAAAAGATGATGGTTCAAGAGTGGGTTCCTAACCAACATCACCCAATTCTTATAGTATCAAATTATCCTATAGAGATTAAGGTTTAATGATTTATTAAAAAAAATTGATTTTAATTTTTACCTTATAAATATATCATAATACTACAATGACTGTTAGACTCTTTAATGATGATTGCCTTAAAATCCTTCCAACCTTGGAAGAAAATAGTATAGATTTATTTCTACTTGATTTACCATACGGACAAACAGCTCAAACGTGGGACAGTCTTATTGATTTACCACAAATGTGGTTAGAGTTAAAAAGAGTAATGAAACCCTCGGCAGTTATAGCGTTCTTCGCTACAGCAAAATTCGGAAACAGCATTATTAACTCTAATCCTAAATGGTTTAAGTATGACTTAGTATGGTTAAAGTCCAGAAAGATGGGCTTTCTTAGCGCTAATAAGATGCCTCTTAGACAACACGAAAACATCTACATCTTTAAGAATGAGCTTGGAACATATAATCCACAAATGACGCCAAGAGATAAAGACTATAAGCACAGTGGTAAAAGAACAAGCGAGACCCATTATGGTGGTGTGATTGACTGTAAAACAGAATATAAAAAAGAAGATGGGAAATTTCCTACAAGTGTAATAGACTTAGAGGGAACAGTCTTGGAATATTCGAATCCATCAAAGCCAATACACCCAACACAAAAACCAGTAGAATTACTGGAATGGTTAATTAAAACTTATTCTAATGAAGATGACGTAGTATGTGATTTCACGATGGGTTCTGGTTCTACTGGTGAGGCTTGTATTAACACACTACGACACTTTGTAGGAGTAGAAATGCATAAGGAAATCTATGAGATAGCTGAGGCTCGACTACTTGAAGTATCGCAATGCGTATAAGTAAGAAGTATAAGTATTGTGAATATACTACAAAGATAACGTCCTATGCTTTACCAGGCGAGGGGGGGTCCTTAAATTATTAAATTATTAAAAAAAGTTAATAATTTAATAAAATCACTTAAAGACATCGCGCGTAATACATATAAGCGAAATGACCCCTAAAGTCTCATACAAATTCACATACAAAACCACGAACCCAATTACTCAGGAGGAGATTGATAACTTACCTCCACCGCCAAAGGAATGGCTTAACGAAATGGAACACGAAGCCAGAGAGCGTAATATATTAGAGGATATTTATATAAAAAGTAATTTTTCTATATCGGGTAATGAGATGGTAGCCTGGCCCTATGAAAAGCAATTAGCCATTAAGAATTATCTAGGAGGCATTATCGAGAAAATCCTAGACGGTCAAATTGATAATGAAGATGACTACTGGTATTACACTAATGAATTTGATAGTATCACTACTAAACTAATGTTCCAGACAAGACCTCGTAATAATACAAAAAAACTATTCAATAGCTATATGGATTGTATTAGAAGGGCTATTCACTGGAAGATAGATTATAGTCCGCCTCAGCTTGAAGATGATGAGAGCCACGATGATAGACGTATGGTTGTTATTAAAAACGACTACAACTTAGACAACCTACAAGAATTATGCTGGAATGAGATTGAGCCTTTTAGGAGACGTATGGGTTGGTGTTAAAAACCAAGCCCTCCAAGTCTAAGGGTAGTACCTGCTGGAGGTTGAAAAAGCTCTGACCTCG
>TARA_R110000737_G_scaffold350849_2_pt1 | contig 15747 bp, 11 predicted proteins | sample TARA_R110000737 | Tara Oceans TARA_R110000737 (sample SAMEA4398027) | marine metagenome | biome: Polar Biome; feature: [SRF] surface water layer (ENVO:00010504); material: water (ENVO:00002006), including particulate matter (ENVO:01000060) such as... | depth 5 m
CAACGCAATTCATTCCATCAACTCCAGCGCTAACGATTCCGCCAGCGTAGCCTGCGCCTTCTGCACAAGGATATAATCCTTTTACTTCTGGGTGTTGCATCGTTTCTCGATCTCTTGGGATTTGGATTGGACTTGACGTTCTGGATTCAGGTGCATGAAGAACGGCATCGTTGGAGATGAAACCTTTCATTTTTCTGTCGAAATCAATGAAACCTTGACGCAAGCGTGAAGCTATAAAATCGGGTAAAACTTTATTTAAATCAACACTTGTAATACCCGGTTGGTAGGAACTTCTTGGGAATTCTGACGAGATTTTTCCGTCGATGAAATCTTTTAAACGTTGCGCAGGAACATTTTGTGTTTTCCCTGCTGCTACCCAACAATCGTGTTCAACTTTTTTCTGGAAATCAAGGCAAACCATAGGATTGTCTTTGTCTTCAAAATCTTCTGGTTCCACGCTGATAACAATTCCTGAATTTGCATAAGGGTTGTTTCGTTTAGAAGGCGACCAACCGTTGGTTACTACTTCACCTGGCGATGTAGCACACGGCGCAATAATACCTCCTGGACACATACAAAAACTAAAAACACCTTTGTCCTTAACTTGTGTAACAAGCGAGTAGGAGGCAGGCGGTAAATATTCGTCGCTTGCTCGGCCGTGGTATTGTAATTTGTCTATAAATTCTTGTCTATGCTCTACACGAACGCCCAAAGCGAAAGATTTTGCGTTGAGTTTTATTTTTTTCTTGAAAAGCAATTCGAAAATATCTCGGGCTGAGTGTCCTGTTGCAAGAATGAGGTTTTTAACTGGAACAATCTGTTCTTCGTTTATCGTGATAGAGGTAATTTCTCCATTTTCAACGGTGAAATCCGTCATTTTTGAATCAAAATGTACTTCGCCGCCTGCTCGAATGATTTCTTCGCGCATGGCAACGATAATTTGAGGCAACTTGTTGGTTCCAATATGCGGGTGAGCTTCAACGAGAATATCTCTATCCGCTCCGAAATGAACGAAAAAGCCAAGAATTTTATTGACGTCGCCTCTTTTTTTGCTACGCGTGTAAAGTTTTCCGTCAGAATAGGTTCCGGCACCACCTTCGCCAAAGCAATAGTTGGATTCAGGATTGACCAAGTGATTTTTGTTCAATTCGGCTAAATCACGTCTTCGCTCTCTAACGTCTTTGCCACGTTCGAAAATAACAGGTTTCCAACCCAATTCTAATGCTCTTAGAGCGGCAAACATTCCTGCTGGTCCGGCACCAATAATATGAATGACTTTAGCAGGATCTACTTTTTTGGGTTCGTAGAAAACATCAACTGGCCATTCGGCATTTGCATCAATGTATTCAAATGTTGCATTGATTTTTATGTCTCGTTTCCGAGCATCAATAGATCTTTTTTTCCAACGAAATTGAAAGCTATCAGCTGGTCGAGAAAGTTTTTCAGATAATTGATAAGCAATAAATTCTGTGTCCGAAACTTGTTCGGGTGTCAAAATAAGTTGAACACTTTCTATCATTATCCTTCGAATATTATTGATAATCCCCAAACACGATTGTAGAGTAAATCAATTGGTCTTGAGGAGCTTGTATTGTCTTGAATCAATGAGTTTACAAAGCCTTGAGAATATTTTACTTCGATACCGAATTTAAAATATGGAGTAAAAAACTCTACTCCAATACCAGCTTGAACTTGAAAGTCATCTCGTTTAATTTTGATAAACGGATCTGAGTTCGATTGATTGGCTTTTGCTTGTGACTGTAAATCCAAAGAATATTGAATTCCTCCCAGCACGTAAGTCGCGAAGTTATTGTAGCGCGTAGTTCTAAATTGGAACATCAAAGGAAAATCGAGGTTGGTACTGGCAATACGTTCTTCCAAGGTTGAATCTTTTGTCGGGTCTTTGATACTTGGGTAGGTGTAGGTCAAAACGCGTTCTTGAAAAGATAAGGAAGGTAAAAACCGAAGTCGAGTAGTTGGTCCCCAGAGCTTTAGTGTTGATACAATACCCAATTGACCACCAGTTTGCGCTGTCGAAGTTATGGATTTTACATTGTATAGTTGAAATTCACTGGCATTTTGATAAACTGAAAAACCAGCAGAATTGATACCCAACATAAATCCAAAGTGAGCTCTTCGTTCGTCAAAACGGGAGTAGTTTTTTGGTTTAGAACGCTGCCCAAAGGCAAAGCCGGAACAAAAAACAATCAATAAAAGGCTCCATTTAATCATTGTTGAATCAACGCTTACTCGGTTTGAATATTGCAAATATCTACTTAATACCTGAATAAATGGTTGCAATTCCACCTGAAACTAGTTTAGCCTCAACAGTTTTGTATCCTAATTTCTCCAATATGTCCGTAAAGTTTTTTCCTTCTGGAAAAGCAGCAACGGACTCAGGAAGGTAAGCATAAGCTTTCTTATCTTTCGAAATGTTTTTGCCTAAAAAAGGAATTACGTTTTTTGAGTAAAAGCCAAAAGCTTGTTTAACTGGGAATTTCTTTGGTTTTGAAAATTCTAAAATGACCAATTTTCCACCTGTTCGAACAACGCGTAGCATTTCGGCAAGACCTTTCTCTAAGTTTTCGAAATTTCGAACACCGAAACCAACAGTTAAGGCGTCAAAGTAATTGTCTTCGAAAGGTAGAATTTCACTGTCGCCCACCATCATTTTGATACGATCGGTTAGACCTTTTTTCTCCATTTTCTTCTGACCTACGGAAATCATTCCAGGTGAAAGATCCAAGCCAACGACCTCTTTTGGCTTAAGCGTCAAGGCTGCAATGGCAAAATCACCTGTGCCAGTCGCAATATCGAGAATTTTTTCAGGTTTAATTTCACGTAACGAATTGACCGCTTTTTTCCGCCAAATTTTATCAATTCCTAATGATAGAAAGTGATTCAAGAAATCGTATTTCCCTGAAATATTATTGAACATTTCACGAACTTCTTCTTTCTTCGATTTATCCTCGTTGCCGTATGGCTTAACTACTTTATCTTCCATTTTTCTTATCCCAACATGGTGTGACCAATTGGGTATTTATAGTTTCTACTAATTACTTTCTTACCTATCAAATATGCCAAAGTCAGTGTACCGACACGACCAATGAACATTGCGATGATGAGTACAAATTTCCCTACATCACTCAATTCGGATGTCAAACCAGTCGATAAACCAACGGTACTGGCGGCGGAAACATGCTCAAATACCATATCCATAAAATCATATTTTCCAGAAGCTAATAAATCGGCTTCTGAAATGGCTAAGACGAATGGTCCGACAATATTACCTACGACGAAAAATATCGTAATGGCATATGCTTTTAACACTACATCGTTCTCAATTGTTCGTTTAAATAATTCGGTGTGTTTTTTTCCTTTAATTGTTGAAACAACTGAAGCCCAAATTACGGCAAAAGTCGAAGTTCGAATACCACCACCGGCTGAACCTGAAGAAGCTCCAATAAACATTAAAAAGAGAAATACGATGAGAACCGGCATGGTCATCGCTGCAGTATCTACTACGTTAAAACCTGCATTTCTCGTCGTCATGGACATAAAAAAGGATGTCATGATATCGTCAAAGAAACTATCGTGACGCATGGTGTTGTTGTATTCAAAAATGAAGAAAACGATAGCACCCAGAAAAAGAAGACCTAATGTGAAGTACAAAGAAATTTGAGTTCCAAATTCGATTTTTTTCCAAGGTTTGCGCATTCTTTCTCTCAATCTGCTAATTTCAAAAAGATCGAAAACGTAAATCATACCGAACCCTCCTAAGAAGAAAAGTATCATAACAACGGTATGAACAAATGTGTTGTGGAGCACGGCAGGATTCATCATTCCGCCTGGTAATGAGGATAATCCGGCATTGTTGAAGCCGGAAACACCATGAAATACAGAATGGAAGAGGCGAGTGCCAGAATCGGCAAATATACCTTCGTTTCCGAATCCAAAATAAAGCAAAATGATACCGATAACCTCAATGGTTGTTGCCCAAAGGACAATTTTGGCCAGCATAGAATTTGCTTTTAAAATTGAATCTTGGTTTACGAAATCTTCAATTACCTCATGGTATTTTATCCCAACACCAAATTTTGCAACCACAAGCATTAAGGCACCAAATGCGATGGTATTCAAACCACCCAATTTCATTAAAATGATAACGACTACTTGACCTTTGAACGTTAGCAATTCGGAAATATCAAAAGTGGTTAAACCCGTTACACTAACCGAAGACATGGCCGTAAAAAGAGCATCTGTGAATCCAACTCCGCTTTTTGACATTTCGGGAAGCATAAGAAGGCCAGCACCAACAAGTGTCATAAAAGCGATAGAAATAGTAAAGAGCCAGCCTGGGTGAACTTTGGTCCACGGTTTAAATTTTCGTTGCTTGACGACCGTTGTAACCATCAAGATAAAAATGAAAAGTTGCACGAAAACCATTGAGAAATCGGCAAAACCTGTCATTCCCATACTGGTGAATAATGGTTCGATAAGAAAGTGTCCGGTAATATTGAAATACAACCCTTCTAACGCCAATAAACCGAGAACTCCTCCTTCAAACCAGTTGTTTTTCAGGAATTTGGGAACGTCAAATTCGTAAAGAATTTTGATCAAAAAGCGAAAAATGTAAAAGGCGAAACTGTATTGTAAAAGATCGAATGCAGCGTGTTTTTCTTTTTCTGTTAAAGGAAAGCCAAAGTAATAAACAAGTACACCAATGGAAAAAATGGAAACAAGAATATACGCCAAACTAAGCGCGCCTGTAACATTCGATTTGGAACCGTATATGACTAAGTTGACCTTTTCTCGAAAAGTTCTATAGTCCATTTTCTTCGTTTAATACTTCTTCTAGAAGCATTTTTTTGTCGATAGCCACAACGCCGCTGCTTTCACATACGAGACCACCAGCAAGGTTAGCAATATTTGCCATTTGCTGAGGATCCATACCAGCTGCTAAGCAAGAAGTTGCCACAGCGATTACGGTATCTCCAGCGCCGCTGACATCAGCAATGTTTCTTAAATGAGCAGGAAGAAGCTTTCTTTCAATTCCCTTTTTGATGTATACACCATGTTCAGAAAGCGTAACAAAAGTCATGTCATTTTTTAATTCTGCTTCTAGGTCAATGACCGCTTGCTCAAACAATTCAAATTCATCAAAGCTAAAATCACGACCTAGGCCTTCTTTTAGTTCTTTCAAATTTGGTTTAAACAAAGTCACTCCTTTGAAATTGAGGAAGTTTGTCTTTTTAGGATCAACTGTGGTGATAATGTTCTTTTCATTCGCCAAAGCGATGATTTCAGAAATAACGCGTTCGCTCAGTACACCTTTGTTGTAATCTTCAAAAATTATCGCATCCAAACCCTTGTCTATTTCCTTTTTCAAGGCTGCTATCAAAAGATTTTCTTCCGTTTCGTTTATATCATTGGTTTGTTCTGTATCAACACGCAGAATGTGTTGATTGTTGCCTATGATTCGTGTTTTTATAGTCGTTAAACGGTCAGAACTTTTGATCATTCCCGTTTTAATGTCTTCATCTTTTAAGAGTTTCTCAAGTATGTCGCCAGCTTCATCTTTGCCAATTACTGAAAACAATTGTGTTTGCACGCCAAGTGCCACAAGGTTCAAAGCAACATTTGCAGCTCCACCCAATCGATCTTCTTTTTTAGCATTCGCTACAATTGGAACTGGCGCCTCCGGACTCATTCGAGCTACTTTTCCACGGATATAGGCATCCACCATAACATCACCAATAACGGCGATTTTTAATTGATTGAATTTCGCGAATGCGTCTTGTACAGTCATTTATTTCAATTTAGCGAGAGCCACTTTAATTCGTGAAAGTGCCTCCGTCAAGATATCTTCAGAAGTAGCATACGAAAAACGAATACAATTGTTATCTCCGAAAGCATCGCCACCAACAACGGCTACTAATGCTTCAGATAAAAGGTACATGGATAATTCTCCAGAATTGTGTATTGTGTTTCCTTCAAATGATTTACCGAAGAATGAACTTATATCTGGGAAAACATAGAACGCGCCCTTTGGTTCGTTCGTTTTAACACCTGGTATATCCTTCAAAAGTCGAAGTACTAAGTCACGTCTATTTTTGAAAGCCGCAACCATATCATTTAAAACTTCTGGATTCGCTTCAACAGCAGCAATTGCCGCTTTTTGTGTGATACTGCAGGTCGCAGAAGTAAATTGACCTTGAATTTTTTCACAAGCGTCGGCAATATTTTTTGGTGCACCGATATAGCCTAAACGCCAACCTGTCATTGCCCAAGCTTTGGAAACACCGTTAACTGTGACGATTTGATCAAATACTTCAGGGAATTGTGCTAAACTTTCGTGGTCGCCTTCAAAACGGATGTGTTCGTAGATTTCATCGCAAATCACCAACAAATGTGGATTTTTTGCAATTACTTTTGCGAGCGCTCGTAATTCTTCTTTTGTATACACCGAACCCGTAGGGTTGCAAGGTGTAGAAAATATCATCAATTTGGTTTTCGGCGTAATTGCTTCTTCCAATTGTTGTGCTGTAATTTTGAAATCCTGATCAATTGAAGCTGAAACGATTTTTGGAATTCCTTCAGCAACTTTCACCATTTCTACATAAGAAACCCAATAAGGTGCAGGAATTATACATTCATCGCCAGCGTTCATAACACTCATCACCACATTGATGATGGATTGTTTTGCACCTGTAGAAACGACTATATTTTCTTTTTTATACGGTAATTTATTGTCTCTTTTGAATTTTTCAACAATTGCTTCACGCAAATCATCGTAACCAGAAACGGGCGTATATTTGGTGTAATTGTCATCGATTGCTTGTTTTGCAGCCGCTTTTACAAAGTCAGGTGTGTTGAAGTCAGGTTCCCCTAAACTCAACGAAATCACGTCTTTTCCGGATTGTTTAAGTTCTCGACTTTTCTTGGACATCGCTAATGTTGCCGATTCTTCCATTCCGAGCAATCTGTCTGATAATTGAATCATGTTTCGAATTTCACTTTTGGTGACATGCAAAACTAATGAATAAGGTTTTAGTTCGTTGATAAAATGTGTTTTTTTTCAGCGTTAATTTGCTTTAAAATTGCAGACTTATGCGTCTTGTTGCGTCAAAATAAATTAAATTAGCGAACCCATTTTAAAAGTAGCTTGAATAAAAATTATGGCGAAAGAGAAAACAATCGACATTCGAAAATTAATTGCCAGTAAAAATCCTGGCTTACTCAAATGGTTGCCAGGTTTCGTTATTCGTTATCTTGAAAGAATCTTGCATCAAGATGATATTAATCAATTCATGGAAGACCACCCCAATGCTCATGATGCGGATTTCTGTGATGATGTGATGAAGTATTTGAATATTAAAATCGTCATTAATAACTTAGAGAAGTTACCCAAGGAAGGAAAGTTGGTTTTGGCAATGAACCATCCGCTTGGTGGAATGGATGCTATCGCTTTGGTTTCAGGGTTGCGCGATACGAGAACAGATTTAAAATACATCGTTAACGATTTATTGTTGAATTTGAACCGTATGAATGGTCACTTTTTAGGAGTCGATAAGCACGGTAAAAATTCACATTCTAAGAGGGAACAAATTAATGAATTATTCGCCTCAGATTATTTAGTGAGCATTTTTCCTGCGGGTTTGGTAAGTAGAAAAGTAGATGGCAAAGTTCGTGATTTGGTCTGGAAAAAAACTTTTATAACCTTATCAAAAGCGAATGATAGAACCATCGTTCCTATGCACATTGACGGTCATTTGAGTAATTTTTTCTACCGTTTGTCAAATTTCCGCTCGAAAATTGGAATAAAAGCTAACATTGAAATGCTTTATTTATCCAATGAATTGTTTAAATTAAGGAACTCAACCATAACGATGACTTTTGGCGACCCAATTCCAGCTCGGGATTTGGATCCCAAACTTTCGGATTTGGAGCAAGCACAATGGGTGAAAGAGAAAGTTTATCAATTGGAAAGCAAATAAGTACATGACAGAGAAAAAAATCATTGAACCTATTGATAGGGAAATTATAAAATCGGAATTGAATGCAGACCGATTTATCCGAACCACACGAAAAGGTGATAATGAAATATATTGTGTAAACATTCATAATTCTCCGAGTACACTTCTGGAAATTGGTCGTTTGCGTGAAGTAACTTTTCGACATGCTGGAGGTGGAACAGGCGAGGAAATTGATTTGGACCACTTTGATACGGATGAAATTTGCTACGAACAGTTAATCGTTTGGTCGCCTGAAGATGAGGAAATAATTGGAGGCTATCGTTTTATTGAATGTGCAAAAGCGATTCAAACTCCAGGCGAAATTCATCTTTCCACAGCACACTATTTCGATTTTAAAAAGAAATTTATTACCGATTATCTTCCTCAAACCATTGAATTGGGTCGTTCGTGGGTTCAACCAAATTTTCAACCTTCAGTTAACCCGAGAAAAGGACTTTTTGCTTTGGACAATATTTGGGATGGTTTAGGAGCAATCGTTCGCACGCTTCCGCATTTGAAATATTTCTTTGGAAAGGTTACGATGTATCCAAGTTACAATGAGGAATGCAGAAATATATTGTTGTATTTCATGCTTTTGTATTTTCCTGACAAAGAGAATTTGATGAAGCCATTTCACCCTTTGAAAATCGCTCATGCTCAAATGAGTTACACGCAATTGTTTGAAGGAAAAGATTTTAAAGAAGACTTTAAGATATTGAATCATTATATCCGCGAAAGAGGTGAGTTTATTCCACCATTGGTTAATATTTATATGAATCTTTCACCAACGATGAAAACCTTTGGAACAGCTGTCAATCCGGATTTTGGGAATGTTGAGGAAACAGGAATATTGGTCACGTTTGAAGATATTTACGAAGAGAAAAAAGAGCGACATGTTAATTATTAAACTATTTCTTTTTACAGCCGTTATGGGCTTTGCTTCGTTCATGACATTTTCACAAGAAGCTTTTCAAGTTGCAGTAATGAAGTACAACGGTGGGGGAGATTATTACGCAAATCCTACTGCGGTTCCTAACTTGGTGGCTTTTTGCAATCAAACTTTAGGTACAAAAATCGCGAAAAACGTTCCTTATGTAGACGCAGGTTCGGCAGATTTGTTTTTGTATCCATTCGTTCATATGACAGGTCATGGAAATGTTGTCTTTTCTCCTTCAGAAGTTGAGAATATTCGAACCTATTTGATGGCAGGTGGTTTTCTGCACATTGATGATAATTACGGAATGGACGAATTCATTCGAGTAGAATTAAAAAAGCTTTTTCCGAATAAGGAATTGATAGAATTACCTTTTAATCACCCAATTTTTCATCAAAAATTCGATTTCAATGGATTGCCAAAAATCCATGAACACGATGATTATAGACCTCAAGCCTTCGCAATAATTGAGAATGGTCGTATAATTTGTTTGTATACCTACCAAACCGATTTGGGTGATGGATGGGAAGATCAGCAGGTTCACAACGATCCACCCGAAAAGCGGAAGCTAGCACTTCAAATGGGAGCAAATATATTGATGTACGCGTTCATGCTTTAATTGAACTTAAAGTGAATAAATGATCTCCATCCGTCATGGTTTTTCTTTTGCAATGCCAATCATCATTGCTGCTTTCGTCGTCACTTTTCTTGGAATTATAAGTTTTTTCGAGTCACCAATCTTTGGAATTGGGTTGATAATTGCCAGCATATTCGTTTGGTCGAGCAGTTATGGAATTCAGATAAACCCAACCGATAAGAGCTATAGAGAATTTGGGAGTGTGTTTGGTCTAAAAACTGGTGAATGGAAGCCATTCGATTCATTGCCATTTCTTACCGTTTTAAGAAACCGAGAAGGAATGACTGTTTATAGTAAATCCAATCGTTCAACGACAAGTATTGATGATAGCTTTTGCGTTTATTTATTGAATGCTTCGCATCGAAAAAAGGTATTGGTTCAAAAGTTTGATACGAAAGAGTTAGCGATAAAAAATGCTAGTGAATTAGCTTCTAGGCTTAAGAAGGAATTGGTGGAGTTTGATCCAGTTCGAATATAGAATTTAAGAAGACAAATGACAAAGTCTTAAAGGCGATTTAACTTCTAAAGAACTCGGATAGTAATATTGAGGTAGCAATAGAAACGTTCAATGATTCCGCACCACCAAATTTTGGAATAGTAACTTTCTGATTAACCAAATTTTGAACTGATTCTGAAAGTCCATTTCCCTCATTTCCCATAACGAGTATAGCTTTTTGTGGCAATTGGGTTTGATAAACATTATTACCATTAAGCAAAGCGCCAAAAATAGGTAGGTTTGTATTTTTTAAATATTCCTCAAGATCTGTATAAATCAACTTAACCCTAAAGATTGAACCCATGCTCGCTTGAATTACTTTACTATTAAAGCAATCAACAGTGTCTTTGGAACACACAATTTTTGTCAAACCAAACCAATCGGCTAAACGAATAATCGTTCCTAAATTTCCTGGATCTTGGATTTGATCAAGAACAAGGGTGAAATCTTCCTTTTTTGGTTCAATTGTTGGATAGGAAAGTAGAGCGAGACACTTATTTGGCGTTTTAAAACCCGATATTTGCTCAGATTCTGTGGAATTAATTTCGTAGGAATTTTTAAAATCGATAGTTATGTTGGAGTTTTTGACAAGGTATACTTCTTTAACGATTTCAGGGCAAACCTGCAATGCCTCAAGTACCATTTTTTCTCCTTCTATCAAAAAGCTTTGCTCGAGCTCTCGATTTTTTTTCATTCGAAGTGACCGAAGAAACTTGATCTTATTTTTGGAAATTCTTTCCACACCGCTAATTTGTTATTTTTGTCTTTCTAAAACACACATGTGACGAAGTTCAAAGCTACATATATTCTATTAATATTTTTGCTTGGGATATTTTCATGTCGTCAAACGAAACATGTGCCGGATGGTAAATATCTGGTTAAAAAAAATAAAGTCATAGTTCACGGCGACAAGCTAGATGAAGATGAGGTAAAAGAAATTATAAAGCAACAATCTAATTTTAAGACACTTGGGCTCAAATTAAAACTTCGTGCTTTCAATCTCGTGGACAGTGCTAAGGTTGCTGAAAAGCGGATTCGAAAGAATGAAAAGTTGCACTTAAAAAATGACAAAAAACTTGAAAAACAAGAACGGATAAATACTAAACGAATCAAGAAAGCCAAGCGAAAAGGCAATGAGCTTTACACTCGAAAAAGAATTCCATTAAAAGATACGCTTAGTCCAAAGTTATTTCTTCGTGAGTGGTTAAAATATAAATACGGCGAACCACCTGTAATTCTTGATTCTACAGCATTTATAAAAACCATAGAACAACACTCAAATTACCTAAAGAAAAAGGGGTATTACTTTGGTGAAAACTCCGGAAGAATATACTATTACCCAAAACATCCCAATCGAAAAAAGGCAAAGATTACTTATGAATTAACAACTGGGGAACGATTTTACATTGATTCCTTTTATGTAATTGCTGAGAATCCGGTGTTGGAACCAAATTTCAGAAGCTATATAAAATCTGGCTATATGGAAAGTTTGGTGGGAATGCCATTCGACCGAGATCTTTTGGATGATTATCGGACCAAATTGGCAAAGAAATTTAGGGATGAATCGTATTATGGATTTAGTCAAACACAAATTTCTTTTGTTGCTGACACGAATAGCCTCACAAAAAAAGTAATTCTAGGAGTAAAATTTGCTAATCGAGCTGTTCGGGATCCTTCTGACCCAGAAAAAGTAAACTATATAAGAAACGTATCGACCAGAGTTCGTCACGTTTATTTTCACATAAGTGATACTACTAATTTTGAAGGAAATTTTAAAGACACGGTTGCGAAATTAGGTCTCAACTTAATGGAAAATCAGTTTTTACAGGATATAGATACATTATTGTTTAATGAAATTAAGAAAAAGGGAACAGATAATATCAATCCAAATCGGGTAGCTACTTTCCTGTACAATGGAGAATTATTTGTCACGCCGGCTGTTATAGAAAGTCAAAATTATTTAGAACAAGACAATTGGTACAAAGACTACTATGTGGATAGAAGTTATACTAGATTTGTTCAGCTAGGATTGTTTCAGTCAATCAAACCAAGACTTGTAGAAATTGATGAAAAAGGATTGATCGATGTTCACTATTATCTTATTCCTGCCAAAATACAAAGTTTTGGCTTTGAGCCAAGAGCATCCAATTCAAATGGTTACTTCGGGGTTTCAGCGTCTATTAATTATATGAACAAAAATCTTTTTGGTGGAGCACAGAAAATGAAAATATCACTTACGGGTGGTTTCGAATCTCAACCTTTAGTCTTTGAGGATAATTCAGGTGGCACATCGATTGAAAAAATTGGTCGAGGATTTAATACTTTAGAATTAGGACCAAATGTAGTTTTTGATATTCCAGGTTTGTTTCCAACAAAACTAACAGCTTTATCAAAAAGACACAGACCGCGTACCGTTATGTCTGTAGCTTACAATTTTCAAAAACGAGAGGAATACACGCGTAATACTTTTCAAGCAAATTATTTATGGAAAATGTATCCTGATAAAACGCAGAATTTTCAGTTTGGTTTCCCTGGAATATCGGTGATTAAGTTCGTAAACATTGTGAAAGCGCCAGATTTTGAAGCGAGAATTAACTCCCTGAACGATTTGTTCTTAAAGAATTCCTATTCAGATCAGTTGATTTGGCAGGATTGGAAATTTATTTTTGAATATTACAACAAAGACAAAGACAATAAGAAAACTAAAAACCAAATATATTATACAGGTTCATTTGACCCGGCAGGAAATGCGGTTAGTTTATTTAAAAATTCACAAGCTCTAGACACAAATGGGCGACACTTATTATTCGGAGTTGCTTATGCTCAGTTTTTACGGATTGACAACGACTTCATTGTCTCGAGAATATTAAATAAAAAATCGAGTTTACATTTTAGAGCGTTGGCTGGAGGAGGTATTCCTAATGGCAACAATCAAACTTCCTTACCTTTCGATTACAGTTTCTTTGCTGGAGGATCGAATGATAATAGAGGATGGCGAGCTCGTTCTTTAGGACCGGGAAGTTATAAATACATGCTCGACACGAATCGAACCTTAACCCAAATTGGAGACATTCGTTTAGGTGCTTCTGTGGAATATCGTTTTTCATTTGGACCAACTTTGAAAGGTGCCGCTTTTGTTGATGCAGGAAATATTTGGACCTACAAGGAAGATACAGAACGTGCTGGAAGTCAGTTTTCAACTTCATTTTACAAAGAAATAGCATATTCAGCAGGTGTTGGTTTGCGATTAGATTTGGATTTCTTCATTATTCGATTGGATTTAGGAGTTCCTTTGAACAATGTTAGTGTACCGAAAAATTCGAGATGGATTTGGCAGTCGCGCGATGCATTAAACGATGAACTTGTTAATTCTTATGATGGAATTGAAAAATTGCAACTATTGTATGACCAAGGGAAAATTCCTCGCCCTTTCGCACCGCAATTGCATTTTGGTATTGGTTATCCTTTCTAGTTAATCAGCAAGAACAGTCAAGTTGGCAAATCGCAACAATACCGTTTTTGCACCATGATGCGGAAAGAAAATAGTAGCCTTCTTATCTTGACCTTCGCCAACCATTTGTGTTACTTTACCTTTCCCAAAGCGATCATGTTCCACCATGTAACCGACTTTTAAATCCAAATCAGAAGAACCGCCTTTTGATGCGGAACTAGATGGACTTGGCGTTCGTGAAACAGATTTGAAATTGCTCAAACTTCCAACTCCAGCAACTCCTTTGTTCAAGCCACCAGAATAGGGTTGATCATACGAACGAGCGCCGCTCAAGGATCTTCCGCCAGGTCGTGGAGTATTTTCCATTTCCAAGAAGATAGGATCAATCTCACTTATAAAACGACTTGGTTCTGATGAGGTAAGATTGCCCCAAATAAATCGTGAAGTCGCATAAGACAAGGTGCATGTGTTTTTAGCACGAGTTACGGCTACATAAAATAATCTTCGTTCTTCCTCAAGTTCAGAACGAGTGCTCAAAACCATTTGAGATGGAAATAAGTTTTCTTCCATTCCAACAAGGAAAACGTGGGGAAACTCCAAACCTTTGCTCGAGTGAATAGTCATTAATGTGATATAATTTTTATCGTCCTCGTTTTTGGTATCGGCATCCGTTAAAAGAGCAACATCCATCAAGAAATCGGGCAAATAAACATCGCCTGATTCATTGTTTGCCACTGTGAATTCCTTAATACCACTAATCAATTGTTCGATATTTTGGTATCGCTCTACTTCTTCAACGCCTTTGTCTTTATCAGCAAAAAGTTCTTTCAAAATACCTGAAGAACGTGCAATTTCTTGCGCCAATTCATAGGCATTCAATTTTTGCAATTGAGCCGTGAAGCTTCCTATCATTGTTACGAAATCGGATATTTTGCTTTTCGCTCCAGAATTGATATCAACTGGATATTGATGGAAATTGCTAATCACATCCCACATGCTGACATTGTACAAATTGGCAGCAATGAGAATTTTTTCTATACTTGTTTTTCCTATTCCTCGCAAAGGATAGTTTATGATTCTTTTCAGCGCTTCCTCATCATTGGGATTGGTTACCAAACGAAAATAGGATAGTAAATCTTTGATTTCTTTTCGTTGGTAAAATGAAAGTCCACCGAAAATCTTGTAAGGCATATTCAGCTTACGCAAGGCTTCCTCAAAAGCTCTTGATTGCTTGTTGGTGCGATAAAGAATAGCAAAATCGCTATACATCAAGCCTTCGCTTTGTTTGGTGTCGTAAATGCGATTTACAACAACTTTTCCTTCCTCATTATCGGTAAGCGTGCGAATGACTTTTATCTTTTTTCCTTCATCGTTATCCGTCCAAACTTTCTTTTCAATTTGGTCTTGATTTCTTTTGATAACACTATTTGCCGCCTCAACGATATTTTTCGTGGAACGATAATTCTGTTCTAGTTTATAGAGTTTAAAATCAGGATAATCTGTTTTAAAATTCAGGATATTTTGAATGTTTGCCCCGCGGAAAGAGTAGATACTTTGAGCATCATCACCAACGACACAAATATTCTCGTAAACGGCAGCTAGTTTCTTGACAATCAAATACTGAGCGTAGTTTGTATCTTGGTACTCATCAACCAAAATGTATTTAAATTTCTGCTGATAGTAAGATAAAACATCTGGAAAGTCCCGCAACAAAACATTCGTTTGGTACAATAAATCATCGAAATCCATTGCTCCAGCTTTGAAGCAACGCAGCGCATAGTTTTTGTAAATCGTCGCCATTTCTGGACGTTTCGCCATTTTGTCCTCGTCTAAAATCTCTTTGTTTTGCGCGTAAGCTTCTGGAGAAATTAGGTTGTTTTTTGCAGATGAAATTCGTCCGAAAACGTTTCCTGCTTTGTATATTTTATCGTCGAGATTCAAATCCTTGACGATGGCTTTTATCAAACTTTTAGAATCTTGTGTGTCGTAAATAGTAAAGTTGGAAGGATAACCCAGTCGGTCGGCATTGTAGCGTAAAATCCTTGAGAAAACCGAGTGAAAAGTTCCCATGGTGATACTTTTTGCTTCGCTGCCACCAACAATTTGACCAATACGCTCCGTCATTTCACGAGCAGCTTTATTGGTAAACGTAAGCGCCATTATATTAAACGGATCAATTCCTTGTTCCATCATGTAGGCAATTCGGAAAGTAAG
>TARA_R110000737_G_scaffold353454_1_pt1 | contig 15741 bp, 10 predicted proteins | sample TARA_R110000737 | Tara Oceans TARA_R110000737 (sample SAMEA4398027) | marine metagenome | biome: Polar Biome; feature: [SRF] surface water layer (ENVO:00010504); material: water (ENVO:00002006), including particulate matter (ENVO:01000060) such as... | depth 5 m
TATTTCTGCATAGCGTATCACAATCATGTTTTTACCTCCACCGTAATCATTTCGCTGGTCCGTAAGTTGCGCGGAGGGCAGGTAGTGCTTACCACTGGCAAACAATGCCCTGGCATAGTCGTTGATCACATCGCCATCTCTTGTTGTGTTATTTACAAAAGAGGGAAGTGTTGCATAATTAGGATCTGTTTGTAATTCAGCGATTCCTCGGTCTGTCCAAAGCACACTGGTTTCCAATCGGACAGCTTCATCTCTGTCCAACATAAATTTGATAAACTTCATACTTGGTTCATAAAAACCCCATCCACCGGAAGCATTTTCCCTAGCTGGGGTCCAACCTTGTGGACCAAACGGAGCATACAAGTGATAAAAGACATCCCCGGTACTTGAGCCGTAATCCGAAAACTGAAGTTCGAACAAGCTTTCATCACTCAATTCTCCCGGTTTTTTGAACAGGCTATAAAAATCAGGGTACAATGAAAATTTATTGGAGTTGATTATCGCCGCACAGGCATCTGCCATCCCTTGATAATCTTCCATTTCCATATGGGCCATGGCTTTTAAGGCATAGGCCGTATAGCGCGTAACCCCACCAGGAATATCGGTTCTTTCATTGGGTCTTAGGTTGGGCAACAACGGAATGGCCTCGTCCATTTGATCGGAGATATATTGCATCACCTCTTCCTTGGTGGCCGGTCCATTGGCAATCTCGGCATCAGGCTGTGTGGACTCGATGATAAATACATCGCTCCAGACCCTGGCCAAATTAAAATGCAACCATGCCCGCATTACCTTTATTTCTGCAATGTACTGGTCTGCAGTAGTCTTTTCGTTTTCATCCGCGAAATCTTTGAAGTTTTCAACCAACTCTATCTCCGTGTTCAATTGGACAATGTCACCATAATGGACGTTCCACAGTGAGTTGTACATCCAGTACCCTTGGGCGTATACATAATTATCGGTATCGGTAAAAGGTTGCTGGTCGCCAAGCCCTCCTGCGTTGACATCATCTCCACGAACGGATAGCAATAACGGTTCTTCCCATCCCCGTGTGGCCATCACATAGTAGGAACCGATTAGGGCCTGTACCATATCTTCGGTTGCCGAGTAATCCAAATCATCAGCATTAAGCTGTCCTTCGATATCTTCAAACTTGTCTGAGCATGATTGGATAGCCAGTATCGCAACCAGGACAAATACAATTCGATATAATAGGTTGTTATTCTTCATCTCAATTTTCTTTTTATAGTTTAACATTAACACCTATGGTATAAATCGCAGGAACAGGGTATGTCTGACGGTCTACACCATCCGACACCTCTGGATTAAATCCGTTGTAACTAAATATGGTCAACGGTCTTTCCGCGGTCAACATGAATTTAATATCAGGCATATTGCCCTTAAGTTTTTCACCTCTAAGGGTGTAGGCCAACTGAATGTTCTGTATTCTGAAAAAATCTCCGTCTTCTACCCAAAAATTGCTCAATCTTTGGTTCCAGCTATCCCGAAGTCCTGCCGATGAAGGGTAACTGTTACTCGTCCCCTCGCCATGCCAACGGTTCTTGGCCAGATCGGCATCGATATTGGTATCGTTGGTAAATATGACCTCACCCCGTTTTCTGTTCAAAATCTTGTTACCGCTCTGACCATAAAAGTTCAATGAGAAACCGAAATCTTTATAATTCAAACCAATGTTACCTCCGTATGTGAATTTTGGAAGAAAAGAGCCCAATACCATTCTATCTTGATCTGTGATGACCCCATCACCATCCCTATCATTGAATATGAAATATCCGGGTTGAATATTCTGCCCTTCAGCGATGGCGCTTTGTGCCACAGGGTCAGCATCGATTTGAGCTTGATTTTGATAGACTCCTGTGGTCTGGTATCCATAAAAAGCATATAGCGGTTCTCCTACCGTAGTTCGTTGTCTAAATTCTGCAGAACCTGAATCGATATAACCGCTTTCGTCCTCAATCTTTATGGCTTCATTTTTTACGGTGGTAAAATTGGCTCCTACTGTATAAGTAAAATCGGGAGAAATTTCATCACTCCAATTTAAAGCTACTTCTACCCCTGAGTTACGGATAACCCCAGAATTTCTTAATACGGTCTGATTCGCAATAGGAATGTATACCGGCATAATGGCATCTTCCGTATCCCTAATATAATAATCCGCTTCAAGAGACAAACGATTGTTGAAGGTGTTCATGTTGAAACCAAAGTCCAACTCTTCCACAACCTCCCAAGTTAAATCGGTAAAGGTACTTGTAGCGGTAATCCCTGTATTTGGGGTGTCCCCTAAATCTACAGTTTGATTGGAAATCGTGTTTGCTCCTGCACTTGCAGGAACATTGTCGTTACCCAATCGCCCCCATGCAGCCCTCAACTTTAAGAAATCGAAGAAACCGACATTCTCCATAAAAGGTTCTTGGGAGATTACCCAACCTGCACCAACAGAAGGGAAATAGCCCCACTGTTCTTTGGTAAACTTGGACGATCTATCTGCCCTAAAGGTTCCATATAACAAGTAGCGGCTTTTGTAATTATAAGATATTCTTCCAAAATATGATTGGCCATAAATTCTGCGGTTGTTTTCCTCAACATTGTTGTTGAATGACAAAGGATCTGCAAAATTGAGGTACCAAGAAGTTTCGTAGTCAATACCTGCAATGTCACTACCTGTTGCTTGGAACTGATTGGAGGCTTCATCTCTAAATGATGTACCTGCCATAATAGTTACATTATGGTCTTTGGCGTAAGTATCGGTATATGTCAAAACATTATCCCAAATCTGGTTGTAATAATTGTTTTGCCTCCTATTTATTGATGAAATTCTTTGATCCCCAAAGCCCATGTTATAAGGTAGGTTCACATAACGCTCTTCCAATGCGGAAAAGTCAATATTATATGTGGTCTTAAACGTAAGTTTATCCTTGATCAAATCCGTTTTCAAGTAAATATTGGCCAACAGCTTACGGATTTTCAATCTGTTATCATTGTAATCCATATCAGGAAAAGGGTTTTGTGTTCCCCTGTATCCCAAAGCTTGAGCATTGGCATATCGCGTCGGTGTTGCTTCCGTATTCAACTCATCAAAGACAGGAAGAATTGGTATTGCAAAATAGGCTTTGAACCAAGCCGAATTTTCAGGGGTTTGCTGGGTTGCATTACTAAAAACGGTATTCACACCCATTCTTAGATTATCCGTCAAATCCACATCCAGTTTTGAACGAATATTGAATCGTTCATAGTCGTTTTTCATATCCAATAACCCCTCTTGGGAGAAATAGTTTGTTCCTAATGAGTACAATACATTATCAGTACCTCCCGTAACACTGATACTATGATTTTGAATCAATCCATCACGGATAATTTCATCGTACCAATCCGTATTCACATCGGGCACGTTTGGATTGACGCGGCTTCTTCCGTAACGCTGCATAGTGTTTAGGATAAACTGTACATCAGCATCAGAACCTGACTCCACGGCCATGGTAACAAATTGCTCTGCATTGGCCATTTGTAAAACGTTTTGTGCTCGCTGAATCCCAGTGTAACCATTATACTCAATGGTTGGCTTCCTATTTTTACCTCCCGACTTGGTTTCAATAATGATTACACCGTTCGCAGCTCTTACCCCATAAATGGCGGAAGAAGAGGCATCTTTAAGCACGTTCATGGATTTAATGTCATTGGGGTTCAAGAAGTCAATGTTACTGTAAAACATCCCGTCGACCACGTACAAAAGACTCGTGGCGTCAGAATAGGTACCCAAACCACGAATCCGCACTGTTGGCGATGCTCCAGGGGATCCTGGGGAAACAATCTGCACACCGGCCACCTTCCCTTGCAAGGACTGAACGGGATTGGCAGATGGGGTCTTTTCAATTTGTTCGGCATCCACCGTAACAATGGAACCCGTTAAGTCAGCTTTCTTTTGTGTACCATAACCGACCACTACCACTTCATCCAAACTTTGTGTATCCTCCTGCATGGTCAAATCAATGGTCATCCTATTATTAATAGGCACGGTTTGAGTAGTAAATCCAACGTAACTGAACACCAAGGTTCCATTACTTGGAACATTATCCAAACGATAGTTCCCATCGAAATCCGTTTGGATACCTGTAGTAGTACCTTGGAGCACTACGCTTGCCCCGGGCAAGGGTTGCCCCGAATCATCAAGGACCGTTCCCCTAATCGTAATATTCTCCTGCGCCGAAAGTATGGCCTGAAACAATAAAAACGATAACAACAATAGTTTGCTAGTAATTTTCATAATTGTGCAATAATTGAGTTTGTTTTTTGCTAAATTAACAAAGTGACCAAGGGTTATGGTCTGTTTGGAATACATAAAAAATACATCACTTTCATAATCACCGAAACACCTTGTTTTAAAGCCCATGCAGTAGTGTGCACCAATTTTGATGTAAAAAGAATTAACATAGTGATGTAGTATTGATGTAGTAGTGATATTAGCCTTTTAAAATGCTCCAGCAACCAGATTTCTTGTTTTAAAAGGTAATTAGGAAGTTGGAAAGGTTGTCTGAACTATCCATATCCAACTTTTTTCTCAAGCGGTAACGATGTATTTCCACCCCCCGGACCGTAATCCCCATAAGCGGTGCAATTTCCTTGGTAGTGAGGTTCATCTTTAAGTAGGCACATAGCTTTAAATCCTTCGGGGTCAAAGAGGGGTATGATTTGAGCAATCTTTCAAAGAAATCTTGGTGCAGTTCTTTAAAGTTGACTTCAAAGCGCTTCCAATCTTCCGTATCTTCAATGGAATTGTTGAGCTTTTTAATAAATGAGCGGTATCGTTGAGAGTTAGGAAACTTATCCTTGTTCATAACCAGCATATTCTTCAGTTCCAAGATCATTTCGTTTTTTCTGGCGATGTTCAAGGTAGTGCTGGCCAATTCATTTTGCTTTAACTTAACTTCCTTGGCCAATTCTTCCTTCTCAATTTTTGCCATATACTCTATCTGTTCATGCCTCATGCGTTCTTCAAGTTCCCGGTGCTTCTTGTTCAATTTTCTCTTATTGTACCTTCGTGCCAAATAAAAGGCCAACACCACCAAGCCAATATACATGAACAAACTCCACCAAGAAAAATACCATGGTGGAGCTATTTGAAACTTCAAGGTATTGAAATCAGAGACCGAGTTCCCCATTCCTACAGTGGCAACCCTAAGGGTATATTCTCCAAAAGGCAGGTTCTGAAAATTGATGAATCCGCTTTCTACATAATCGGAATATTCTTTAGGGCCTTCCAAGCGGTAATGAAAATGGGGTGAAATATATTTTGGAGAAACTACTATTGCGGTTATGGATTGTGAATGCCTGTAGGGTATATTCACCATAGCCTTCAACACTGAATGTTTCTCTTTCTGATCTTCCAACACCACAAAATCGGGTATGGGAAGTTCTTGTTCTTCCGTGAGGCTTTTCAACTCAATATCATTGATTTTGGCAAAACCATCAATAAGAGTAATGTACGAAGTACTATCATTGACCTTCACCACTTTTTGGGAATCTGGAGCCAATCGCTCACGTAAAGGCAAATCAGTGACCATGAGACTATCCCCTTTGAGATTTGTGTGGATAATGGCCTTTTGCTCCGTATCGTCAACAAACCAAAAATATTGTTCATCAAAAAACAACAGTTCCTTTTTCCGATAGTCCGAAAACTCGACAAACTTTTCAATGCGATCACCAATGGGGTTATAAACATACCATATGCCCTCACTGTTCAAAACAATATTGTTTTTGATATTGTAAAGCTTCACATTGTACTCGCTTGGAGCGCCTTCGTGCTCAAATGTTTGAACTTCATCAAGCTTATCATATGCCCCTTCATTAAAATGTATCCTATAAAAACCTTTATAAGGGTGGGTCACCCATAGTGTGTTAGGGGTCTCGAAACACAATTGTTTTACTGGTGCGCCAAAACCCGCTATGGGCTCCACTTCCCATTTACCGTTTTCCAGTTTTTGGAATTTAACCAATCCATTGTACGTTCCCTGGACGTAAGTGGAGTTTTGATCGGGTACCTTTATTATTTGATAACCTCCGGCCACTTCACTCAGAAGCTCAAAACGGTCCGTATCGACTTTATAGGTCCCTGTATTATGGCCACATAACAAGTCGCCCTCAAGCACGACCAAATCCCAGACATGGCCTTGCGAACCTTTTACAAACCTAAGTTCACTGCCTTCAAAATAAAAGACCCCTGTGTTACTTCCCAAAAATAGCTTCCCGTCGTACCAGGCCATATCGTATACCATACCCAGGGTTCCCGAATAATCCGTATAATAGGATATCAGGTTGTTGAATCCAACACGGGCAATGCCATTGTCCAGTCCCAACCACAATTGATTGTTGAATCGCAGTCCTGATAAGACCGTATTGTTCTGGAGTCCCGACTCCCTATTTAAAATTCTATGCCTTTTTGAAACCGTATCATAGAGGTACATCCCGTTCTTGATCGTTCCAAAACCCAACAGTCCGTTCCCTAAGGGTGTAATCTTGTTCAATTGGTGCTGTTTAAGGTCCTCGGCAATGGGAATGGACCATGGGGAAAGCGTTTCCCCATCATATATAAAACAACCATGTAATTTGGTTCCTATTAAAAGTTTCTCCTCAAAAACAGTCATGTCATTCACCGTTTTCCCATATAGAAGATCTTGATTGGGCAAGGGGAACAGCTTTCCTGCCTTTGCCTCAAAAAGCCCCATGAAGCCTCCAGCAACAATCAACTTATCCTGGAACTCAATAAAATCGGAAACCACTTCAGAAGGATCAACAACAGTTATTTTATCGTTGTCGTAAAAATAAATTGCAGAAAATGATCGAAATATCACCTTTCCATCCGTTGATGGAAAAATTTCCCAAAATTCCTCGCTTGTAAAGGTGTGGTCTTCTATCAGGTATGTTAGGGAAGTATATCGAAGTTCCCCAAATTCATTCTTGGTCCAATATCCAAATTCTTCGTAAGACCCCGTATAAACCCGATTACCAATACTTTCCACCGAACGGATAATCGTATTGCCCGGTAATTCATGCAAGGTCCAATCCTCTCCATTGTAATGAAGCAACCCCTTATTATTAGCGACAAAAAGTTCCCCATTATCATTTACAGAAATATCCCAGTTTTTACTACCTCCCTTATAGTCCAACAATTGATAGTTTTGGATCGGGGGTACTAATTGTTGCCCAAGTACTGGTAAACAGATAACATATAAAACAATGGAAAATAGCCTAAGTAACATACTATATTGTTTAGGGCATAAAGATCTTTCGAATCATTGAATATACAAAACCAACCCAAATCACTGGAAATGTATGAAACCTTTATGAAGCTTCGCCATCGTTTTATTGAACTTGTATTATTGCATTCTTAATGTTTTCTGGAACATTTGTCCAAACAGTTTCATTGGTTAAACTAAGCTAGCAGAAGCATTCTTCATGGGCAACTTTGATTATATGATTATACCAATCAACATATGTCCAATCCGTTGGTTTGGGAGAATAAAGAGTTTGGTTTTGAGGGTCCCAATGAACTTGTGTTGCAATTCTAAATATCTGGGTGAACTTTTGCTCTTCTGGACTAATATTAAGACGGTCTAAGGCGTCAATCTCTACTTTCTTTATTACATCTCTCTTCAACCTTTTGAATCGTTTATTTGAACTATAACTAATTTAATTTATTTTCAATTCTAAGGTTCAATCCATCATTATTTCATTGTTGGCTTTGAGACCATTTCCAAGCAATTCTAATTATCATTAATAGTAATATCAATTCCAATACCTCATATAACCGCCAATAAATCCATGGTTTATCTTCGCCAATAAATTGTGTGCCAATAAGTATTAGGATATGGAAAATGCCCATGGTGATATTGACCAAACGGTTTGCTCTCGCTTTTAAAATTACTGAAAGCAGTACCATAAGGCCTGGAAGTGTCATCAGAATAGCCGCTCCAACCAAGATAGGTTGTGTAAACTGCATTCCTTGTGAATAGCCTTCTGCGAGTTCTTCAATATGACCCGGTTGGTACAATGACAATATATCATTATAGATATACAGGAACATCAAGGTTATCCAAAATAGTGCAAGTTTAATCTTTACATTGATTTTTGGATCCTCTAACATGGTTTTTAATCTTTATTGAAATCGTTTATTTGAACTTTATCCTCTTTTATTAAAATAGAATACTGTGTGTTTGCTTTTGGTTTATAAATCAAGAACAGCAGCTAGATCCTTTCTGTATAGGTGGACATTTTACGGTTCCATAACTACAAAACACACAGCAATCTCCTTGTTTTGGTCTTAGGACTTGCCTACAATTTTCACACTCGTAAAAGAACTGGCAAGCATCCATGGGCAATGTTTCTTCTTTTTTGTGTCCACAATTTGGGCAAGTGATGGTTGATTGTAGAATGACTTCCATTTTAATTTTCAATTTTGTCAGTCACCGAATACCCCGTTCTATTAATAGCGGTTTCGATTTCCATGATGTCAGTTTTCGAATTATCAAACTCAATAATTGCATTTCCATTCTCATAGGAGGCAGTTGATTTAACAACACCTGAAAGCTTGTTCACTTCGTGGGTAACATGCTCTTCACAGCCTGTGCAAGTCATTCCACTGATTTTAAATTCAACGGCTTCTATATTCGATTTCTCAAACACAACTATCTGTTTTTCCGCTTTGGGATAAAACACGTGAGCATATGATGGGAATGCAAGCATCACAATTGCAAACATTGTAACAATCCCTAAAAACGTTTTGCTCTGAATAAATCTTGGTTTTTTCTCATTTTCACAATCACAATCGATTTCTTTTGTAGGTTTCAATTTCTGATACCAAAGAAATCCAAGGACCAATACCGTAAATCCGATCAAATAAGGTCTTATGGGGTCAAGCCATGAGAAAGTCGAAGCAATTCCAGTTGTTCCTGCCAATAAAGCAAAAACAGGAGTTATACAACAAAGCGAAGCGGTAATCGCTGTCAAAGTGCCCAAACCTAAAAGTTTGTTGTTTGATTTCATTCTTTTCCAATTTTGCTCTTGATAGTTGTTGTTTCAGTTTCAACAACTAGGTTAGAAGGATGTAAATTACATATATAAATCCCAAATTGAAATTAAATCGATGTAGTTGATCATCTCTTATACGACCTCAATTTTCCCGAAAGCCCCCTTTGCCTTAAATATTTAATAGGTGGCTCTCGAAATGTTCAATCGTTCGCATATCTCAGTAACGGTCAATATGCCATCATTGAAATACTCCTCACAAAGTACAGCTTTTTGTTAATTTTTCTTACTTATGCCTTTCGGGGCTCCCAATATTTTCTCCCATCGTCTAACCGATTCCAGACCAGCTTTGGTCCGTTCAATAATGATGTCCCTTTCCAATTGTGCCAAGCCTGCAAATATGTTGATGATAAACTCTGAATGTGAAGATTTCTCCGTAGTATCAATGAAAGGCTTGGTAATGCTCCTGAAACGAACTCCCTTTCCTTTTAATTTTGTCATTAGATTTGTAAATTGGATCAGGCTTCTTGCCAACCGATCACGTTTCCAGACTACAATAGTATCTCCATCACTTACATATTTTAAAAGTTTGCTCAAGCTCTTCCGCACTTCCTTGGTATTCGATACTATATCTGTGTAAATGTTCTTTTGTGGAATCCCTTCCTTGAGGAGTGCATCCAATTAAAGATCCAAACTTTGTTCCATTGTACTTACCCGTGCATATCCAAAAACCATAACCTGAAAGTTCAATAAAACGGTGATTTAAATTCAATTGATCAAAATTGTCTCTAAAATTTACTAATTTGGCCATAGAAAGCATATCGGAACGGTCAAAAGTTACCTATTCGGTTACCTTTTTTTGAAAAAATATCGTAACATATTGGTTTATAGTTGGATACCTAAAAATATTTGGGCCAGTCATCCCGACATAACCTTATCAAGGAAAACAAAAAACACTGTTAATCTTATGATTTTCAGTGTTTTTTGTTTTTGTTACCTTCTTTAGTGCCCAATTGATTCTGCTTTTCCGGGGAAGAGCCCGGTCAATACTTAGTATATTTCATGAAAATAGTTCCAAATCATTCATATGACCGCAACGGATATACATTTAAGACAGGCAAATATATGATCTGATATTACGTATATACATTGGCATAAGTTTATCATGATGAAAAGCCACTTTTCGTATTCCAAGGAAACAGAAAAACCGTATTTTGTCCAAAATTGACCACAATACGAACAATGACTTTAAATGACCAAACCATTTCTCCATGTAATGCACCACTTACTACGGTTTTCTCATCAGGGTTAATAAAAAGAGTAATATTTAGCAGGGTATGGTTGTATCTCTTCAAACACAAATATTGGTTTTTAGTATTTTTTTTAATGTTTTCCCTGAGCAATGTAAAAGCTCACAACAATAAAATAGATAGTCTTAAAACAGCATTGGAAAATCATAAGGCAAATGATACCGTTCGCGTAAACCTGTTAAATGACATGATTCATCAGATTTATGATGTAGATGTAAATAATGCGGAAACATTAGTCCAAGAATCAGGGGATTTGGCAGAAAAGCTAAATTTTGAAAAAGGAAAAGCGGATGTTATTTATTATAAAGCACATATTGAAATTATTAAATCAAACTATCCTAAAGCTATAAATTATGCGAAGCAAGCATTAAAACAATATACGTTATTACAGGATAAATCAGGAGAATCACACAGTTTAAATTGTATTGGAATCGCTTATGAATATCAAGCTAATTACCCAAAAGCTTTAGAATATTACAAAAAATCGGCAATTATAGATGAAGGCCTTAATGATTTGAAAGGCGTTGCAGGAAGTTTAAACAACATCGGTAATGTTTATGCATATCAAGGTAACTATAAGGAAGCCATCCTCAATTATAACCGGGCCAAGGAAATTAAACAACAACTAAAAGATTTTAACGGTGTCGCAAGAGCCTACAATAACATAGGAAGTATTTATGCTGAACAAAGTAATTTTCCTTTGGCCCTGGAAAATTTTAACAGGGCCCTGGCTACGTATGATAGCCTTCAAAATAAAGAGCGGACCGTTATGCTCTTAATAAATGTTGGCACTATTTATCAGATACAAAACAAACTTGATGAAGCGATCATATATTTAAACAAGGCTTTAGAAAGAAGTAGGGAACAAAATGACAAAAGAGCCATCGCCATATGTTTAAATGGTATTGGAAATGTCTATAAAAGTCAATTTAAAAACGAAAAGGCTTTAGTGCTATTTGGCGATGCTTTGGAAATAAACAGAAGTATTGATAATAAATCTGAAATCGCCAAAAGTTTAAACAATGTAGCAGACTTGCAATTGGTTCTTAATCAAGAAAATAAGGCTTTTTCAAATTACAACAACGCATTAGCATTATTTACGGATGTTGGTTCTCAAATAGGAATGTGCAGAACCTATTTGGGGCTTGCCAAATACTACCACTCCCAAAAACAATATACCGAAGCCCTGAAAAATGCTTTAAAGAGTCAAGACATAGCCATTCAACTTAAACTAATTCAGCTTCAAAAAGAAACCGCTGGGTTACTTTCAACTATTTACAAAAATATGGGCAACTACAAAAAAGCCCTAGCAAGTCACGAACAGTTTAAAATTTTGAATGACAGCCTTTTCAACAAAGAGAATATTGAAAAAATAGCGCAAATTGAATATGAATACAAGTACAAACAGGCCTTGGATTCGGCCAATATCCGTGAATTACAACTAACAAAAACCGTCATGGATACATCGCAAGATCTTGCAAAATCAAAACAAAATTACTTATGGGCCATTATTGTTATTTTGATCATGTCCATTGTATCTGGTTCCATGGTCTTTTATCAAAAATTCAATACCATAAAGCTTAAGAACCAAAGTATTATCACCGAGCAAAAACTGTTACGCTCACAAATGACCCCTCATTTTATATTCAATTCACTTTCGGTATTGCAGGGTATGATTTTGAACAAGGAAGGAAAAAAATCCATTACTTACTTATCAAAATTTTCCAAACTACTTCGTATTGTTCTAGAGAATTCAAGGGATAAGGTGGTTCCTCTAATTCAAGAATTAGATGCTATTGACAATTATATGATCCTGCAAAATTTAGACGCCGACACCCCTTACGACTATAGTCTTTTAGTAGATGAGGATATAGATATCAATATGCTCTTGGTTCCACCGATGCTTATACAACCCTTTATTGAAAATGCCATAGAGCATGCTTTTATGGAAGATCAAGAACATCGAGAAATTATGGTTCAACTAAGTTTTAAGGAAAAAAAAATAAGCTGTATCATTACGGACAATGGTATTGGAATCGATGCCATGTCACAAAAATCAAACACTGAGAAGAAGTCCTTGGCTACCACTATTACCAGTGAGAGATTGCGAATGTTGTCTAAGGATTTTAAAATGAGAGGAAGCATATCCTTAGAGGACAGACATAAATATCAAGAGCAGGGAACAAGGGTCACTTTGATTATTCCATATAAAGTAATTGAAAATTCATGAAGGCACTAATCATTGAGGATAAAGCATACATTAGAAAAGGATTGATCAACCTTTTGGGAACGGTTGATACAAATGTGGTTATCATTGGCGAATGTGGATCTGTTAAAGAAGCGGTCGTAGTGGCAAATGCCTGTAAGCCCGAACTTGTGTTTTTGGATATTAACCTTACGGATGGTACTGGTTTTGATTTTTTGGACCAAACGGAGCATCTACATTTTAAAACCATATTTATTACGGCTTACGAAGAATATGCACTAAAGGCTCTGAAAATAGGTGCGGTTGACTATCTGTTAAAGCCAGTGGACTATGACGAGCTGCAATCTGCACTTAAAAAAATTAAGAGCTTACCTATTTCTGCACAAAAGGAACAGATTCAAACAGCAAAAAAGGTCTGGTATCAAAATGACTCCACTTTGGTACTATCACTTAGCGATAGTTTTCAGGTAATAGAATTGCAAGAGCTTTTGTTCTGTGAATCGGATAAAGGGTATACCACTTTCTATCTTGCTGATGGCAAAAAATATGTTGTTTCCAAACCTATTAAAGTATACGAGGAACAGTTGGAGAAATTAAATTTCACAAGGCCTCACCAATCTTTTATGGTGAATTTGAAATTCATTGACAAATATGATAAATCAGGAATTATCTATTTGAAAGATGGGAAAAAGATACCGGTTTCTTCAAGAAAAAAGGAAGGATTTATAGCCACCTTTCTCAATTATAATAGCCTTTAGCCTGTTGATGCATTGGCTCTGATTTGCTGATATTTTTACACTTTGCACTAAACACATAAGAATTTAAACCCTACGAATATGGGTTTATAATTCGCGAATATGTATTGCTTGTTTCTTAGGCAATTACATTGTTGCACCTTTAACCTGCAACAACCATTTCTTACTCAGGATAACCTACAGAAAATTTCTCTTTTCCTTAAATGATTCTAGGTCTGAAATGGTGTCAACCAAAACTTTTTTAAAAAATATCAAACCTTATATCATGAACAGAAAGAACAAACTATCCTATTTATTGATTTTGACAGTCTTGCTAATAACCTCTGGTTGCAGCAATGATGATGATGGAGCGGGGAATACTGAGGTCAGTCTCCAGGATTTGCAGGTTGCCTTGGACGAAAACCCATCGGATGGTCAGGCTATCGGTACTATTCAAGTTACTGATGGCACAGCAATGAATTTTAGCATCAACTCTCAAAGCCCTTCTGGAGCCATGAGCATAAATTCCAGCTCGGGAGAACTTACGGTTGCCGATGCATCATTGTTCGATTTTGAAACTAATCCGACCTTGACTGCAACGGTTAACGCGGAAAATGCGGAAAGCCCGGTTACAGTGACCATCAATCTTAATAATTTGAACGAGGTAACCGCTCAAAGTCTTGAAGTAACCATTGATGAGAATCCTACAAATGGTCAGTCTCTTGGTGTTTTGCAGACCAATGGAAGTGGAAACTTGAATTTTAATATTGATTCCCAAACCCCCGCTGGGGCCATGAGCATTGATTCTGCCACTGGAGAACTCACCGTGGCCGATGCCTCTTTATTTGATTTTGAGACCAACCCGACACTGCTTGCAAGTGTTTCGTTCGATGATGCCATAAACCCTGTCACCGTGACCATCAATCTTAATGATGTGGTTGAATGGAGTGCTCAAGATCTTTCAACTGACATAGATGAAAATCCTACAGATGGGCAAGTTGTAGGAACTATTCAAGTTAACGGTAGTGGTACATTTAGTTTTTCCATTACATCCCAAACACCGCCGGGTGCCCTAAGTGTAGATGCCAGTACTGGAGAATTGTCTGTAGTGGATCCCAATTTGTTCGACTACGAGACCAACCCAATAATTACCGCAACTATTTTGGTGGACGGCGGAGCAAATACGGCCACAGTAACAGCAACAATCAATTTAAATGATGTTGATGAAGTAGCCGCCCAAAATACGGACTTAACCATTGATGAAAACCCATCTAATGGAGATGTCATCGGAGTGTTACAAGCAAGTGGTTCAAATTTATCCTATACCATTACGTTCCAGAATCCTGTAGGTGCTTTTAACATAGACCAAAACACAGGAGAGCTATCGGTCGCCGACGAATCCTTGTTCGATTTTGAGACCAATCCCAATATGCTTGCAACCATATCGGTGGACAATGGTATGCAATCAGTTTCTGCCAATGCGTTCGTAGCGCTTAACGATTTAAATGAAGTTGGAGAATTCAAATATGGCGGAGTCATTTTTTGGGTAGACCCAGCCAGTAACAATAGTGAAGGTTTGGTAATGGCACTTACTAACCAATCCAGCAGTTCAACTTGGGGATGCTCAGGTGTTTTAACTGGATCAGCAGGAGCTACCATAGGTACAGGAGAAACAAATACCACTGCCATCATTTCCGCTGGATGTACAACTTCAGGAACTGCAGCTGAGATTGTTTCCAACTTGAGCTTAAATGGTTATGATGACTGGTTTTTGCCGAGTTCAGATGAATGGATCGAAGTATATAACAACTTGTCTATCATTCAGCCCGTAATCCTTTCCAATGGGGGTGATGACTTCTTGACACAATATTGGAGTTCTACCGAGAATGATGCATACAATGCTGAATTTATTGTATTCTCTGGCCCAGGTGCTGGCACAATATATTCTTTTTTAAATAAAACAAGTTCTGTTGCAACAAGAGCTATAAGGGCTTGGACAGATTTTTAGAAACCTTAAAAGATACAAACACCTTCGGCGGCATCTGTCGGAGGTGTTTTTAAAAGTATTGATAAGATGCTCGCTAGCATTAGCTTGAGAATCAAGAGTAACTGTACCATACGTTCGCAAACGATTGGGTCTAAATGACATTGGCGAATTTTCCTATCAAAAACACTATTAGGGATGAAATAATAGCCCGTTTGGAAAGCCAAGAATATGGGAGAATCTATTGGAACATTGTTTTGAACATCACGTTTGAATATGACGTGAACACCAAAGAGTTCCATAGGTCAAACTATGGGCCATTGTATATTGTGCCAGGTGTATATGAATATCACGATTTTTCCAAAAAACTTGCCGATTCCCTTCAAACCGATTTCCAATAGAGACTCCATGTGGCCCCCGGTGTTGGGCATGAGTATAAGAAAATGAATGCTCCTGTGGCAGAATACC
>TARA_R110000737_G_scaffold122410_3_pt1 | contig 15693 bp, 6 predicted proteins | sample TARA_R110000737 | Tara Oceans TARA_R110000737 (sample SAMEA4398027) | marine metagenome | biome: Polar Biome; feature: [SRF] surface water layer (ENVO:00010504); material: water (ENVO:00002006), including particulate matter (ENVO:01000060) such as... | depth 5 m
GGGTTATATAACACCTCAAGAATTTAACTTATTTGCTGATATTGCTCAGATGGATATATTCGAGCAGTACTTCCATGATTTAGCAAAAACTACTCAAAAGCTCGGTAACCAAAAAAACCATACGGACGAAGGCGTTAATATAAACTCTAAGATAAGTCTTTTTCAAAGATACACTGTCCCAGTAACCGCGGTAAATGGGTGGGGAGATATGTTTCTAGGCGACTTAAACGTATATAGACTAGGTGTTGTCATGGCTCGATACGCTACCCAAGCGGATAGTGTGGTGGTGACCCCGTTTGACATAAAGGATGCACCTAGATATAATACTCCCTTAACTAAATCATCAGGTATTGCTGGGCCAAGATACTACGAGTATTACACGGGAGATAACACCTTGAGAATAAAAGTTAACCCATACCCAACAGCTGCGGACCAAGTAACCGTTAGTTATATAGAAAAACCAGCACCTCCAAGCTGGACATATTTTATTAGCTCTACTGGAGCGGCGCTTTATAACCCAGACGCTACTGACCACCAGAACTTCCAGCTACACGCTTCAGAAGAAAACGACTTGGTTATTAAAATACTACAATTAGCTGGTATATCTATTAAAGATTACCAACTAGCAGGGGCAGCAGCTCAGCAAGAGGCAAAAAAAATACAACAAGAAAACAAATAATAAATGGGACTAAGAACCGGAAAAACAGACAAAAACTATTACGAAGGCCAAGAGCAATTTGGTGGATATCAGTTCGTGTCGCTATTTGACATTATTAATCAGTTTAGTGTGGCTTATGTTGGTGATAAGAAAATTATACGCGATATTTCACATGTTGACATTGCTTTTTTTGCTCAAAGAGCTTTGCAGGAACTATCTTTCGACACACTTAAGTCTTTTAAATCACAGCAAATTCAAGTCTCACCTAGTTTACAGATGGTACTTCCTCATGATTATGTAAATTATACTAAATTATCATGGGTTGATTCAGCGGGTATAAAACACCCGTTGTACCCAACTAGTAGCACTAGCAATCCCTTTGAGTTACTGCAGGAAGCAAACGGTCAATACAGTTTTCCAACTGGTTCCCAGTTAGTAGCTAATAATGATTATGCTATCGATCTACAGCCCTCTTGGACGCTAGTGACTCCCGGAAATTATGGAGCCAATTACACAGGTTCTATTGGAATTGATACAGGTAAATTAAATTGGAAATTTGTCACAAAGAATGGCGCAGGAGCTTATAATTGGTCGCAAATACCAGTTGCTTATCAAGAAATAGACGTGAGTACCATGAGCTACATAGACATATCTGCCGATGGTGTCGCTGAAGCTGCTACATATAACGTATCCAGCGGTGGAACAAACACTATATCTAGCACTGTTAGGTTTGGTGTATCCACGTCTCCCCCTGATGAAATGGTAAACAACGTAACAAACTCCTCTTCTGGCTATCCAGTTAATCCAAACGCGTCTGCGGATATTTTTGATTTATCAAACGGTGATGGCGAACTTAGTTACTTGGAGTGGACTGGCACTGAGAGTTCAACAAAAGAGGTTATAGATATAAATGTTTCTGGTGTAAGTACAATTTATGTGATAGCGCTCGCTATAGCTGATTTTCCTGAATATCAAGTATACGGGCAGGGGGTATTTGCTAACACACTGGACAACGTTTCTGTGACAAATGCAACAGCAAGTGTGATGCTACAATCCCCTGATAACAACTCACCAGATTCTTCTACTTGGAACGCTTATAAATCCGGAGTAGCGTCTGAAAATCAGGACGACTACATAGACGATACCTACTGGCCAATGGATGGGAGTAGGTACGGGCTTGACCCTCAACAAGCTCAGGCTAACGGGTCTTATTTTATAGACCAAAGGTTAGGTAAAATACATTTTAGCTCTAATATTGCTGGGAAAACTGTGATCTTAGATTACATAAGCGATAGCCTAGGCACTGACGGAGAAATGCAAGTACATAAATTTGCTGAAGAAGCAATGTATAAGCACATGATACATGCTATAGCGTCTACCTCTTCATGGGGGCAGCAGTTGGTACCTAGATTGACAAAAGAGAAGTTCGCTGCTGTACGAAAAGCTAAATTAAGATTATCAAATATTAAAATGGAAGAAATCACTCAAATTTTAAGAGGTAAGTCAAAACAAATAAAACACTAGTACATGCCAGAGATTAAAAACACTTTTGTTGGGGGTAAGATGAATAAGGATCTCAACGAGAGATTAATGCCCAACGGGCAGTATGCGAACGCTTTTAATATAGAGGTTTCTACGGCAGAAGGATCTGGTATTGGTATTGTAAAAAATATAATTGGTAACAAAAGAGTTGATATAACAAGCTCTTTCTCTGGAGTGCCGTCTGGATTTACTTGTGTTGGGACGGTTGCCAACGAAAAAACCAACAAACTATATTGGTTTGTAACCAAGGCTGGTGAGTACGCTATTGATGCTATTGTAGAATACGATGCAGTAAACGATGTTGTTGCACTTGTGGTTGTTGATCTAAACGCGGGCAACTCTAAGGCTGTATTAAAATTTGGAGTAACACCCATTATTACAGGTATAAATATAATAGACAACCTATTGCTTTGGACCGACAACCAAACTGATCCTAAAAAAATAAATATAGACGAGTGTAAAAAAGGAACTGGACTAAATAACAATGGAGAATGGCAGCATACACAGTTAAAGTTTGAAAACGGAAGTTTTGATGGGGTTACTTGCGAACATCTTATTCGAGGGCCAAACGACATGGGTGGTAACCCTAATTTCTTAGAACAAACCACTCCCTACGGTAGATATTTCTTTTTTCAATATAAACAGATGTCAAAAGCCTTAGGTATTCCCGATGGCTTTGTAGACACATCTGAGTATTATGTGCGTCAATATAGAGATGGAAGGTTTCTTAGAAGAATTAAAGTTAAGTTATGGGGATTTGAAGATTCTCCCGTCAGCAGCAACGGTACTCATGGTAGGATTGCAGAAAGCGACCCAAACTTTGCTCCTTGGGTAGCTGGACACGTGGGAGATGATCCTCGTGATTTCCACATGGGAGATGTAATTTATGGTGATAATATTTCTGTTGACATAGAAGAGAGGCACATAACGGTTATAAAGCCAAAACCACTATTGGCTCTAACAACAAAAATAAAACACACTAGAGCTATTGAAGCCGCTGGTGGTACACCAAATTTATTTGAAACTAAATTTCCAAGGTTTTCTTATAGATACAAGTTTCGAGATGGAGAATTTTCTGCGTTCGCCCCGTTTACGAACGCTGTGTTTAACCCTAAGTACCCAAAGGACATAAATAATTCCACAGGAACAAGTGTATTTTACAATAGAGATAATGTTTATGATGAAAATGACCCTAGCAATAAAGCTATGGCTAATTCTATACACTCTATTGAGTTAGGTGGGTTTATTAGCGCCAACACACCTCAAGACGTTGTCGCTGTTGATGTCCTGTATAAGCAGGAAAACTCTAGTGTTATATACTCTATCGGAACAATAAAACACAACGATCCGGAATGGCATCTAACGTGTGACGCTGAGGGATACGACTTAGGGTTTAACAAGACGATTGGGCCAAATGATAACTACTATGCTGCCGGCGGTTACACTAAGGGTAGGTACATGGTTACTACGGAGAATATATATGCTGCTTTACCAGCAGATCAATTACTTAGGCCGTGGGACAATGTACCAAGAAAAGCGTTAGCACAAGAGGTTACTGGTAATAGAATTGTCTATGGTAATTACTTGCAAAACTATGATCTAGGTGATCACAAGACAGAAATAAAAGTTAGTTATGGAGATAGAAAAATAAACGTAGGCTCTTTTGAAACACAGGGACTACCTTCAATAAAATCACAAAGAAACTATCAATTAGGAGTTGTTTATAGTGATAAATTTGGTAGAGAAACACCGGTATTTACTTCTAGTGGAGGCGCTATAGCAGTTCCTTGGGCTGATTCAAATGGATTAAAAAACGCAAGTAGAAGTCTTCAGGTAAATGCTAGTGTAGCTGCCGATTTCCCAACTTGGGTTGATTCAATGAAGTTTTATATAAAAGAAACCTCTAAAGAATACTATAATTTAGTAATGAATAGGGCTTGGATTGTTGAAAAAACTTATGAGCTAGATAATTCAGAAGGGCATTTGTGGATTTCATTCCCATCATCTGACCGAAACAAAGTTTCAGAAGGAGACTATATAGTATTGAAGAAAAAGATTGGCGTTGGAGAATCTCAAGTTCCAAACGAAAACAAATTTAAGATAATAGACATTAGTAACGAAGCTCCTGAATCTATAAAGTACGAACTAGTAGAGCAAGGTTCCACTGGTAACACTACTTTTTTAACAGGTATGCTCGACCACGCTGACTTGAGGCCAGATGTTGCTGGTAATAATGGTTTGATATTTGAAAAAGAAGATTGGATTACGACTAGTGGTTTGAGAGGCGTGCCCCTAGAAGACGGGGAGAATCAAGTCAATACAAGGTTACGTGTTAAAGATTTATACGTTTCTTGGAGCAGGATTAGTGGCGTTAACAGCATATCATCTAAAAAGTATAAAGTTGTGTCCGGAAGGTTGAACACAGGTGGAGAAAACTACGTTTTAAAACTTCAAAATAAAATCTCTGTAGAAGATGCAGATATTGCTCATGAAAACGGAGACTCTAGCCAGGTTACTCTCCCAACAATATTACACACTGACCTTGTCTTTAAAGTTGAAAAAAGAGAGGTTAGAAGCGGTGAGGATTTTTCTGGATCATTTTTTGTAAAAATATCTAAAAATCAAGTTACAGATGTTATTGAATCAGGTAGTACTACTACGGTTTTGGATAACCATCAAGTATCAGCTAAAACGCCGATATACTGGTGGAGAGATAATGTAGCAGGTAATAGCGGGAATGGAACCACTAACGAAATTAGAACAAACGAGTGGGATCACGGAATAAACAACTACAATGGCTACGACACAGGTTCACATGCTGGTGATAACGATATACAGCACGCAGATAATAACACAGTGGGTAACGGAGGTACTAGCGCAAGTATTCCTTACCTAACTGATTATATGCGGTTAACGGATTTTTCTGAAGCTTGGGATGGTTTATACGATAACTACGTAACAAATGATGTAAGCCTATTTGTTTTAGATGCCATGCACATGGTAGCCGCGCAATCTGAAGCTAGTGATTATGCTAAGTATTGTTGTGTAACATGGTCTGGGGCACACAAAGATTTAACTGCTAGCCACAACATTATTAAAGGTGACTCCGCTTGGAGTTATCCACCTTTAAAAACCTGGTTAGGTAGCCACGCGGATAGTGATAATATTATTGAAAATTTAGTAACGGATTCTCCATTGCTTTTTAACAACAAGTTAATCACAACCTCTGATGTGTTAAACGTAAATGACGAGTGGGGGGCTAATAAAGTTGATGGTTGGATTGGGCACTCACAACACGTTAAAAGAAGAACAAACGACGACCCGGGTTCAGGGCAATACTCTTCGCACGCTGGCTTGTCGCAAGTCAATGGGTTAGAGGGTTTAGTTACCTCTCAAGAAGACCATTCTATAAATGGTAGAAGATGGTTTAGTGGTATAACTGGCAATGATACTGAGTTTGGGGTTGGTGTTGATACTAAAACATATTCTGACGATGGAGAGGTTGGTAGATACTTTATGCATTTGTCATTTTTTGCACCAGGGGTTGATTTGTTTGATAGCAATGCTGCGAGCGCAGACGATTTTGAGTTGTTTGGCGATAACGCTGTTGGAGCCAGACTACAAGGTATATGGGGTGGTGGTCACTTTACCGGTGAACACGCTTTAAGTACGTTTGGAACAAACGCAACTCCAACTCACTCTCAAGTTTGTTTAGAAGGTAATTATGATGACAACCTAGATTTTCTTCCAGAACCACCTGGCCCAGGGGTTGGGTTTGGATACGATTTAAAATATAAAGAATCACATGAAAGACAGTGGGATCCAACTTTCCCTTCTGACCCTGGGAATAGAATACGTGATTTTGTTAAAAACCTACACTCAGGCTCACAATTTGTATTTAACCCTGACCAACTGGGTCACCCGAATACAACCGCTGCCACTAAACTTTTAGCTAAGAACAGCGTTTACACTATAAAAAGCGTTAAAACAAAAAAATTATACAACCACACTTCTTGGAGAAACACTTTTAACAGATGGGAGGATGGGGAGGGCTATCCTGCACCTAATGATCCAACAGCATATTGGTCAGTTGAGCGAGCAGCTATGGATTGGCTTGATAATTTAGATAACGACGGAACTAATGATGCTGGGGCTGGTTATATCGCCGCAGAATTACTTATGAAAACTAAGTTTGAAGATTTTGGAAAAAACCACAATAGAAGAATTTGTTATGTAATAGAGTTAGACAAAGATCCAACGGCTGATGGGAATTTTAACCCTATAGATACAAATCTCACAACTGGTGGCAGGTTAACAGCTGACCAAGACAGTAATGAATTCCACAATATAGAATTTTTAGAAAAAGTAAAAGATGTCGCGGGTGTTAATGATTTAAACAAGTTCCCAGCAGTATGGGAGACTGATCCATCAAAAGAAGATGTCGATCTAGATATATATTTTGAAGCGAGTGGTAATATACCAGTTAGAATAAACGATAGAACAAATGAAACTTTCGCGCCGCTAGGCTGTGTTGTGGAGCCTTTAAACGCTCCAGCTCCTAGTACGTCTCACCTGATTGAGTGGAATGGTTTTGAAGCTACATTTGAACCTGGGTTCTCACTAACCGATGGTGTTGATGAAATTAATTATTCTAATGTCTCGTTTAAGTTCACTAAAAACGATGGTAGTTTTGTGATAGCTAAAGCCGACACAAACATTTTAACTGGTTTTTCTTCCGATCCACACGCTAAAAAAACAACCATAGTGTTTAGAGAGAATATTGGAGAGGATGTACGAGTTGGACTAGGTTGGAACAATTGTTTTTCTTTTGGAAACGGGTTAGAGTCTAATAGAATAAAAGATGACTTTAATGAAATGTTTTTGCTTAATGGAGTAAGAGCATCTATAACCACCCAACAGACATATGAAGAGGAGCGTAGATCAACAGGGTTGATATACTCTGGGCTTTACAACTCTAACTCTGGCGTAAACAATCTCAACCAGTTCACAATGGCAGAGAAGATCACTAAGGACTTAAACCCTACATTTGGTAGTATACAAAAGTTATTTCAAAGAAGAATTAGCTTAGTTGCATTTTGCGAAGATAGAGTTGTTAGTATAACTTCGAATAAAGACGCTATATATAACGCAGATGGAAACTCCCAGTTAATAGCGTCAAATCGAGTACTTGGTGATGCTAACCCTTTTGAAGGTAATTTTGGTATATCTAAAAATCCAGAGTCATTTGCATCGGAATCGTATAGAGCTTATTTTACGGATAAAAATAGAGGGGCGGTTATAAGGCTTTCTAAAGATGGATTAACGCCCATATCCGACAGCGGTATGAGTGATTGGTTTAGAGACAATTTACCACAATTTGACGCTTTAATAGGTACGTTTGACAGTTACAAGGAGAACTACAACATAACGTTATCAGACACTTTTGGGGAAAACTTATTGTCTAATAGTTTTTTAGGTTTAGGAACAATAGATGGTACTGTTTCTGGTGGGTTTGCTAATAAAGTAATAAATCCAGTGCCCACTAATGGGCTCCACATGGAATACCCATACGAAGAGTTTAATGTGTTAGATCATAACAACTTCTTGTGGAGTGATGATAACGACAGTTTAACAACCAAAAACATAGTGGTTAACCATGCTGAAATTGGTATTGGCGACGTGTATGAGCAGATAAATTCTCAAGCAGCTGTATATGGCACGCCTGTTAGTTCCAACCCTTATTCTGTTGGAGTTGGACCGGGGGTATACCAAAACTATAACTACTCCTTCATGGGTAGTAGTGATGCCACTGTTATGACAACAACATATACGGTTACAGCGGGAGCAAGCGCAACCTACACGTCTCCAACTTTCTTGTATGGAAGCGCTATCCCTGAAGGTGGTACCTTGTTTGGTGGCCTTGACGTTTTCACTACACCAGCCCCGCTTAATTTCTTATTCGCCCCTTCAGGCAACAGTGGTAGTGTTGACCCAAACAACTACTGTTTACCTGTGAGGCACATGGATCCTAATGGCACCAACAATGGAGCTGGTTCATACAATCTACCTCTTGGGGCTGGGTGGTTTCTTGACGGTCCAGCTGGGTGGATTACTGAAGAGAGTAGCACTGGTAGGATACTATTCAATAGGTTGTATCAACAACCTGGCCAATCTGGCTTTGTTGAATTTAGAAGCCTTGGAGACGACCCTTCAACGCCATTTAATTTTCCAGGTACTCTAGATAATCCTATTAACACTATTTACAATTCACATCCAGACACGCCTGGAAATGCTAAACCCTCGGCTATGTTTAATGGTGATGAGATAACAGTAAGTATTGAAATCGAAACAGAAGATTCACAAACTGGCAGCGGCGCTGAATTCAACATGATAACGCCTAGAATAGAGCTTAGAAATGGACCAGGTAACACAAGCGGTGGGGTAATACCTGCTGCGAATTTCTTGGCTTGGAACGGTATAGCACCTGGTACCACAGGTAGTAATGCTAATAATACAGGTAATAATTTCGAGTTCATACAAGATCCAAATCAATGGCTTTTTAGTGGATACAACTATTGGCTAGGACAAGGGACTAAGATAGCTGAGAAAGCCTATGTTAGTAGCAGTGTTGTTGATTTTCCCCAAACCTTAACAGCGGCTACGACATATATAGCTACTGTTGGTTTTAAATTCAAGAGTACTACTCAGAGTGGACCAGATCAAGTGGCTGAAAAAATTGTTGATGATCTAGTCGTACGGGTAATGAACGTTGGAGCCAATGGTTCAAGCGCAACTTACCCTAATGGTATGCATAGGCCAAAGTGGAAGCTAAAAGGCTTGTATGTTAAAAAAACCAACGCCATACAAAGCCCAGGTGAAGCTGCTTTTCAAGATCCTAATACTACCACCTACGCGTTTAGTGCAAATGTCGCTAATACAAATGTTGAAACCGCTGCGGTTGTAGCAGTGGATGCAATACCTACCTCTGTTATTCCAGCTTGGACAGAAGTAAAAAACTACGCTATAAATGGCTGGACCCTTGGTAACATACAATATACAAATAATTCGTATCGCCATGCAAATTCAACCGCAGCAAACGCATTGGGTAATACTTACGCGGCCTCCGTGCAAACCGCAACTCCTAACGACGCGTCTGGAAACCCGGTATCACAACTAACTTGGTTAGAGCCAGGCACACTTCCAACTAATGGTAGTCCTCATGGTACAACTGGTTACACTGGAAATGGTATTCCAGCGGCAATACCTAATTCTCCAGGAAACTACCAAGGATATACAGCTGCTTACGCTAACGGTAACGCGAACAATGTTATTAATGAGTTTCCAAATGAATATTGGAGGGTTAGAACAACAGGTGCGGACGCTAGGTTTGACTTTACAAATGAAAGTGCAACCGATCAATGGGTAGACGGCGCTTGGTATTTAATCGATATTGAATACGAAGATGATTCTTTTAATTCAGCGGGAGTTGCTGGAGACACGTTAACCGGTACCGGCGGTGGTCATGGTGTAGTGGTTGTACATGGTGTTGCAAGCGAATTTTTAGGAACGCATGGCACGGTTGTAGATCCTGAGGGGGTTGGAACGCACTCACTTACAACAAGTAATAACAGTAATATAGCAATGGTACCGACTGTTAGAACGGAGTATGGTGCTCCGGGTGGAGGCGGTGACAACAGAACGGTGTTAAGGGCTATATTCCAATTTAAAGGAGATAGTTGGAGAGCTGGTACTGCTGCTTATAGAAAACAGGTGGTATTAAGATTTTCTAGGTTTACAGATGGTACTGTAATTACAAAAATAATTACAAGAAAGCTATCAGAAATTTCAAGCGGCGGTACAGCTGTTGACTGGACACACTCAACGGACAACGTGCCTCATTCGTTTTCTAAAAGATCCGTATATTACGAGGATAATTCGTTGTGTTGGGAAAATTCAACTGGTGAATTCTCTAACCAATCCACTTGGCACCAAGAGTTTGCTACTGGTGATGCGCCTCAAACTTCAGCTAAAAACTGGAGAGTTAGGTTTAAAGTTGATGATAACCCGAACTTACCAGCGGGTAACATGAGCGGTAGCTTAAACCTTCAAATAAACAACGCTATAGGCGATGCTTCTACCACTGAGTTTGATGGATTGACTCTTGGAGGAATAACTGATGTTGGAGTGTATGAGTTCACATTTAATATGAGCGGTGCATTTGGAGATACACACGCCGATGGCACTCCAATTTGGACGGCCACCAAAAGTGATATCAACGGAAATAACACAACCCCTTGGACTGGGTATAGCATATTCAACTCCACGTCTGGTCAAGGAAACTCGCAAACAGAGCCCACTTACTCAAATAGAATAAGATTTTGGGGCGGCACAAATTCCGATTGGAATGTCGCTCCGCTCACAGCATGTGTTAGTGATATATTGTTGACTGACGAAACCCTTGTTTTAACAGGTGGTACAGCTGGATCTTGGAGCTGGAATGGCTTTGACGATGCTTTAGATGATTTTATAACTTGGGATACTGCAAACGGAAGAATTCAATACAACAGCTGTCCAGTAACTGATCCTAGTTATATTACTAGTGGAAGTACTATTCAAACAAGCGCTAGTCAGTATATACCATTGGTAATAAATAAAAATGAAAAATATGAAATAAGTATTTCTCACGGCCTAACTAGTGGCAAGCTTAGCATTTATTACTTTAATAGTGAGGGGCATGGGTTTAGAGTTTTAAATATTGAAGGGTCTGACACTACAACTGTTACACGCGTGGTTGGCGAGGATACCTGGGCTAGCGTCAATCCAGCTGATCCAAGCTATGCTCTAGAGCTTAAAAGTACTTTTGTAATAAGACCACACAACACTAGTGCAGATGTTAATGGTTGGATAGATGATATAACTATGGTTAGGCAATATGACCTAAGTGCTAGGGAGCCTGTAACAGCATCTTTCAGCGAGAAAACTAATGGGTGGACAAGTTTTAAAAGCTTTATACCTGAAAATGGATTAAGTTTATCTAAAAAATACTACACATTTAAGTATGGTGGGTTGTGGCAGCACTATAAGCCACTTGTCGACGGCGCTGACTCCTCCGTAGATGAAGCCAATAATTACGGTAACTTTTACAACATATCCTACCCCGCTAGCATTACAGCTGTTTTAAATAACGAGCCATCTGTAGTTAAAGTGTTTAACACGTTGAATTATGAAGGAAGTCAGTCGTACGTTAAACTACCAACGCTAGTTGGCGATGCCAGCACTGAAGCGCATATAACTGCTGTTGACCAAGTAACAATAAACAACATTCTAGCATGGAATAATTTCAACGCAATGGGAGCGCGTGAGGATTTAAAGGGTTGGAGTTGTGCTAAAATAGAAACTGATTTAGAGGCTGGTTCTGTTGAGGATTTTATAAACAAAGAGGGTAAGTGGTTTGCTTATATCAAAGGCGAAAACAAAAACGCCAGCGTTGACACCAAGCTTTTCAGCGTACAAGGTATAGGGAAAGCATCAACCGTAGCGATCCATCAGTATTAAAAAAACCTAAACAAACAAAAATATGAGTTACCACGATATAGAACCCGGAGAAATAGAAGCACTGTTGGAAACGGCTGGTAGATTAAAAATAAGTAGTTTCAAGATGGATTTGACTAAAATGCCACAGACACAAACAACAAGGCCATTTGAAGTGCGAGGTACTGTTGGTTGCGAGTTCGTTGCCTTTATCTGCCAAGTTGGCACTATTAAGTATTATGATTTTGTCAACCAAGTATTTACAGATGGGCACGTAAGCAATTCCAACAACTTAGTGGTATCGATGAACACTAAAAAATATAGTGGTCAAATTATTTTTCCTTCTGGTGGTGGTACTTTCATCTTTACAATCATACCCTTAAACAAAACAAAACTTAGTGGTAGGTCAACTATATTAGTGAAAAAGATTGAAAAACAATCTAATGATGCCACTGTGACGTTTAAGGCGGGAACAACAAACGCCAATAGCTACGCTACGTTCCCCACATCGACTTCTACCGAGCCCTTAGCTACAGCGACCCAAATCGAGTTCAATTGGGATATTACAAATGCATCTAGCGATGCGGGTGGTTTTGGGCTAATACCAACGGGTGATTGGAAGAATCTAAATAGCTTTACAGATTTGTGGTATTGTACAACAACAGAAACTGTTGATGGAGCTATTGACGCTAACAGCGATCATGGTGGCTATATAGTCAAAGTTGATGATTTAACTGATATTGGTTTGGGTAGTTATATATCCTCTGTCAGTGGTGGTGATTTAGATGGTCTACCAGTAGTTAGGGGTATTAACACGGAAACAAAAGAAATAGAGCTAAGCATACCACAAGTATTTGCAGATGGTATAACACTAACCTTTAGAGCATATGGAGCTAAAGCAATTAATCACGCTATTGGGGTTCGTTTTGAGAGTAAATTTAATTTATTAGACCAAGGGGTTTTTGGCGTTACAAATTTATTAACAAAAACAATTAGAGCCGGTAGCAGTGGTACTACTATCAACCTAAACGGAACTTATGGTGTTGGGCACAACGACACTCAAACCAGCATATCTGGCGTTGGTATTACAACCGCTTCAGTTGTTAGCGTCGCAGCAAGTGCTAACGCTGGTTCTTTTGTAGCAAGTGTTTCTCAAGACGCTCTTACCGCTGGGACACCTATTTATTTTACAGGAATAGTTCAAGTCTTTAATGTGCGCGGATTTATCGAGTTGTTCAATCACCCTGCCACTAACAAGACTATACTTTTAGATGTGGATAAATTCTTAACGCCAGCAACCGCTTCATAATAAAATAAAAAATGCCATATACAAAAATAACTTTTAACAACCCTATTAATTCGTCTCTACAACAAGGTGACACTATACACTATTCATCTGCTCAAACAGGGCCAACCTTAATTGAACCCCAAGAGTTTGGACCAGTTGTTGAAGTAAACCACGCGTTTAATTACGTGGTAGTCGAACAAGATCTAGCTAGCTTTGATTTTCAAAGCCAAGATTTTGTTTTTTTTAGCAAAAACGTAAGTGCAAACGAGTCTAGTTTAAAGGGGTATTATGCTGATGTTACTTTAGAAAACAATAGCAGCACTAAGTCAGATTTATTTGCGGTAAGCTCAGAGGTAACAATAAGCAGTAAATAAGCACCATAAAGTGTGACTATATAATAAACTTAAATTAAATTATATGGAAAGCATTACAGTTAGACCTATAGAGGAGGATGATTATAGATTTATAAATGAATGGTGGGTTGGGGCAACTGGCAAAACCCCACCAAAAAGAGCATTGCTGCCGGGTAATGGACTGCACGGTTTAATGGCTTGTAAGAACGAAAAACCTGTTATGTGCACTTACCTATACACGACAAACTCTAAAATGGGTTACTGCGATTATATGATCGGTGACCCCAAGTACAGGGAAAAAGATAGACAAGATATTCTTTTAAAACTAATGGTTGGAGCGATTAAAGGAGCGCATGAATTAGGGTATGAAGATTTCTGGTTTTTAACAAAAGAAAAAGGGTTGCTGACTAAGTGTGAAAAGCTTGGTGTAGAGATTTCAAAAGAAAAGTACCACGTAGTAACGCTTCCAATGAATAAAACAAAGCTAGATAATGACTCACAGATTCTACCTATAAACAAAAATTAATATGGCAACAAACGATAAATCTAAAAATAAAAAACAAGCCAGCACGCCTGGGGACACTCCCTTTAGAAAAGGGCAAGGTTCTGACGAGAGTTATGGCATTCCTCAAGACAGGGCAGATGTAGATGCGGCTTTTGATCAATTCCAATCGCTTAGTAAAGATATAAGTGCGGGTGGCTTAATGGGTAATCTATGGGCAGGCGCTGAGAATAAAATGGACATAGGAGATAACTTTGGCGGTATTAATACTGATTTTAAAAACCAATCTAGAGGTTTAACCAATACGTTTGGTGGCTTAGAAAATCAATTCGGGACTAATATTAATCAGTTTGCGAATATGGAGAATACTTTTGAAGATTTAACTGTCGATCTTGAGGGAAGAAACTTTCAGCAAGATAGTCTTAGGGAAAACCAAGCCAACGTACTAAATCAACTTAGGGATGTTGGTGGTAGCTCTGGAGGAGCAAATCTAGCTCAATCCTTAATTAAAAGCGGTAGTGATGCTAATAGGCAAATAGGGGCTGATACTAGCAGGCAGATGCAGCAGAACCAACTTGCGACAGCTACACAAGCCGGCAACCTACAGCAGATGGAAGCACAAGGACAAACTAACATTGACACAGCTTCATCACAAGGCCAGGCGGCTGTTGATATAGCTAAAGCTCAAGGTGGTATGCAAACACAATTAGCTATAGCTCAAGGTGGCCAAGCAGCTAACCAGTTATCTTCGCAAGCTGAACTAGCTGCGGCGCAAGGGTTACAAGCTGCCGACATAGCTACTGGTCAAGGAGCAATGGAAGCTCAGAAAATACAACTACAAGGAGCCGCTGACAATAGAGATTTAATGTTTCAAACAAAACAAGGTGAGTTATCGTTCTTGGCTGGTTTGTTAAACGCGGATCAAGCAAACAAAGATTCTGACTATAAGAAATCTGATCGTAGGTTAAAGAAAAACATATCTAAAATAGGTATGTCCGCATCTGGTATAAACATATACAGTTTCGAATATAAAAACCCAGTACATGGCATCGGGTTGTTTCAAGGCGTAATGTCCGATGAGGTCTCTAGAGATGTAGTTATGGTACTAGATGGGTATGACACGGTTAACTACGACATGCTAGACATCGAATTTAAACAAATATAAAATGGCAAGAGGAAATCCAATCAACGCGGGTGAAATGTTTAAGGCTGGAAGCGCTAGAAATAGTGAGGGGTCAAATCCTAAAGCCCAGGCACAAAATAAACTTACGGAATCAGCGGCTAGCTTTGTTTTTCAAACAGTGGGTGGGATGACTGTTAACGCTATAAAAAGCCGCAAGAGAAACCAACAGCTATTTGCTAACCAAAACGCTAGTCAAACAGCTGTTTTACAGACGCAAATAAATAAACTTCCCAAAGGTAATACAGAGCTAGAAAAATCTATAAGGTTTATAAAAGATGGTTATGATACGGATTCTAAAATAGCTAATAGCCTAACCGCTAATAAAGAAAAAAAAGCAGAGGCTAAAAAAAGAATGGGCTTGTGGATGGGTCAATACCATGCCTTAAACGCCGAGTTAGAAGTGTACCAATCAAATGCAAAGATAGCACAAGAAATAGCGTTATCCGGTGACAGTGAGGATAAAGGAGATGGAAATGAAAATGAGAGTTTTGCCACTAACGATATGGAGGTTGATAATACGCTTGCTCAAGCAAACGGACTTTTAGGTAGAAATCTAAGATGGAAAAACGATATAAATACAACTGGATTAACCGTGGTTAGAGGTGGTGAATGGGTAGATGATCCTAAAAAAGTAGG
>TARA_R110000737_G_scaffold117423_1_pt1 | contig 15658 bp, 12 predicted proteins | sample TARA_R110000737 | Tara Oceans TARA_R110000737 (sample SAMEA4398027) | marine metagenome | biome: Polar Biome; feature: [SRF] surface water layer (ENVO:00010504); material: water (ENVO:00002006), including particulate matter (ENVO:01000060) such as... | depth 5 m
TATTTACCTTCTATAAAACAGCCTACATTTCTGTTTATGTTGTATCCAAAGATTAATCCTCCTGAGTAATCATACCATTGTTCACCGTTGTTAAAAGTGTGATACGAATATTCGCCACCGTTGTCATAATGATAAGGCATAAGGTTACCCCAAGAATGTAACCAAAAATTCTTTTTGTAATGATAAAAATCAAATCCTACCACTAAAGAGTATTGCCATTGATTATCTAATTGATTTCTTTTCTTTTCTACGTAATCTGATAGCATCTCAGGTATAACTACGTTATTCCAAACCGCAGCGTTTTCCGCCACTAAATTACCGTTTGGGTCTCTATACTCAGATTCGTATACATCTACGCTGTAACCTTCTTCAATTGCTAAACAAGTATAGTGTAGCTGTCCTGAAGCTATTAGCCATTCTTCTAACGGGTCATAGCCATATGGTTCTGCTAATCTTTGCGTAGCTCCTATGTTAAATGATAATTTCTTTTTACCGTTTATTCTAAATCTTTGTGTAGCCTCGTAGTATTCAATGTCTGCAAATCCTTCTTTTATATAAGCAACCTTAGTCATCCATAAAGGTTTAATATATCTTATAAAGTGCTGCTGATCTAAATACTCTATTCCTTCTTGTCTTCTATAGTCTACTTCAAATAAGTATTCAAAAGGAGATAGCCCAATAGTAGCAGCATCTCCGTATGCGGACTCAGTACCATCTTTAAACTTACTAATATCTTCATATCCAAATCTTTTTATCTTACGAATACCTAATGTCAAAGAATAGTCAAAAGGAGTCAAAACTGTGTCTACTCCTAGATAGCTATTGTTTACAGAATATATATTTTCATCTGCTAGTGATGTACCGCCATTAGCTGCTACATAAAACGTAGAAAACTTAAATGGTTTTTTAAGTTGTGCGTCTGCTGTATTTGCAAAAAATGCTAAAAATAAAAATATAAAAATCTTTAGTCTCATAATAATCCGTTTCTCCACATTAAGTCGTGTTCAATGTCTGCTAAATCTGCAGCTGAAACAACCGCATTAAAAATACAAACTTCATTAATTAATCCTTCAAAAGGTGTAAGCGCTCCACCAGCTGTAGCTATTGTACCAACATCAAAAGCATCAGATACATTAGAATCATCTGCAGAGGTATCAGTTACAACCGCTGCATTCATACGAACTACTACATTATTTGTAGTTGCAGAATCTGACCTTGTTATAGTAAATAAGAATTTAGTAGTTGGAATATCTGCAGTAAGATCTGCTTGATCCATTGCAACTGCATTAGCTTTCATAAAAACCCTATCTACATCAGCTCCTTGATTAACTCTAATAAAATCATTAGCGCTATTACCAAGAATAGTTTCGTTAGTAGGAGAACCTGCAGCTAAATCTACAACAGCACATATAGTAAATGTACCTAAATTTAAAACTGTTCCTAATTCTAACCTATCATCAGTGCCGTCAAAATCTACATCACCGTTAGAGTAAGCAGGCTGTCTATCAGCTGTAGCCTGTACAGCATGATTATTATTACTACTCTGATCACCCCAAGCAGATACATCAGTACCATTAAGAGTAATATTAAAACCGTGTCGTAGCCAAACCTGCAAACCGCTGACCTTTCTTAAGTCATATTGCGATTGCGGGCTTGTTATAGATATTTGAGGTCCTAACTCCATATTATCCTACGTATGCTATTACTGATCCTGAAGCTAAAGTAAATCCACTGTATTTACCGTATAAAGTCATTCCTGCTGGGAATGTAATACCGTCAATTGCTGTTCCAGCATCTGCATCAATATTTGTACTTGTTTCAGTGTCATCTAAAAATGATTGAGAAATAGCTGAAGATAAACCTCCAGCACCACTATTAAATACAGTATCTGTTAACATATAGATTGCTACAAATGTTCCTGAAGCTACACCGCAAGTTACTGCAGTAGTATCATTTACTAGTATAGAACCCATTTGCCCCGCAACATTCATTGTATATAATGCACCAGCAACGTTAGTTGTTAATGGAGAATAGTCTCCATCTCCTCCTACTCTAGCAGGCACTGTTTGTGATACCGCTAAGGCCATTATTCCTCTATCACCATTGCTATGTGCAGCATCCTCTTGTTTGATTATTGAAGTAATACTAGCATCTACACTTTCAACAGCAACTTCAATTGCTTGAGTGTCTACTTTAATAGTATCAAGTACTGCATCTATTGCAGTTAATAATACTTCATTAGCAGCATGGTCTACATTAGCCGCAGTTAATAACACTTCGATTGCTGCGTCATCAACAGCGCTAGCAGAAACTGCAGTTCTAATAGCTCCTAGATCATTATCTATAGAAGCAAGTAGTACCTCGTTTGCCGCGTGGTCTACATTTGCTGCAGTCATTAGTACCTCTATAGCTGCTAAATCAACAACCATAGCATCTAGTACTGCATTATCTGTAGGAGAAAGTTCTACTTGTAGTCTTCCTTGAGAGTCAACTGCAAAAGGTCCTGTGTCTCCATCAGTAATAGTATGTCCTCCTGCTCTATATACACCACCTGTAAGCATATGCTTAGAAGACCCGTCATTCCAATCAGCATCATCTATATAGACAGCATCTCTTAGTAAAGAAGTATTATCTGCAATGTTTGAAGTGTCAGCATCTATAGCCGTAAGTAAAACCTCATTTGCGGCATGATCTACATTTGCAGCTGTTAGCAATACTTCCATTGCAGCTAAGTCTACATTTGCTGCCGTGCTTAACACTTCAAGTGCCGCTATGTCAGTTTTAATAGCAGCTAGTTCACCAGCATTTCCGGTTAGTAACACCTCGATAGCTGCATGATCTACGTTAGCTGCTGTAAGTAATGCTTCAATTGCCGCCGCATCAGTTTCAATAGCAGTTAAAGTAGCTTCAAGAGTATCTTGATTAGCACTTAGATGATCTAGTTTAGAGTTAGTCGCTGTTTGTAAAACCTCTAATGCTGCTGCATCAGTTTCTATGGCTGTGAGCGTAGCTTCTATACCATCTAACTTAGTGTTAGTAGCTGTTTGTAAACCTTCTAATCCGTCTACACTTACATCTAATGCTAAATTATCAGCAGTTAGTGACGTTGAAGCCGTGTTTTGTACAATCTTATCTAATAAGATTTGTTCTTTAGTATTTAAATCCATTTCTTATTGTTTTAAAGATTATTGATCAGTTCCAAATAGAGCGTACTCTAAAGTAGTTGGATTAGTAGTTGCATATGCTCTTAATGTTTTATCTGCATTAAGTGGTAGAAATGCAAAGTCTCCTCCAGCTAGTTTAGCTATAACAGGATCACCACTTGTTGTATCGTCATATATAAAAATATAATCTGTAGCAGTAGTATCCGTATTATAAAGAAATAGGTAAGCAGGAGCTGCAAAGTCATCCGCTGTGTATATAATGTTAGCAGAAGATCCTGCTGAAGTAGCCGTTACTTTAATAACGCCTCCTAGTTTACCAGTTACTGTAAGATTTTTACTTAGCGATACATTAAGAGCATCTCTAGTTAAGCCCCCTGCAGCAATGGTTAATTGTAATTTTGTTCCTAATGTTGCCATTTTATTTAATATTAATTGTTAACTAATTTAATTATTGTCCCTAGTTGTTTAGCTGTAATATCTTGAGGAAGGTTTTGTTCTGACATAGTTACTAGTTCAATTTCAACTACCCCATCTAAAACTTCATCTACCTCAGCTAACTGGGCTTTTCTTTCGTCTATAAGAGATTTATTCTCTTTTTCTAACTTTTTAATGTCCTTCTCATCTTCAAAAGTTTTAGCTTTATCTAAAAGCTCTTGAAATTCAGGAGTAGGTTTACTAGCTTCATCAATATGTAAAAGTTCTGTTTTTAATCTTTCAATATTTTTAGAAACTGCTACTGCAAATTTCACTCCTTTTAAATCTTGTACTGAGTACAATCCTTGTAATGTTTCTAACATTTCTCTGTTAGTTGCTTTAATCTTAGTCATTGTCTATTTGGTTTAAAAATTAATAATTATTATCAAACACTATTGTTGATAATTAAAAAGTTTATTTTTCTAGCGTTAGCATCTGTATTTGCATCTCCAACATTCTTTAAGATTACTTTAAATGATCCATCTGCTTTACCAGTAACTTGAGCTAACACGCACGAATCGTCAGTTGAATCTGCTACAACAGGACTATCTACAGTCAGTAGTATTAAAGAATCTGCCTGAACTGCAGAGTTATTTATCTGGAATTGAGCTTCTGCACCAGTTCCTAATGCTATAGCTGCTAGAGTAATAACTCCTGCCATTGCATTTACTGTAACTGTTGTACTATGATTAGTTGCTTGAGTTACTGTACCCATACTTGTATATACAATACCCTCTGTAGCATCATTAAATATTATAGATTTTTTAACATTTAAATCTTGAGCAGCAGTAATACTCATAGCTTCTGTATCTCCTGTTTTAAATACAATAGTACCATCAGTTCCAGAACCATTTTTAATTCCTCCTCCTAAAGTAAGATTTCCTCCATTACCGTTACCTCCAGTAGAATTACCTCCTTTTACAACCATTCCTCCCCCAGCTGCTCCTGTTGAACCTCCTGCAATAAGACTTATATTAGATCCTGCCCCAGATACGGCTTTAGCTTGAAATACACTTGCGCCACTAACTGTTATGTCTCCTATAAAGTTTAATGCTGTATCAAAAAATGCAGTAGGAGTATCTTCTCCTATAAATACTTTACCTGCGGCATCTATATTAATACCTTCAGCAGTTCCATTACCGCTTAGCCATCCTGTACCTAGATCAATAATGTTATTATTCATATCTAGAACTGTAGATCCTGGCATTACAAATTCATCTAATAAATCTAAATGATTATTTATCCATTGTACACCACTACCAGCCGCTGCGTTAGCCATTAATAATTGACCATCAGTTCCTACTGTTAATGCTGAAGGATTACCTGTACCGTCTCCTACTAGTATTTGACCCTTAGTTGCCAAAGCTACAGATGTAACTGCACTTGTTCCGTTTCCTATAAGTACTCCATTTGCTGTCAAAGTAGTAGCTCCTGTACCTCCATTGGCTACTGGTAAAGTTTGTAACCACGATACTCCAGCGCCTGCAGTAGAATCTGCTTGTAATAAATACCCATTTGTTCCTACTGTTACTACAGCAGGGTCAGTAGTTCCGTCTCCTGCTATTATGCTTCCTTTTGCAAGTACAGCCATTGCTGTTACTGCTCCTGTTCCTGATCCAAGTAAAATACCTCCATCTGTTAAAGAAGCTGCTCCAGTTCCACCGTTTGCTACAGGTAGTATTGTTGAACCTACATTAGTTGCTAGATTTACGGTTGTTATAAACCCAGAAGAAGAATTACTACAGTTAGCAAGATTTAAAGATGCTTCTACTAAAGATATTAATAAATGCCCGTCTGCATGAGTTGTAGCAGTTAAAGCTCCACTAGAAGTACTAGCAGTCGCAATTTTTTTTAAATTTATTTGTGTAAGATTTGTAAGACTTCCTGTATGTAAAAGTTGTCCTGCACTTCCGTTATCAGAAATAGTAGGAAACAATGTATTAAGTTGAAGTTTATTATCTGTATCTGCAGTTTCGTTTACCACATATATTACGTGATCTGCAAGAACTGATGTTGTACCCAATAGTGGGAAAGTTTCTACTTTTGCCATTTTTATATTGTTAAATTATTTGTATCATTTGCTTGTTGTACAAATTGATTATTGTCTGCTTCATTAATATAATCTCCATTTGCTTGTTGTAATCCAATATTGTTAGGATTAAGTACAAGCTCTTGAGCTCCTACAAGATCTGAAGAAGTTGCTACATCGTACTCACAGTCATCACAAACTGAAAGCACAAATTTAATAAATTTATTTAACTTAATCAAAGAAGCTTGACTTCCTCCAAATAAACATTTAATTTGTTTATTATTTAAAAGTTTATTAACTAAAGCTAAATGAACTAATCTGTCTCTATCACAGGTTTGTCCTGTAATTAATTTTGTATAATATTTCTGTAAACTTTTAGATACACATGTTTGAACGTGATCTAAAAAGTCATTGTAATTTGGAACAGTTAGTGTAACACCAGGAGTAGGCCCGGTAGTTCCATTTACTCCGCCGTATGTACAGGAACCATTTTCAACAGTTGCATCTTCATTATAATTGTCCGCAGCTATGTCTGTACATCCTGGAACTTCATTTCCTAAATATATACAAGTACCATTTTCTACATTAGCTAATACTTGTACACCCTCAGCATTTGTAACAAAAGTTGGGTTAGTAGCATCTGGATCTGTGCATCCAAAATATTGACAAGTCCCATCATTTACAGTAGCATTTGGGTTATAAGTATTATTATCAGCATTAGGATCTGTACACCCAGGAACTAGAGAATATTCACAACTATCTAAATCGCTTACATTAGCTAATGAGTTAAAATTAACAGCATTAGGATCCATACAGCCCACTATCTCATATACACACCCAGTATTTATTGTTGCTGTAGGTGTATAATTTAAAGCAGTTGGATCAGTACATCCTTCATATTGACAACTACCATCATCAACCACACTATTTGCATTGTAGTTAAATGCAAATTGATCAGTACATCCACAAATTTGAAGATCTTCAGTTGTAATAAACAAATTTGTAGTAACTGTGCAATTTAAATTACCATCAGGGCTAATAGTATACATGTTATAAATATACTCACCTGCTTGATTAATAGCTACTTGGTTTTGAAAAGTTCCATTTTCTGCTACAAAAATATTTTGTGGTACAAGAATTTGAACATCACCATTAGGTGATACCATTTCTATATAAGTTAATCCTATAATTGCTCCTGTATAAGTTATAGATGTAATATAAGAACAAGTATTTGAATTTTCTACTGATAGTACTTCTAAAGTTTGATTAAGAATGTTACAATCTGTAGTATATGTACATAAATTTATGTTCGGGACATTGCTAGCAACATCTGCTTCATAGTTACTATAAATAGCAGTATTAGGTATTGGATTAAGAAGATCATCAGTACATGCGTAATATTGAGTCGTGTAGTTAGTTTTAAAATAACACCCAGAAGCTACAGCAGCATCTTGATTTAATAATTTAAAAATATACGAATGTACTACATTAGGAGTTAAATTTTCAAAAGTTAAATTATGCGAACTTTCAGTTGTACTATAGTAAGTCTCATTAAATACTATATCTAAAGGCGTCACTCCTGTATTTACAAAAGTAGCTAAAGCTGCGTCAGATATAGCTCCTTCTAGTATAGTTAGACTATAATTATACCCAACATCTCCTACTGCAAAAAGATTACCTAATGTATATTGAATTGATTGTGAAGCATCGTTTGTATTAATATTTGTAGCAGGAGTACCTCCCGTACCAGAAATAGATGATATTAATTGTGCTCCATTATTGCAGTATGCACAACCATTAACTAATAATTCAGTTGCATCTGGGTTATAATTAAGAGCTCCACTATCTGTACATCCTACTATATTGTTATCAGGTATTGTAAAAGTTATAAAAGAACTAAAATTAGGAAGACCGCAATCTGAAGCTTTTTCTGTTGCATTAAACCCATACTCTATAGTATCTCCTGCGTCAATAACAAAATTTATATTATCAATTGTTACTACAGAATGTCCAAGCTCGTTTGTGTTTTGAGCAATAGATCCTTCTGCAACTACTTGAGGCAGTTCTCCATTTACACTTATAGTAAACTGATATTGTAAAGTTCCTGTATCAAAAGGATTGTTATTATAAACAGCAGGATTAGTTGAAGCTGTTCCCCAAGCAATTTTAAATTTAGATTGTATTAATGTAGCTTGACCTGGAACAGACATATCCCAAAAACTAGAATCTGTAGTGTCTGTTGGAATTTGATTAACTATTTGAAATACTTCTGCAGGAGTACAAGAACCATCATCTGAAGTTGCTTCAGGGTCATAGTTACATGCTTCTGGATCAGTGCATCCAGGAAAGTACCCTCCAAGAATACTAGGAGCCATAGGATTACCCAGTCTAACATACATGTAAGACATAATTGCAGGATCTTGATCTAGACTCGCTCCAATAGGTGGAGTTAAAGTTAATATTGAAGCTCCGATGCCTGATGCTGATGCATTAATTCCTGATTGGTAAAAGTTTTGCTGTGTAGAAAAGCTTGCAAAACCAATTTGAGATCCTGCTATTATATTACTAAAAGGTGATAGTCCGTTAAAATTATATCCTATATTAGGTTCAGATATAGCTAACCCTAAAACACTATTAAAGCTTGCAGTTGTAGGAATAGGGTTTTCTCCAGGAGAACCTGCATTTAAAGAAAGCCCATTTATATTTTGACCAAATCCAATTACACCATTTGGATTTAAATTTAAACTATTTGCAGGAAGTTGTAGTTGTGGTGGTTGCACATATGCAAAATTTTCTTGTTCTGGAAAAGAATATGTATAACTAGTAAAAGTCTGAGTATTCCCTTCAAGGTTTTGAAAAGGACCAAGAGGTCTTAGAGTTTGAAATCTAATTTTACAATGTTCTTCTTGTAAATTATTTGCTCCTGGATTTTCAGTATTAATAAGATTACCTCTTCCTACAGCCTCTGCGTATACAGCTCCAGCTCCCATAGTTGCCCAATGATAAAGTATCATAGGTTCTTGCTGTGTATATGTAACACTTCCTACTGGTACTTGCTGTATATCTACTACTTTGTAGTATACTGTAATCTTTATTAAACTGTTAAGATTGTTTTGATTTGCTAGTATAGCCTGATTAAAAACATTACCATAAAGTAAAGCAGTTATTCCTCCTGCTTCTTGATCATTTGGATTTATGGAAAGTTCAAGATCTACTCCTAAAGTTAAATTTTGAACATTATAACTTTCAGAGCTTATATTTATATAATCTATTCCAGAAAAATAATTTTCTATAGCATTATTAGGAAAAGGTAAACTTAACTCTGTGCTATTATTTAAATCTCTAATTAATATACCAAAGCTTCCATAGCCGCTACCTGGAATATCTAAACCTCCCCCTCCCACATTTAATTGAGCAGGAGTTGGATTTATTATTGAAGCAGTTAATGTAGGATAAAAAGGCATACTTTTATTTTATGTAATTAACAGCCACATCCACACGAAGACGCGCAAATTTCTGTAGCTTTATTAAATTTTGCTAATGCATTATCTGGATTTTGAATTGCAGCTGATAGATCAGCTTCTGCTCCTTCTCTTAATAAAAATACTTTTGTAGCTTTTTCAAGTTTAGGAGATTTTGTAGGATCACAAGGACATGACATAAAATCATTTATTTCGTTTGCTATACAGCAATCTAAAGTACATGCTGCTAATACTCCTGCAGTAGAAATAGTTTGACCCTCTGTAACTCTAAAAACATATACCCCTGATAACTCTGCTGCAACCCCTGTTTGAGAAGCTGCAGTTACGGCTGATAATTCAGCTGCCGTAAATGTTATAGTAATAATTTGTCCTACAACAGGGTTTGGAAATACCGAGTTGTTTAAAGTAATAGGAGAACCATTCCTAGTCGCAGATAACAAAATTGCATTTTCGTTTTCTGCAGTACCTACTAGTCCTGGAATAATTTTTACAGTTATTGCTTCGCAATCTTTAGTTATTGTAGCTGAAATATTTTTTGTAGCCATGATTTAAAAATAAAAAATACACCCCCATATTTCAGGGGGTGAATTAAAATTAATTACTATCCGTTGTATTTACCGTAGATTTTAGCATTTGAACCACCAAGAGTATGTCCAAGTGCATTATCCCAGTTAGTACGAGTTCCACCAGCTGGTACAGCCATTGTAAGCTCATTTACACCTGTAAATAAAGTAGGGCTAGCCGATCCTCTAGATGCAAGATCCCAAGAAATTGTAAGAGTATCATAGTTAAGTGCTGTATTAGCATATACTGTTGGAGTTTGTGGTAAGTATAATCTGTTTTGGTATCCAAATAAACCTTGAGTTTTCTTTTCACCATCCAAAATATCTCTACCGTCTCCATTTCCTTGTACAAATCTAGTGTTTGTAGGACCTGCAGCAGCAGTAGTTAAACCTGACTGATCAACAATCATATCAAAATTAACTCCCATAGGAGCAGTTAATGTGATTTGACCGCCAGCAGTAGTAACTACAAATACACCGTCTAAGTGTAATTTTCCTAACTGTGCTTCAGCAACTAATGCAGCGATCTCAGTATCTTCAGTAGCTGAAGTAGCTGTACGCTCAATAACATTAATTACCTGCCCAACATACTGAATTCTTTCACTTGCTGCTGGATTCCAGAAGCTAGAGTAAGCTGTGTCAATACCTTTAATAACAACTTTAATGTTATATACTTCACCAACTGCTATTACAGCATCAGTACCAGGAGTTGCGTCCCATACAGAGCTAGCTGCTACGTTTGCAACATCTCCAGCAGCAAAAATTGACTTTACGTCTTCTGCATTGATAATTGGAGATGACCAAGGATTACCTGAATCACGACCTTGTACAATTTGAAAACGAGCTGGTACAATTACAGAAGCCTGTTCTACAGTAATTGCAGCATTAATATCACCATCAGCGTTATCAGCATCTGCAACTGATACGTCAGAAGCAAAGTCAGTTTTTAAGAAAGATTCATTAGCACTTAGATAAGCACCTGAATCTGGATTAAAGATACCTAACTGTCCTGAAGGTATAGCATTGTATGTAGAACCTGTCTCTAAGTCTTGAGCAGTAGATACAAACATCATTTTATTTATTCCCGCCATTTTTTTAAAATTTATATAATAGTATCAATGTCGAAGATACTATTACTGATTAATAATTATTCAGACTGCAGTTTCTCTGCAGCACTGATCTGGTATCTAGGATCTCCTATGTTTCCAAGGATAGTAGATACCGTCATGTCTACAACCTCCTGATGCGTATGCATTGGGAGATCGGAGCTTGTTTGCAAAGATAATGAAACCTTTGCTGGTTTTTTTATGTATAGTATTTTTACTTCGTCTATTACAAATATATCACTACTATATAATTCTATGTTGTTTCCTGCTATTGTATATAGAGGAGCTGTAAATTTTGTAGTATTAAAAGGGTCAGATAATAATTTAAAAATATCATCATGTTGAATAAATTTACAAGGATGCACTTGCTTAGTAGATGTAGTTGAGGTTGGTATTCTAGTAGCAGATGCAGGTAAAGTTTTAAAATTGTAATTATTAAATATATATTCTCCAGGGACTGAACTACCTACAGTACCAAAATCAACTCTTAACACACTGTTATTAATGTTAAATGAAGGAGTTATTTCAGGATCTATAACTACTATTACTTCGTTTGGAAAATTTAAACCTCCAATATTTTCATTAAATATAGTAACTAAAGAAGTATTTACCATATCAGAATCAGTAGGATCTTCAAAAATTATTTCCATTAAATCTTCTGGAAGAGTAGTAGCTGGAGTATTATTAGTATTATTAATACCTGGAAAAATATTTACATTTCCTACGTATAAACTATTATTATCTGGAACAAACATTATTTGAGTAAATGTTGTATCAATACTATTAACAGGTTTTCTTAAAGAAGAAATTGGAATTCTTGCATAATACTTATTAGTTCCTGTAATAATATTAAATGAAATAGGCATACATCTATCAATAACAACTTTTGCTCCTACTTTTACAAGATATAAATAATCTTCTATAGGTAAAGGAGCAATATCCACATAAGTCTTTCCGTCCAACAGATTTTCTTTAAACTGAGGAACTATGTTTTTTTCTAAAAGTAAAGTTCGTAGATCGTCAATTCTTTTTTGACTCTGCTCAAAACCTTGCTGATACTTGTTGCCCATAGGATTAAACCTTTGGTTTACAAATCTCATAATGTTTTTATTAAGCTCGTGATCTATTTCTTCACTTAATAGTACGTCAGCTTGCAGAGAGTGGATTTTGTCCACTCCCTGATTCACTGCTCTATGCATTTCTGCTATTGTCATTAGATTTTAGCTTCTTTTAGTTTAGCTCTAAGTTCCATCAATTTGCCTGAGTTCTTCTTATCTTTCAGTTGTATAACTGCATCGTTAAGAGTTTCTCCTAAGATTTCATCAATGTAAATAACTTGGTTACCTATTCGTCTTACAATTTCTAGAGATACCATCTCTTCAATCTCAGACTTTAATTCTAGATGCTTATCAGTAGCAATCTTTAAGAATTTTGCAGGTTTGTCATTTTTCATTTCATAAAGCATATTCTCTAACTCTTCTCTGGTAAACGTGTCAGGGTTAGTTGTATTAGACATAAGTCTAATAATACGCTTCATTTTACCTTCATCACCTGAAGATTTAATGAATTCTTTATCAGCATCTTTAAGAACTTGAATTTTATTATTCTTTGTTCGTATTTCTTTTTCAGTATCTAGAATATAAAACCTTTTTGAAGTATTAGCAGTCATTTCCATTTCTGAATTTGCTACTTGTGGATGTCTTACTAACCACTTATATCTAATCCAATCTTCTATAATCACTGGATTACCTTCTTCATCTTCTGTTATATCCAACTCTAAACCCGCAAAAGGAATATTCATTGTCATTTCAGCCCAATAGTTTTTTTCATGCTTTGGCCAATCTACATGATCAGGTCCTACATCTAGGATTCCTGTTAAATATTTTTTACTGTCCGCAGGACTAAATGCCTTTAACGGTTGTCTATCTTTGTATACACTACTAAGATATGATCTTGATTCTAATTGAATCTCTTTAGGTAAGAAACCTGTAGTCTCTTTTCTCCTAATAATTATTTTCTTTGTCATTTTTAAGTTCTTTTGTTAGTTAAATTTCCATTCAGGCTTAGAAGAATACTCTGCCCTACTTTCTTATAGTTATTGAGATTTCGGGGGGCTTTGACACCCCCCTCATCTCAGAGAAACCAGATATATAGACTGCGATTAACGCCTAATTATGAACGTACACATTCAATGTCTAGTGAAGTATCGAATCTCTTCAATACAATACCAGCCGTTTTTAACATGTGTACAGAAGCACCGTCTACATCAGATGCACGTAGATCTGATTCATTGAACCCTTTAGGTACAACAGATCCTGCAACCGCCCATCTTAAATACTCACGACCTTTCTTGTTGATCATCTGAATGTTGGCTTGGCCATCATAGTTAGAATTATCAACAAATACCATACGGTAAGATTCTAATGAATATCCTGTAACAGGGTGCTTAGCACGAGCTTGTGCAACTGGACCGTGATCAAACATGTCGTGTTTAACAACATTGATTACGTGACCATCAACATGCTCATACGTATTAAAGTAACCAGATAATCCTAAAGATCTTCCTGATCCTGTGATGAATCTATTCTCTCCACCTACTTTGAACGAATTTGCAGACGCACCAAAGTGAGATTTAAGAGCCTCATCAAATTCTCTCATACCACCAGTACCAGTGTACAATGTGATTTGTTTTTGAGAAGCATCAGTCATTCCGTAGAATAAGTCTCCAATTACATTTTTTAATTTTGTTTCAGTCAACGTAGAGTAAGTGTCCTTGTTGATGATTTGTTGTAGTAAACCAGGACCAGAGATAACAGGTTGTCCGTTCTCATCAGTCATAGTTGTTACACCATTGTCATCGTAAGTTTTTTCACCATACATGTACATTAACTCACATTCTTGCTTAAAGCTCATCATGTGTTGGTACTCTTCATAGTCCATCCATAACTTAGTAGTAGAACCTTCTTTAGTTGGTAATTCAAACTCAGCAACGTAATCTTTAGCATTACCAGACATGTGGTAAGACTTTCTTACTGTACCAATTTTGTTACGAACTAAACCTGGAGCACTCCAGTTAGAAGCATTTCCTTTTGAGAAATCAACTCCTACGTTAGCGTACAACTGACCCCACATTGCACCTGCAGCTAAATCAGCAGTAGCAGCAACTAGAGTAGTACTAGGATTAACTAATTTTAAAGTGTATTTATACCCACCATTAATTGCTTCTGGCTCAGACATGATTCTAGCCAATACACCTGATTGAGAAACCAATGTGTAAGGAAAAATAAACCATTTGTCTGGGAATGTAATCGTAAAGATTGCACCACCTAGACCAGTACCTGAGCTAGCTACTACAGGACGAATATGTTGTGTATGAGATTTAACACGATATTCGTATTCAAATCTATCAATAGATGCTGTGTTACCAACACCCTCTGTTAACATAGTTAAAGGAAATTTCTTGTCCTCACGTCCTGCGAGATGTGTAATGATTGGAGATAACTCTGTAGGTCTCTCCATCATCGCATTGACTAACGAATTAGTGTCAGTCATCTGCGAATCATTGTAATAAGTTTTTAATACTCGCATTTCAATTTTAATTTAATTGCTATAGATTAGTTCTATAGACTTGTGAAGCTAAGGTCTAGACTGTCTAGATCCGTAGACGTAGATTTTCTTTTACCTTTTGCACCTTTAACAGATTTAGTCGTAGACCTAATCTGCTTTCTCAAAGTTTTAGCTGTTTCTGTTTTAGCTTTTGCTTTGATTATATCATCTAATTTAAATCCTTTAAACATTAGATAGTCAATTGCTAATCTAACATCCATTTCTGCACCATTGTGATCTACATCACGTTTAGTGTTACCCTGCTTATCTACAGGCTTAGAAATGTAATCAAAGAATTTCTTCTTATCTTTTTCTTGTACTACTATTCCAGAGAACTCTCTAGAAGTCTCTATAGTCTCACTTACTCCTTCCCAGAACTTGTCAGCTTCTTGTCTTTGTTCAGCTTGCACTTGTTTCTGCTGCTCCATTTGCTGCTGTCTGTTACCTTGCTCATACTGCAGTAAAGCTTCTTTAGCTTTAACAGATTTAGAATAAAGCTTATCACTAGTAGAATAATCATCTAATAATTCAGAGATAAAAGCATCATCATGACCTTTTACTCTAAAGTATTCTACAAGTACTGCTTTTTGAGTGCTAACATTATCTTCTGTTAATCTAACATTTGCTACAGTGCTAAGTCTACTTCCTTGGCTGTAAAACTGTTCAGACTCTCCTCCATTCATAACAAACTCTAAATGTTGTTGAATTTCTGGAAACTGCTCAAACAAATTATCTAATTGATCTTCAGCCATACTAGATGCTGCATCTTTAGTCATTTGTGTTAAGCCTTCTACAGTATCTGCATAGTCGCCCTCTAATTCGTATCCAAGATTTGAAAGAACTTCACCAATTACAGTGTTATCTATTTCTGACTCTTCAGAAGATTCTTCAGCATCAACTCCGTCGTCTGCTGCTGAGTCTGTTTTTGATTCAACAAGCTCTTCTTTTTCTTCTTCAACTTCAGTCTCTATTGCTTCTTCTTTTTCCTTAACGTCTTCGTCAAGTTCAGCAACAGCTTTTATTTCTTTGTCTTCAATCGCAATGTCACTAGGTACTGTATCTTCACTAGTTACATCTACACCACCGTCTAAAAAATCATCGAAGGTAATGTCGTCTAAATTTAGTTTCTCTTTGTTGTCCATATCTTTGCAAATTTATTATTATTATTCCAAATATTAACACGTATTTCTGGTTTTCATACGCGTTTTATTATATAACACTTACTTATTATTTT
>TARA_R110000737_G_scaffold4034_3_pt1 | contig 15589 bp, 25 predicted proteins | sample TARA_R110000737 | Tara Oceans TARA_R110000737 (sample SAMEA4398027) | marine metagenome | biome: Polar Biome; feature: [SRF] surface water layer (ENVO:00010504); material: water (ENVO:00002006), including particulate matter (ENVO:01000060) such as... | depth 5 m
ACACTTAACAAGTTCCTTCAACACAACGGTTGATATAAATAATATATCCCGCGCCACCAGCTAAAGCTAAAACAGCCATCAGTTTAAAAAACTCACCTAACCAGTAGAAGCACTTTTTATAAAACTCGTCACTCGCTTTCTGTTTAGCCTTTCTTTTCTTAGCGGCTTTAACCTTCTCTACTTCAACCGCATCTAAACGTAGTTTACGTTCTGTCTTAATAGCTTCCCAAGTTCCTGCACCGAACTTGTTATCAATGTCTATTTCCAGATTGCGGAGTTTAGTAGCGTTGTTCTTCTCTGTAAGGACATCCGTAACAACAGATGCTATACTCGTGTCGCCTTCATCTTGCTTCGCGACGCCTTTATTTTTCTCAGCCTTTTCAGTATGGCTAAAGAGTTGCTCAATAGACCCGGCGATATCCTTAATATCAGTAGCAGTTTCCAGTAACTTCTTTGCACCAGCTATAGCTAGGCCAATTGTGATTGGGTCCATATACTCACCTACTTTTTACCCTTCTTATCCTTACCAGTTTTAATCTTACCTGTCTTCTTTGGACCTTTACTGATCTGATGTGATATGTTGGCCCTACTGATAGTCATTATCGTACCCTGTTACTGCCTGTACCAATCTTCCCACCGTGACTACGTCTAGCAGCAAAATTACCCTCATCCCACTTCTTAACAACCTTCTTCTTCTTCTTAGCTGGCATACTCATCTCAGACTTAGTCATGCCCTTATAAGGATTGGAAGCAGCTGGTTTAGGCAGAGTACCGAAGTTAATGTTCTGACCAACCCTGATAGCATGTGGGTTCTTGATAGAAGGATTAGCAGCCATCAGAGCCTTCACAGTTGTACCATTCTTCTTAGCGATCTGCGATAAGGTATCACCAGATATAACCTTGTGAGAACCACCTTTACCTTTACCACTATTTAATGCAGCAAGAGCAGCAGCAGCGGCGGCAGCAGCAGCTATCTTCTTCTTATGAGGCATCTTCTTAGCCACAACAGGTGGTACTACTTTAGTTTCTTTCTTCTTCTTAGCAGGTTTATTCTTAGGTTTGGTGTATTCTTCAGCAGTTATTTTCTTACGTGGTTTGTACTCAGCTTCAGCCTTCATTGCTTCAGCCCGACTCATCTTAGGAGGCTTCACACCTTTAACCTTCTTTACGCTAGGATTGGCTTTAGTAGCCTCAAATGCTTTCTTCTTGGCTAACTTCTTTGCAGCTGCTGCTGCGACTGATGCTTTACTCATAACTATTTACTCCTGTTCTTTCCGGTTCCAATCTTGCCGCCAGTATTACGTTTAATGGCTCCACCATAATTCTTCTTCTTCTTACCACGCATCTTACGTTGATCCGCTAGTAAGTCATATTCTTTATTAGTTAGACTACCAACCTTCTCTTTATCTAGAAGTTTATTATACAATCTGTCACTTCCTACACGCGCACCCTTAACAAAACCACTCATGCCTTCGTCACCTGCATCACCAGCTTTAGCTCTAGCTTTAGGTTTAGGTTTGCCGGGAGCCTTACGGGCCTTTGCTTTGTCAGCTTTGTATTCGTTCTTCTTAGCTGCGCGGTCTTGCATAGCTTTATTATTAGCTTTCTTCTTAGTAAGTTTCTCAGCAGCTTTCTTTATAAGGGTTAGTCTACTCATAATTAATACCTCTTTTTTTGGTTACGTTTAGTTCCGGTAGAAATAGCCCCACCATTCTTTCTGTTTCTAGCTTTCTCAAACATTTCAACTAAGTCCTCAATACTCTTATCATCTGGTTCTGGGGCATAGCTCTGACGACCACGAAGATAAGCACTACCCTGATCTGTAGTGTAATCATGTAGTGGTTCCAGTTTGGAAGCACCCCTAGCTTTGCTACCGGGGCTTTGTACACCACCAGCACGAGCTTCTTGGTTGAGCCGTGATTCAAAGTTACCACCAGATTCTTGAGCTTCTGTCTTACGACGAGCTTCCCTACGTTTTTTATGAAGCCTCTTCTTATCTTCTTTAGACAAGTCTTTTGATTTAGGACTGTTACCAGCACCCTCACCAACACGGGTAGTGTAGGACTGCTTACCTTCTTCAGACCTGTTCCGTGCGCCCTTACGAGCTTCGGCTGAAGTCTTCTTACGTGAAGCTGGTTTCTTCGGAGCCTTCTTCGGAGCAGTCTTAGTTCCGGTGGGTGTACGTAGCTGGCGTTTAGCTTTAGAAGTTTCACTCTTCTTAGCCATCTCCTTCTGACGCTTCGTAGTATCTTTGGTGAACTTAGCTCCAGCTTTGCTGACACGTTCTTTACCTAGAAACTTCTTAGCATTAGGAACACCATGATCACCACTATACTTGATGACATCATCCTTACTGACAGACTTCTTCTTCTTCAACAAATTAGCTGCCTTCTCCGCAAGCTGAATTGCTTTACTTAGTTTACTCATCAGTTAGCTCCTGTAAGTGTATTGTCACCACCAGCAGGTGAAGCTGGTGTCTGCATATCATCTCGTCTGGTTCTACGAGACTGGTTACGTAGAGATTCTATTGCATTCTTATAACGCTCTTCATATATAGGAGCGACGGTGAAGTTCTTCTGGAACATCATAGACTCGACCATGCTGGCAAAGAAGAGGGCATCATGACATACGTCAGTGAAGTAGTTGGTGTTTGAAGCAGATGTCAGGGTAGTAGGTCTGTTGATATGTACAATCTCAGAACTGAACGCTGATGTGGGGGTGGGGGCAACTCTCACAAGCTTGTCAGTTAAACGAGAATAGTATTTAGGTACACCGACTGAAGACTTAACAGGCCAGAAGTCATTGATGAACTCATCAGTACGGAGTAGCAGATTGATACGACTACTACCAGATGTCATGTTGAAGTTCTTGATGATACGGGTTCCGGTTGGTACAGATACATCAGCAACCCCACTACCCATAGTGAGAGAAGTGTAGGTTACCATACCATAATCATCCAGATCACGAGTCAACCGTTCTTCAGCCCTATTAATAATATTAGGGATGTAGTCCAGAAACTCTGTAGAATCATTCTCAGTAGCTGACCGGAGTTCAGTAACTAGTGTGGAGTAAGTCGTCATCCGGTATTAACCGTAGAATACAGTTAGAGAAGATGCGGATGTGGGTGCAGCAACACTGACCACTCCATCAACTCTGATACCCATATTAGACCAATCTATGAAGACTGAGTCAGATACTGTGGTGATAGCGAACTTAACAATATTACCAGCTGTACTGCCTAATGGTGTCACAGATGTACCATCCAGTACATAAACACCTAATCCAGTAGCATAGATGCTGCGTATACGGGTATCTTGTACCGTAACTGATGTCGTTACATCTACAAGAATACCTGATCCTTCAAGATATGCGCTTCTAATATTCGTACTCATACTATCCCCTCATTTGTTTCTAGTCCAATTAAAAGAGTATACGGTATAAAGGGGTAGTTATGCAAATAAAAAAAGAGGAGATTCCGAAGAACCTCCCCCTTAATTTAGTTAGTTTAGTTAACCGGATCAGCTAGAACCGGAAGCACCAAACATACCACGCCAGTCAGACCAACCAAACGCATAGCGTTCGCGGGACTTAAAGCGCAGGTTACCAGTGTCGAAATCAGGTTCCATCTTCGTCTGAAGGGGAACGCGATTGAACATCTTCGTACCATTCGGGCAATCAGTCTTGAGAAACCAAGCATTGGTATCTGTGAAGCGACGGTTTTGAGACCAGCCACTCGGTACAAGACCCTGATTACGAACAGAGTTGATGTTGTTCTGAGCATACGCAGCCGATCCACCAGCAGTGGTCGTACCGGGTGTGTTCAGAATCTGATCAGCCGTAAAGACCAGATCAGAAGGAACATGCAGAGACTCGGCTCCAGCACCTACCAGAATGCCACGATCATCTTTGATCTTGGAGATACTGATAAGAGCAGTTTCAAGAGCAGACTCTGAAAGGTCCGTAGCACCGATTGTATTCGACTGGTTACCATCACCAATGGTGGGATGGGAAGCAGAGAACAAGGCAACTCCATCACCACCAAGATAGCTGGCAGAGAAACCGTTGTTGAATACGTTAGCGGCTTTAACCTGCTTCGTGTTAGCCATAGCACGGGCCAGAGCTTTGGCACGTAGTTTAGCAAACGAGTCATACAGGTTATCTTCCATAGCCTCCTCAGTGATGGCGAATGCCAGAGCGATAGTTTCCATTGTATAACGGGCAACATATCCTTCTGCGGCATCATCATAACTGACAGCAGCACCTTCAGATTTAGAAGGGGCAGTACCGAATCCAGTGAAGAGGACTTCTTCTTCAAAAGCACGGTCGCTGTTTTCGACTTCAAACAGTGCGGCATGCTCATCAGCAACCTCACCATATTCCATACCGAACACATCGTTCAGTCCCGGCAGGAGTTGTTTAGATATACTTGAGCGATTAATAGCACCCATAATGTTTCTCCTTTAAGGGTTAAGCTGCTGAAGCGAAGGAATCGAGATGCTGCACAATACGTGCTTCGACCTTCGGGAATGCAGATGTGATAGTATTACCGGGTTCGTCAACAAGCGAAATAGCACGTAAAGCCAACAGAGTGGTATTACGAGTAGCAGCTTTGATACCGAAGCCCGAGCGTTTAGTGACGGTAGAACCTGCACCCAGCGTAACGCCGAAGTTAAGTTCACCAATGTCACCAGCGGTGATGGAAGCATCAGCCTGTACAATGTACAACTGAGCAGGATCATCAATAACATGTGCCTTAATATTGGTGGCAGATGTGCTGGCGGGCCAGTAGCTGGACCATTTTTGTTCACCGTTCTGGATGTATTCGCAACCAGTAAACACACCGAGCAAACGGTCTGTATCACCAGTCATAACATTCACCTTACCTGCAACAAGAACAACGGGATCACCAGAAAAGATGTTCGCGTTATATGCGCTTGCAATATCATACGTGTTTGAGCCAGTGCTGTTAGCATTGCCACCACGTTTGCGGGAAGGGCGAAGGCCGAAGAGTGCTTTAGTAGCAGACATAGACTTTCTCCTGAGTTAAGTTACAATTTAGTCTTGGAAAGTCGGGGAACGTCCCTTCATAACGGAAGACTTACTAGAGTTTCTGATAGGCATTCTTGAGTCGGATGAATTTTCCAGCTGTGAATTAACAGCCATCATCATGTCATCACTTTTCTTCTCATAAAATTCCTTGCGAGATACTGCTTTAGCTGTAGGCATTTTTGCTAGTGCTAAGTCTCCGCGACAGACTGCTCCGCTGTATCGTCCCTCTTCCCTCACGTAGGAAGAATGTACCATCTCCGGTACTTCCTCTGCCTGAACAAACTCCCAACCGTCTTGCATTCGTTTACCGATGTTATTATAATCATCTTCGCCTTTAATAACGACTCTGATCCACCGGAGACTCATGCCTTGTTGAGCAAACCTATCTCTAATAGTGGCTGGAATATCCAACATATTAGGCTCTTCAAAGTTATACTCTTCTTCCTGACGGGTAGTAGTTTCTCGTTCCGTAGCTTCGCGTGAAAATAATGTTCTTGCGCGATCTTCCATTTTACTGTACTCCACGTGTTGTGTTAATAGTAGTGTATTCACCATCACTCTGCTCTGCGTTTAACTTTTGTGCAGCGAATCGATCTAGTGGTATTCCCCACCGCTGGGCTAGGTCAACGTCTTCCTGTGACAACCGAACCTTTTTACTTGCGGCAGGTGCTGGAGAACGTGATGTTCCAGCAACTACTTGTTTGGGTTTTGACGGTTCCACCACCGGAGACTCTTCTTCAACTACACCTTCTGTAAACTTGTTGGGCAGCTGTTCTCTGAGGCGGGCATCGACTTCATCATAGAACTCGTCGTCTGATGGATCGTACCCTTCTTCTTTTAACTGAGCATCAACGGCTAGTGCCGCTGCTGTCAGCAACTGATCGTTACCGAACCACTCATTTTTCGTGGTCCATGCCACAGCTTTCGGATCGTAATGTGTTTCTTGTTGTGCTGTCTGTTGGACAGGAGCTTCCTGCTCAACGTTTTCAATATCTTTATAAGCCTCTTGACTTTGACGGAGCAACATAAGTTCCGCTTGAGTCTGGCCTAAAGCTTCGTTAGCATTTACGATAGCGTCTGAATCGTCGTCATCAACTGCCCGTTTCATATTGGCTTTGATGATAGCAGCTTTCTCTTCTAACTGTTTCGCAGACATATCAAGATTAGTTTTAGTACTCTTAACTTGATCTGCTTTAGATGCTTTAAGCTGGGCTTCTAGCTGTGCAACTCGCGACTTTTCTAATTTGAGGGCATCGTCACGTTCTTTGCGTTGCTTGATGAGTTGTCGGATACGCTTTTGCGCACCTCTTGTGTTTATACCGTTGAGTTCATCAGGTTCTTTATCAGACCCTGCTTCTTCTTCGACAGTAGCTTCCCCTTTTTGTTTAGGAGCCTGATCTTCTTGTGGTTTTTCTTCAACCTCATATTCGATCTTCTCTTCTTCTTTAACTTTGTTTGGGGAAATTCGTGACCAGTCGTCACTATCTTGAGATACTTCTGAGTCAATCTCGAACTCTACTTCTTCAGTCATACGTCCCTCCGACAGGATAGATTACGGTTACAGGTATATTATATAACATACTACGGTGAGTTATACAAATTTTAATTTAAGATAAATTGTAGGTTGGGTCCAGATCAGTAGGATCATCAATCTTCATCATGACCTGATCATCATAGAGGAGGATCAGCTTTACGCCTTTATAATTCATCTTAGTACCGGAGTGTTTAGCATAGCAGACATAGTCTCCAGCTTCACACCACTTGCCGTTGGGGAACTTAGCTTTGTCATGATAAGCTAACTCACCTACTTTAAGAACTTTAGCAACAGTAGTAAGATAGGCAATATCAGCACGGGTACTGTCCGGTATGATTAGTCCACCTTTAGTCTTAGCCTTTACTGATACTGGCCTCACAAGAACGTGAAAGCCTTTCAGTGTGGGTAGTACATCTGGATCAGCGACTTCCTCATCATCAATCCATTGGTCGTTCTTAAGGGCTTGACTTGCAATCTGCATAACTATTAATCCTCATCATCTTCTTCGAGCCGTAGTTTGGTTATGGACTTGACGATCTCAGCGGCTCGACGGAGACCATTAATCTGTCCGATGAAATGCTGGTACTGCTCGTGATTTTCGGCAATACCCAGCGTCAGAGATTCCTTTATTTCTTCTACTTCGGTTAAGATGAGGTTTGTTATTTCTTGATGTATGCTTGGCATAAGCTTTTTATACCATAACTAATCCTCTTATAAAAGGATTATTTCTTTTTCTTAGAATCTTTTTTAGGGGCGGGGTCTTTACGATCATTCACAGCATTGAGTTTGTTACGTATTGAAAACTCTTTCTGTGACATCTTAGAATAATCTTTAATAACCATGTTACTTTCCTTTCTTTTGTTCGAGCAGAGCTTTGCCCATAATATCAGCGACCTTCATCTTCTCTTCCTGCTTACGATCCTCTTTAGTACCCATCAGATCAGTGATCATCTTGACAGCTGCCATGAGGTTATTATGTTCCCTCTTCTTCTCAGCTTCGCTAGTCTTGAAATTCAGATCAGCACCAGCTTCATAGGCTGAGAGAGCCAGCTTATTCTCCTCAATATCAAGCTTACGATCTTGAAGTATGGTGCTAGCATTCTCTTTAGCCATCTGAGCATTGATCTTCTTGTCTTCAAGCTTAAGTCGTTCAGCTTCCATCTTGACCATCTGTTGTTCTGGTGTATCAGTATTGCCAGCAGCCTTCTGCTTGTTAGCTTCCAGAACCATACCAGCTGCTTGCTGCTGTGCCATCTGTCCGGCTTGAGGATTCTGCTGAGTGAGAGCAGTAGTGACGCCCTGCATCTGTTCTTGATAAGCCATCACTGAATGCTCCTGAATATTTGCAGACAATACAGGCTGTAATCGCTGCATGATCGGATTAGCACCGTTAATCGGGTCTTGCATATACGCCATCTTTACAGCAATGTGGGATTGATGGTCCTGTCCGGTGAATGCTTTGATAGGCATACCTTTTGTTGCAGCAACAATGTCTGTGACTGGGTCAGAAGGCTGTGCTTCCGGCTTTTTAGGTAGGATACGCTCCAAATTAGGCATGTTGGCAGACTGAAGGATAGTACGGTTTAGTTCTTCCATGTTGAACATACCGGGCGGTGACTTACCAGCAATATCCATAGCCATCTGGCTCATCATCATGCGGTGAGCATTAGATGGGATGTTAGGATCGGATACTGGTATCACATCTACTGTACCATCGAAGTCTTTCTTCAGAACTTCGCCCTGCCCGTTAGGGAGGGCATAAGGATAGGTAGTTGGCAGGTATTCATGGTTTAATCTAGCCAGAATCTTCAACTCAGCACGTTGTGAGTGGTGTAATCTCTTGTGAATGGCACTGAAAAACTTACCAGAAGCCTCCAGCAGGGCCATTGTGGTCCCAACTGGGCCATAACTGGCTCCATCGTTGATAACCTGCTCTGTACTATCGGCAAACTTCTGCCCAGTACTAGCTACAAACTGCAACATCTGGAATAATGTGCTGGATGGCTCCTTATAGGGCAGCGGGACGATAGATTTAGTCAGGTCCATACCCGTTGCTTCTACTTCTTTGAACTCGCCGGGTGCTATGGGATCATTATCACCAGAAATTCGTACACCTTTAGCTTTAAAGCCAGCAGGTAGCGTTGCAAACTGTCCAGCATCTAGTAGACTCCTCATTGCGCTGGTAGCAGACATGGTCAGATTGCCTAAAAAGTGTATCAGACCCAGTCCGTAGAAGCCGAAGCCCGGTACGAACTTGTAATGGGTGAAGAATTGCTTCTTGATGCGCCGTTTATCATCCTGATCGTAGTTACGACGAATAGAAAGCACCTTCTGTGTTTTCTCCTCGATAGTTACGATGTAGGGTAGCTGCTTTAAGCCGCTATCATCATCGTCATCTTCAATCTCCAGATATGTATGCTGTTCTAATAGGGTATATTGGGGATCAAACTCAGCTGATGGGTCAATACCCATGATCTGATTCATCTTATCACCCATCGCGCCCAACTCCGGTAGACGAGCAGAGCCTAAATTACAGTCTTTATATGTACCGTCAGCAATATTACGTTCCATATCGACGGGTGAACGGTAGATAATCTGTGTATAGCGGTCAGCTTTGTCTAAGTTGCTGGCAAAGTTGGATACATAGAACTGATCTAGCGGTACAAACTCTGACACATTACGTTCCAGACCCTCATCATAGTAGGTCTTCTTGATAGCAGACCCGATGATGGGTAGGTGGAACAGCATACGTTCAGCCTCATCGAAGTACTCAGACATCTGTTCGGTGATCTGGTAGTTCATGAAGTTCTTAATACGGTTAGCTTGGTCTGACTTCTCCGGTGTCTGCTCACCGAGAATCTGTGTTCTAACTGGTCCGGAAGCTGGTAGCAATTCACTACTTGCTTTAGACTGAAACTTGACAGCAGACTCAATAAGGAGGGGGTGGACTGCTGTAGCAGCACCTTCAAAGGGTTCAGAAGTCTCTTCCAGCTTAAGACCGAGTAGATCAAAGCCTTTGTCAAACATAGTCTCCCATTCAGCACGGGACTCTTTGTCTGCTTCAAAAGCACTGTGTACCTTCAGACCAATCTCATCTAGCTGTTCATCGTCAAGCTCATCAGCTAAGTTTCCGTAGAAGCCATCTTTAGTATTGATGCCTAAATCCTGCTGTACTTCTTCCGGATTGAAGTCCACAACTACGGAGCCGTCAGCTGGATCATACTCCAGTGTGGAATCACCAGACTCCAGTTCAGACATCTCAACGCTGTTGGATTCCATCATCGCATGCATATTCTTTTCTACGGGCATAGTTGTTCCTCAATAAGTTCAAACTTATAGGTTGGAGTATAACCTATAAACTAATACTTATGCAAATATATTATGTACGCCAGTACAGTTTCTTTCTGGGTCTCTTATACTCATCCTCATCCTCATCATCATACCCATCATCTGGGTGGAGGAGTCTCCAGCTTTCCTTCATGTAGTGTATAGCCATCGTCATAGCATCAACCATATCATCGTGGGCAGCGTTGGGGAATGTTATTGATTCTTCAAAGAGCTTGTCAGCCCACTCTTTGTTGTCTGGTAACCAGACTCGTCCGGCTTCAAGTAGGGGGGTTGCTGCGTAGACTCTGCTAACTTTGTCTCTGTCTGGGAGGTATTCCAGTAGTGGCAATCCGGCTCTACGTAAGTCTTGTAGGAGGGACTGGCCTGACGCCTTCTTCTCGACAATAACAAGGTCCGGCTTGTGAAGTTCATAAAGTTCCTGTGCCTTTCTACGTAAGTCTGGATATTCATACCTGTCTTGGTCATTACCGAGTAAGATAAGATGTCCTACAAACTCCTCACCACTACCCTCATACCTCTCCTCCATTAATCCAAACATACCCCATGTTTGCATAACACTGTAATCAGCTGTCTCTCGTGTGGAGAACGCAGTGTCCATAGTTTGTATGATAAACTGACAGTAGGGTGGGTCTTCCTCCCCCCACCACTGAAACCAGTCTTTCTTTATGATACCGCCCTCATCTGGTGAGGGGTTCTGCATGTATAGTGAGTTCCAGTACTTTGTCCCGTTAGCAGCCTTAATCTCCTGCTCATCTATCTTTAGCACATCATCCGGCTTCCATTCTGGGAAGTAGCTACTGCCGACTGGCAGGTCTAGCAACTCAGCTGCGTCTTCGTCAAGCCATGCAGGTATGGAGATGACCTCCCATGCGTTGTCTGTCTCCTGACTCAGTAGCCAGCCACAGAGATCATCGTAGTGGTAGCGGGTGTTTACTATGACTATGCTGCCACCGGGCATCACACGAGTTCTTAGTCCCGATGGATACCATTCCTTAATATAACGCCGTCCGGCTTCACTGAAAGAATCTACTTCAGACATCACATCATCTAATATGGCAATATGCGCACCCCTGCCAGCTACTTGTGATTTGACTCCAGCAGCATAGTAACTGCCCTGCTTATTAGTCTTCCACTTACCAGCAGCTTTTACATCTGCTCTGAGAGTTACACCGGGGAATGAATGTTGGAATGATTCTGTGTTGACCACATCACGTACTGATCTGCCGAAGTCACTGGCTAGCTGGTCAGAGTGAGACACACTCATGATCTCATCTGATGGGAAGTGACCCATATACCATGCTGGGAATATCTTACTACATATGACGGACTTAGTGCTACGCGGTGGTAGGAAGACCATCAGTCTCTTACCTATCCTGTCACCTGCAAGCTTATCATCGACAACAGATTGCAGACGGGTGGCTAGCAGCTTGATGTGACTACCCATCTGGAAGTCTGGAACTATGTTGGGTACTTCCTTTTTTATAAAAGTCAGGAAGTCATGATGTGCTTGATAATTTACCAGCTTGCTTAAGTTCAGCGACAACTCAATGTACTTATCTGTAGTACTTTCAGAAGTAGTCTTGTTAAGCTGTGTTGGCTTTTCTTCGCTCATTCTGTAGTTCTTTATCATCGTCTAGGTGACAATCAATTAGAAGCTCCCGATACTCTGTGAGAGATTGGACTACCTCATAGTGGGTAGAGCGTAACATACTGTCCCTGACCCTGTTCTCTTTCATCTGAGGTACACGGGTATGCATGTTTATCAGTTCACTGATTTGTGCAGTGACTAGTATAGCAGCGGATTGGGGGGACATCTTAACACGATAATCCTTATCCATAAGCCTGTCATAATCTATATTATAAGCTTTGGATAACTGTCGGACTGATCTTTCAACTTCTTCATAATCAATTTCTACATCAAGGTCTTGAAGCACCTGTTCTGAATATGTGTTTGTCACCTCTTCACCTCTTTTTGTAGAATCAATCATGTGTCTGTTCAGACCAGACCGTCATCCCATAACATGGGATATGTAGATGATATCAGACTAGCCAGAACTTGGCAAGAGGTATTATATTAATTATTAATTTGCATAGTTGGTGCTGATGTGTTAGAGTCGTGCCAACATAAGGCCGGGTTAAATCCCCATCACTATATAGTCCTTATATAGTATATCTTGTATATCTAGATAAGTAGGTAGGGGTAAGTAGGGATAGGTATGATAGGTCTTATATCATTACCTACACCCACTACACTACTACCACTATTCCCATGACATCATTATCTGTCTATAGATAACAGTAGAGACATCGGTAACACGCCCGATCCGTCACTCTTCTAATATACCATGTCTGTTATGTCTGTGTTGTGACATATTTACCACAGTCCACATTAAGTGATATTTGCTAAATATATAGGGGTAGTGATATATATATATATACTAGCGGCAGTTTCTCTTGGTGGGGTCTCGCATGATGCCCGCCCATGTCACCCATGTTGCGCCTATGTCACACCTGTTGCGCATATGTCACACCTGATCCCGTATTACACGATGGGTTGTTGTAATAATGTCACATAGAGGTGTGTTGAATATGTCACAAGAGTCTCGACAGGACTATGGAGTATCTATTTTAGTCTTTAGACTAACCACCCCCCACCCCCTAACACCATAGTCTCTATAGTCTTTAGAGCTTTAGCTCTACCAATACTAGAGGAGACAGACCTGTATGTATGACACCCCACCTGTCTACGCTAGCGAAGCTATCCTGTCTACGACAGACACCACTTGACAGTCAAACCATTAGGGTGTATTAGTTGTTGTAGTTCTTACGAACAACAACGTAATACCCCTTAGACTGAGCCGATTGAAACCGACAACCAACAACCTCCTATGTTGCGTTGAAGAACTTCTCCGGTTGACAGTCAAACCATTAGGGTATGTTAGGTTAAGTAGTTCTTACGAACTTAACCATAACATCCCTTAGATAAGGAATTTGAGAAATGTCAAACGTATTTGGAATAGACGACCTGAACTTTGAGCTTGACCGTCAGGGAGATAACCTCAACGCCATGATACTTGAGGGTGCTGTCTCCATCTTCGATGGTGAGACTGGTAACTGGCTCGGTAACTTCGATGATATCGAAGATGCTGCCTTCAGTCTCGGAGTCTAGTCTATAGACTAGGTTAGCCTTCTGTACTAGTCTCTCATAATAGGGACTAGTATGGTGGTTTAACTTAAGGAGTTAATTGTTATGATGATTGTCCATTACGACAGCAAGAAATTGCTGAAGGAAGCTATTGGTGAGCCACTGTCTTACAGTGAAACATCGATGTTCGGTGAAGAATACCGTAGTAACGGTAGATTTTGTGTAGCTCGCCGCCCTCATATGCAGGGTGGTGGTCGTGAATACTTCGCAGAAGTAACGATGGCTAACGATGTAATCGTTAATGTAACTTAAACGAAACCCTTAGAGTGTATTAGGTTAAGTAGTTCTTACGAACTTAACCGTAATACCTCTTATAAGTACTGTTGTACTTATGGAAGATACTGGTGTTGCTTTGATGCAACAACCTGCCAATGTTCGCTTCCTTAGAGCAATCGAACAGCCCTCTAAAAAGTAGGCTGGCAGGTTTGAAGTGGGTGGGCCATAGCCCGACATGGGGATTAACTCCCCATGAATCAGGTTCGATTCCTGATTGTCTTCCATAAGTACAACAGTACTTAGTGTGACATATTTACCACAACTAGAGGAGTAAGCTATGCTTATCAGTAACGTATCGACCCTGACTGGTAATACCAGTGAGATGGAGATTGATGTGAGCCTAACCAATCTAACAGATTGGCAGGGTGGTATGCTTATACAGGATGCCATGCCTCACATCAGCAGCGGTGAACGTGAGTTCATCATGAGTGGTATCACTCCAACGGAGTGGGATGTCTTTGCTGAAGAAGACGATGACTAACCTTAGTATGTATTAGGTGTTGTAGTTCTTACGAACAACACCGTAATACTACTTACCTTATTGAAACTAGATAGATTGGAATTGATATGACTAACACCGCAGTAATGTACCGTAGCCATAAAGATGGCTTAGTTAACGTCGATGAGATGGATGAAATCCATGTTCGTAACGTACTTAAGAAGCTCATCAAAGATGAGTTGGCTCCAGAAGGAGAGGTTGTCAGCATAGCTGTTGATGCAGTACATGCCAGCAAAGCTCTAAAGAGCCTTGAATATGCTCTTAAGCATATTAAAGCAATGGGTTCTGAACACACCGAAGAAGGTGCGAAGCACTGGAAAGGTATTACTAAGTATCTTCGTGATACACAGATACTCTTAGCACAGTACACCGCATCAACCGATGCTACTGATGATGAATAGCATCATCGAAACACTAGCAGGGATACTACTACTATGTAGTATCTTTGCTGCTGTCTTTTATATATAACAATATAGTTTAAGGAACTATCATACTATGAGCAACCAACCTACTAATAACATCCGTAACCTTCGTGTCACCGCTGGCCTCACTATTGATGAGGCTGCTACCCGTATCAACGTACACCCCAAAACTCTAAAGAGTTGGGAAGATGGTGAGCATAAGCCACATCGTAACAACTACGTTGTATTAGTTAATGCCCTCACCTCTACTAGAGCAGCGGAAGCACCGTCTTTCAGCTACTCAGTAGGTTCCTTTAGGAAGGTAGGTTAATATGAGTTACCGTTATAGCCGTGACATAAATGTCGCACTCTTAAGGTTCAGCACTATCGGGTTGGTCTTAACCAATCTGTTCTGGGCCTTGCTATTCACCCTCATCATCACGAAGATGTAAACAGAGAAGCCACCTTGTATACCCTATAGGGTGGCTTTGATGTTCACGTTTACTAAAGTAAAGGATAAGATTATGAAGCCGAGTAACTATGATAAGATCGAAGCCGTGATGGACCCCTTCACTGGTGAAGATGTGTTTGTCTTCCAGCATAAGATATATGCTGATTGGGATACCGTTAAGACTCTTGTGGAACAAGAGGAAATGGTTAATGAATATTGGAGTTAGTCGAATGAATAACGTAAGGATTAAGCCTGATACTAACAGGCTACGTCAGTTAGTGAGGGATCACGGTGAGTGGTGGTTGGTTGTTGCAAGGTCTAAGAGTATGCCTTGCTTCGATGGTCAGGCTGGTATGATGGTGATGACTGCTGATGGTAGTCACAGTCGTAACGTACCAGCCTCTATTGTAATAGAGGAGAAGGAGGTTAGTGATGGCATTTAAGTCTAAAGACTTGAACGTATTAGCTTATGCTAATGGGTTTACACAGTGGCACTACGTCACTGATGATGCGATGATTCACATAGTGAATGGAAGCAAGTACTTCACCACTGATAAGAACCTAAAGGTTAATGATATGATAATCATCAACGCTTACCGTAATGAGAATACTATAGTGTTCGTTACGTTAGTGGATGGTAATTATGTAGACATAAAGGAAGTAGGGAAATGATAAACTTGTTAGAGGAAACAATAGCTATACTGTCCCGTCATGATAAGAAAACAACTGATGTGTTGTATGTCACCGATGGTGCGGTCTATTCTGTATGGCCCCAATTTAAAGTGTGGGCTACAGGACTAAACTACAATGATGGCTATGGTGGTGC
>TARA_R110000737_G_scaffold39932_3_pt1 | contig 15581 bp, 20 predicted proteins | sample TARA_R110000737 | Tara Oceans TARA_R110000737 (sample SAMEA4398027) | marine metagenome | biome: Polar Biome; feature: [SRF] surface water layer (ENVO:00010504); material: water (ENVO:00002006), including particulate matter (ENVO:01000060) such as... | depth 5 m
AAACAATAAAAGGTATGACGAAACTACTAAATTTAAAGTCAGTTATCAATTGCTTAAAAGTATATCAAAAATGAAACACTTCAAACCTTGTTTCAAGAGGTATTTAACTTCTCAAATAGATTCACGCATTGTTTTGATTGAACCTCCTGAGTGGGAGATAGCGACGTTCTTACCAACACAGCAATTTCAAAAGGCTTCACAAAGTAAAGTTTGGGCCGAATCGAGGAAAAACATATGAGTTCAACCATTGATACTTTAAAGGCAAGTATAAGAGGTGGAGGTGGATTAGCCAGATCAAACAAATGGTCAGTCGACATTGCTAAACGTATATCGGGTCTTAAAGCATTTGAGGGCGCGGATGGAATTGTGCTAGCTGAAAGTGTAACGCTGCCTGGGCGAACTTTAGGAACTTCAGAATATACCACTAACCGTGAAACTCTTAAAACGGTTTATACATTTATAGATGATCCTGTCACTATAACGTTCCTCCTAACTAATGATTACCAAACTAAAAAATTCTTTGATGCATGGATGGCTGAAATTATTGACCCAGACACTTATAGGCTAGGATATAAAGACGCGTATGCTAGCACGGTGAATATACATCAATTGGACACAACTAATAAAAAGATTTATAACGTAACTCTTGAAAAAGCATACCCAATTGTTCAATCATCGATAGAACTTAGCAACGTAAATGAAAACGATATAACCCGATTAACCGTAACATTTGCGTATGATAGATACATCATAGATAAATCGGTCGATAAATAAACTAAACAATTTAATAAACTATTGAGGTAAATAATGGCACTCCCAAAACTGAATTCCGTAACTTACAAAGTTAAGATCCCATCAACAAAGAAGATGATTACCTATAAGCCTTTTACTGTAAAAGACCAAAAGATGTTGCTTTTAGCAAAAGAATCTGGTGATAAAGGGCAAATGATCCGAGCTGCACGCGATTTAATAACGTCTTGCACATTAGGCAAAATTGATGCAAGCAAACTAACAATGTATGATTTTGAATACTTGTTTATTAAAATTAGGTCAAAGTCAATTGGCGAAACTTCTGATGTTTTAATTAAATGTAAAGAATGTCAACATAGCAATGAAGTTTCATTGAACCTTGAAGACTGTAGAGTAACAGAAACAGAAACCGATCTTAAAATCAAATTGACCGATGAAGTAGGTATTGTATTAAAGTACCCATCATTTAAAGATGCTGAGCGTATGTCTGAAGAAGAGAATACTGATGAGCTGTCAACAATTGTATCCTGTATTGATACTATTTACACCAGTGATGAAATACATTCAAGTGATGATTATACAACAAAAGAGCTGATTGAATTTATTGAGTCATTATCATCGATGCAATTAAAAACAATAGCTGATGCATTAAAAGACACCCCACACGCGGTTCTCGATTCAAAATTTAATTGTATGAAGTGTGGTGCAACTAACGAGCTGACTATTGAGGGTCTGAAGAATTTTTTCTAATTGGTCTTTCCCACGATTCTCTTGAGAATTATTATAAGACTAATTTTGCCATGGTCCAATTTCACAAGTATTCTTTAAGTGAACTTGAGGCTATGGTACCTTGGGAAAGACAGATCTACGTTGCATTATTATCGGCTCACATTGAAGAAGAGAATCAAAAGATTCAAGAACGCAATAACAGGCGGTAAAAGTAATGAGTAACGACCTCGACATAAACGGCGATAATAAAGTGGACGAAAAGGAATTAGCGATCCATCGTGGGAAATTATTAGCTCAACGAAATATGGCAACGTCCACGTTAGTTGCGGCTTTTATTTTAACTATTGTTATTTTGAGTCCTATAATTCCAGACGACCGGCTAAAGATCCTTATAGATATTATAGTAATGTTTTATCTTATGTGTGGCTCAATAGTGGGAGCGTTCATGGGATTTTCAAGTTATATGTCGAGGAAATAGATGTCAACACTAACGGCTGTTATAAACCAAATTAAAGAATCTTCAGATAGTATTGAAGAAAACGAATCAATATACCTCAATGAAATATTTGATGCTATCAATGATAGTTTCAAATCTCTTGGCGCAACACTTGAAATCGGTTTTGCATTAGTATCAAATAGCATGACTGGTTCAATACAGAAATTAGAAACTGAAGAAAGCATTCAAGATGCCAAAATCTTTGAAGATATAAACGAGTCAATTAAAGAACTTAAAGACGTTATATCCAAACAGAAGCTAAAAACTGAAACTGATATTAAAAGCGTTCCTAGTGAAACTGTTAGTTCTAACAAAGCTATAGTCATGGCTTCAAAGGACACTACCGCAGCAATAAAGGAAACTACTGAGTCATTAAAGGAAACCGCCAGCAATACATCTAGTGAAACGGTTATTACCCCCAATTCTATCGAAGAACTTAAAGTTGCATTATCAGACCAAAAAATAAAAGTCGACATTGATAATATTACATCTGATATATCAGTCAGTCTTAAAGAACTAAACAATGGCGAACAGTTAAGCGAAGAATTTGAACGTTTAAGAACCACATTGGACACCTCATCAGTCGAATCTCGCGAAATCGCACTTGAACAACTTGAGGCCTTTTCAAACCTAACTATTGATGCTGGAAAGTCAGAAAAGTCTCAAGAAGATATACGTGAATCGAATACCGTAACAGGTAAGATGGCTGCCGCAATGACTAACTTAAATGATGGTGTTTCAAAGCTTGGAGAAGGTTTAGGACAAATAGCCGGCGGCGCTGCAAAAGGTATTGGTATAGCTGGTTTGATAATGTTGTTCGTTGCGCCAGAAATGGCAATGGAGATATTAGACGAGGTTATGAAAGTCTTTGCGCAAGGTATAACTGCAATCACCGATCTATTTAGTGGAAGCACCGAAGGTCTTGAAGACTTTGTGAAAGATAACCCATTAGTTTCAGCGGTATTAGCCATTGCTGGTGTTATAGCAGCAATTATGGGCGTTATTAGTGCTATAACTAGTGTAATGGCTGGGATAGCCGCAGTCAAAGCTGCAATTCTAGTTATTACCGCTACCTTCGGTATGGGATTAGCACCATTAATCGCAATAGGTGTCGCAATAGGTTTAGCCATTTATAGTTTGGTTAAATCCTTCAAAGACGCCTTAGCAGTATTCCAAGAAACCGGTTCAATCAGCGAAACATTAAAAACGTTCTTTTCGTCATTCATTGCAAATTTCGTTGGCACAATTTTGAATTTAGCAAAAGGATTAATATCTTGGATAGCTGGCGCGTTAGGGTTCGACGGCGTTGAGAAATTTCTTGATGGTATAGACTTTGTTACCGGTATTAAAAAGACATTGGGTGGCATATTTGATATTGTAGGTGCTTACGTTGGTATTCTTATATCTCCAATTAAAGCAATATTTAATCTAGTGTCTAAATTATTTGACGGTATCGCGCGAGTATTTGGTGGTATCATCGATGTAGTGAAAGGTATTTTTACACTTGACTTTGGTCTTATAATGGACGGTCTTAGTAATATATTCGGAGGTTTAATTGATATTCTTCTTTCACCGTTTATAGCGCTCAAAGATTGGGTCGTCGACTTAGCTATGAATATCAAAGATGCTTTACTTGGCTTCATTAGTGCATTAAATCCGTTTAATTGGTTTAGCGATACCAAAAAAGAAACCGCTGAAAAATTGAAGCAAAAGAATGAAGACCTTCAGAAGGAAACTGATCCTGACAAGCGTGCCAAAATTCAAGAAGAAATAAACACTATGGAAAACGTAAGTTCAGGCTTCCTTGATAAAAACACATTTGGAAAGGATGATATTGATAGAAGCAAAATAGGAGAAGCATCAACTCCAAGTTTAATTTCATTAGCGGCTTCAGGCAACTTGAACGACGAAGATACCGCATTTGTCAGAGAAGAAATTGCTAAACGTGTAGCGGTCAGTGCTGAAGTTACTTCCGAACCTGAAGCTTATTCGTTTCCTGAACAAAAAGACGTAGAACAGCCCGACATATTAAACAACATTTTTAAGGAAGACGCTGTTAGCTCTAAACCAAATATTACAAAACGTGATTCGTTCTTTGAAAGTAGTACCGCGGCTGAAGAACTTGAGCAAGAGGCTAAGATTGAAGCTGAAATATTAAAAATGGCTAGCGAGTCTGCTAAGGAATTTACCAATAATAATTTCAGTGATACATCGTCTAAGAAAACACTTTGGGACACTGCATCATCTAAGAAAACACTTTGGGACACTGCATCATCTAAGAAAACACTTTGGGAAGATACGCCAAAGTCAGCTAATGAAGCACCTAAAGTTGAAATGCTTGATCAGTCTGCTATGAATCCTTCTAGTTGGTTTGAAGATACTGGAGACACTGAAGACAATGTTAAAACTAGTTCTATAATGTCAATGATGCCTGATCCACTTGGTCTAAAGGAAATGTTTGGTGGCGATACTAGTTCTATAATCTCAATGATGCCAGATCCACTTGGTATTAGCGAAATGTTTGGTGGCGATAGTAGTTCTATAATGTCAATGATGCCTGATCCACTTGGCCTAAAGGAAATGTTTGGTGGTGATAGCGAAACTGGAGACTCAGGCGGAGTCATAACTAAGATTGGTGATTTAGTTAAAAACGATCCTAAACAGTTAACTACTAATATTAGTGAGATGTTTGGTTTAGGTGAAGGCTCGACTGAAATGGTTGGTAGCGCTGTTGATACTGTAAGTAACTTCTTTTCAGATGATGATGAAATTAGTAAAAACGCTCCGGTCGAACTTACTAGTAAAATCAGCAAGATGTTTGGATTAGGCGAAGGTTCAACTGAAATGCTAGGCGGTTTTATTAGTAATTTGTTCCCAGGAGATATGGTATCACCCAACTTGGAGTCTGATAAACCAGTTTCAACATTAAGGGATGCGCAGATTGCTAATAATCAACTAAGTGATATGGATAAACAGTCAGGAACTGATGCTGTAGTTTCAGCAATCAATACAAGTGCGGTTAATAATACTTCATCGAATAATACAACTATTGTGAATAACAATAACCGTGGAATTGATGATTTAATTAGATCAATGGCATATAGTCCCGCATACTAAAAAGGGGATCTTAACGATCCCCTCCTTTATTCATTTAAACTGTTTAGCTGTTTGCTAATTGCTCAAAGTAACTCAATGAGTCATCTTCTTCAGTACTAGTAGGAGTATCGTCAACTGCTATCTTTTCAGATTTAGCAGGTGCTTCTTTCCTTACCGGTGCTTCAGCTTTAGTATCAAGGTCGACACGTTCTGCGGTAGTCATTGGACGAGATTCACCAAGAACACGCATTAACTTAGTCTTCAATTCGTCATAAGTTTTATAGTTCTTAGGATCAGTATATACCGATAATGGTTTAATCTGAGCATATAGTTCTTCTAACTTATCGTCATCACCCGCCATGAACTGTGAAGCACCTGCGAACTCAGACTTATCATAATTGACCCAACCTTCAACTTTACGAATCTTAATCTTAAAGTCAGCACCTTCCCAAAAGTCATAAGGATTAACTGGCGTCTCATCATCAAACTGTGGTTGCATAACATCCATAATTTTATCAAAGATCTTCTTACCAAATTTATATTGAAAGATTTGGCCATCATTAGCAGGATTAGCAGGATCGCTTACTACGTAGATGTTAGAAACATAATGCAGGCGACGTTTGCGATCACGAGCAGTTTGTTTATCTTCATCAAGACCACTTGACCAAAGTTCGCTGTTCATTTCAGAAACAGGATCTTCACCGCCAATTGAAGTTAATGAGTTTTCAATATACCAAAGACCAGTTGGACCTTGGAAACCGTGATCCCAGTATTTTACCCATGGAAGATCATCACCTTCAGCAGGTGGTAGGAAACGGATAACGGCATAACCATTACCGGCTTTATCACGAGTTGGCTTCCATAAACCATCATCACGATTTTTAGAATTGTTTGCGCCTGATGCTGCTTCGGCTGCTTTTACTAAGGCATCAATACCTTTAGAACGAGTTTGCTTTAATTTTGCGAATGACATATGTACTTCTCCGGTGTATATTTTTGTATATCTGTATGATTCAAAAACTTTTAATAATAAAACATTATTGTGTAAACGTATCTAATATAATTTTTTTAGTTACACCCAAATCTACTTCTAGGAATGGGTCATAATTATATATAAGATCTTTAACGTCGGGCCACACAATTGTATCGTTTATTTCTTTATCGACACGACCGACGAACTTAGTTAACTTATTTAATATAACGAGTGTTTCTAAGCAAATCTCACCTCCTAAGTACTTCTGTATAACTAATGGATAAGGCTCAGAATACTTTACAATTTCATCAAAGGCTTCAACATCAAATTGAAACTTCTCCAAATCAGACTTAAAAGTATAACCTAACGACTGACTAATACGTTGCCAATTTTTGTAAGTATCTTCATTGGTAATCATATCACCAACCCAATTGTTTCCTTTAGCAAAATGGGCAACGTAATAATCCAATAAAGATTTAGTATCATCAAACCTACGTGCCAACTTACCAAAGAAATACTTATCACGTCTTTTGTAATAAGACTTTGGGTTGGCACTAGTTTTGAACTTATACTTATTAGCATCGTAATCACTGGTGAAATGTAATCGCATTGCGTTGTACAGATAATAGCAGTGATACGGATCTAATGACATACTTGGTTCCTTAATTGAGTAGCTATTATAACAAACAAATGATCGGATGTCAACAACTTTATACTGGTAATCTGCTATTACTATCAGATTTAATATAATTAAACTCGACAGCTTCAGCTTCAATTTTTGACTTCAATGGAGTGCTAATTAAACGTGATGCATCCATTGTGTCAATGCTGTTATCTTCACAGATTTTTAATACTGATTCGATATAGCCAGCATTAGTATTGTGTACCATGTTTTCAACCATCATAGCAAACTTCATCGACGTTATGAAATCAGTTTCTTCAGAAATCATTGGCAATCTCAACTAAACTAAACTTCAAAACGTTTTCAATAATAAAGGAACGCCAACCTTGTGCTTCAACATCATAACACTTAACTGCACTATGAGTTTCACTTGTTAATGCAATTCCTTCTTCAGGAATATCGTACCCAGGAATTTTGTTTGCATCAGTGGTGCATCGCATTTTCCGAAATTCACCATTCTTTTTGGTAAATTCAACTACACATGTATTATTGCGAAGCGATTCTAATACATAACTCATATCATCAACTTTATTCACCTGACTTCCCCTTTTCACTAATATAACCATTAACTACTAGCTTTTTATAAATGTCTAGTAATTGCTTTGGTGTAACTTCGTCACCATAACGCCATTTCTCTGGGTCACGACACAGCCTTAAGAAGCTAGCATAGTTAAGAGGTTTTACCAACTTATCCGCTTCATTGTAAACATCTTTTGCTCTTTGTAAATATTGAGCGCCATCAAGCATTTCTTCGATGGCATGCTGACACCATTTATCAAATGCTAAATCATTACGATCAATAGAAACCCCATACTTATCAAGGCCAACTGCTGACCTATCACGTAACATCGTTACGATTTTTTCAGTTGTACTCATGTTACCACTCCACGTTTAACGTATTCATCTTCTCACGACTTTTAAGTACCTGCTTCTTCACCTTACTTTCCATGCGTCTTTCAGCATTTACTTTCTTTACACACTTTGCGATTAATTTTAAACGTTTTGCTTTTGTCATAATTTATTCCTTAGCCCAATCCATAGATCTATTATACAATAGTTGGCAGTCGATGTCAATAGTTATTTGACACCTAATATGTTATATCTTGAGTTTTTATTCATAGATATAAACCATTCTTCAAAAGTCAAATCAGGTTTTGCCATCCGTTGAAATAACAAAGCAGAGAATGACATATCTTTTACTTGCAGCGCGAATGCTTTGCGGTCAGGCAATAAAGATTTTTGCTCAGACCAAACCATGTTAGTCTCAGTTTCCATAATCTTATAAGCACCAATATACTTTGCAAACATTTCTTTGTCTTCAGGAAATATCGACAAGTATTCATCATGCTCATTCATTGCAATTAAATCAATAACGCGACGTGGAGTTAAAGCATTCTCACCACGAAGATGATGAGCTGCAACATAAGCAGGATTCTTGATTTTCATCGAAGGAACACCATTTTGATAAAGAACATAGCCTTCATTCAAATCACGAAGTTCCTTTGCTGCAATCAAACAGTTTTCGTAAGTATCGAACTTGAATGATTTAGGAGTATGCCAGCAATGTATAAACGATGGAGTATATTCACCAGTCGAGTTATTGCGCTTTGCAAGCAAATATGCTTTACGACCATCGTATCGAGTAACAACACGATTCTCTGGTGATACAACCTCAAAGATATAAGTTGACATGACATCAAGAAGTCGAACATCAGCCGGTTCAAGAACCGTTTCTTCGATAAGGTTTTTCCATGACAAATCTACGCCACCCATTATCATCATATCTTCTGCAGGCATAATCATTGAGCGAGTACGATATAACCATTCTCCATTATAGAAGAATAAACCAACAAGTGAACCATCGACTTTTTCGTGAGCAGTCATTTCATTAATGTTTTCAGCATCACCTGCGCCTGCCTCACCGTAATTAAAGAAGCGGTCAAACGAACGTGATACGACTTTGAAAGTGCCCCATGACTTTTCAAGGACTAACGAACGGCATTCTCGTACGATAGGATTAGCCTTTGGGGATTTGATTTGACAATAGTTCAAGCAATAAAGATCTGGATATTTATCGTTTTGCGCGACCTTGATGCCAAGTTCAGCAGTTAGGTCTTCAAGAGTGTACGATTCAAGATATCTTAATACATGCATAATGTAATTCCTTACCCGTATATACGAGCGTAGTACTCTTCTTCAGAGATTTCAGTTTTGGTGATTTTTTTATGGCCATCAAAGTCATACTCGATGGTTTCCGCAACATCAGATTCTTGAACCCAGATGCCGCGGCGGTTTTTAGCAGATTGTATAATAAAGTATTTCATAATATTTCCAAATGGTTGTTATCAATTTATGGTACTATTATATCAACAGTAGCACATTGTGTCAACAACTTTATTAGAACAAAAAAGAATATACTTATAACTATTTGTCTTTTATTTGCAATAGATTTGCTTTGAACGCTTTAATGACTTCAGTACGTTTAGCTCCAGGCCAATATATGTAATCACGTTCAGGATTAGCACTCAAGTTATTCAGTAATGGGATTACCGCAGAATGCATTGCATCTAACTTACCACGAAGTTCTAATAAAGATGATTCCATTTCAGCTGATGTTAACTCAACGGCCGCGGCGGCGTTTTGTACTACCTCAAGTTCGTTTTCATTGACTGCAGTGAAACCAAAATCATTGAAATCAAAACTCATAATCGTCACCCCGTTTCTTATGCTTGATTTTGCCGCGTTTGCTTTCAGCTTTACGGTCTACTTCAACATGAGCCAAGTTATATTTCCTTGCCCACTTTGCGACGAAATTGCGGTGTGATGGTTTTACAACTGAATGTTGCATTGTAATACTCCTAAAATTTAAAGTAATGTTTACAGTTTATCATTTCTTTTATGATTCTTTAACCGTATCGTATAAACCCGAAGGTAAGCAAAGACGGTCATTATTGCGGTTGATATAGAAGCAATTGCGATGGCATTTGTTATATCCATGACTTCAACTATAAGCCATATTATTACAATTGACAGTGGATAGTTAACAACTAAACCTGAGATTACGATTTCGCTGGTTTCTTTAAAAACCGCTTTATTAATGTTTACCAAAATACTTCAATTTCCTTTATTAATTTATAGATCTATTATAATACAAATTGACGTCCATGTCAATAACTTTATTAGATCGTTTAGTTATTAGGATAGTTCTTGAAGATCTAAGTTAAACTGTTCGGCTTCATTAGTTCCTTTCCAATACTTAAGTTCATCTTGAGCTGCTTTGATCTGTTCTTTAAGAGCTTTTACCATTTCAGCCGTAAGTGACATAATGTTCATCTTAAGTAAACGATCGGCATCACTTTCGGTTGCAAAGGTTTCAGTTAAAATCTGTTTAGTAACATCAGCTTTCTTTCGACCTTTGAATTTAATAACCTCATCAAGTACGGCACTAACGAATTCCTTTTTAACGGTTAACCAACGGTATGCTTCCGACGTTTCAGCTTTGCGTAATTCAATTCTACGCTTAACGAAATTTGCCATACGATATTCAATAAAGTCAATGATTAATTGTTTATGGTCGTCGTATTGACGTAAAGTACCGTTCCAATCAATTACATTTAGGTTTTCAGTATGTGACTTTTTAAGTTTAAGCAAAGCGATTAACTGATCTTCTTTTAACTTAGCAAGATCGGCACGCTTAAACCTTACTTCAAACGTGAAACCATCAGATGAACACTGATCTTCAAAGCCAGATATTTTATTCTCGCTCTCAAGTTTATCAAGTATCTTTACATAGGTTTCACGATCAGTACCATAAGGTATTTCACTGATAGCAACTGTATTGCTGTTAACACGTTTTACAATTCCATAACAATCATATTGATTATCAAGCATTGCCACAGTTTTGCCTTTGAAGTCAGGAAATATAATTGGAAGGTTTTTCTTGATCTTACCAGTTGTGATGTATTCTTTACACGCATTAATTAAATCTTTTGTAGAACGCGGCAGTATGTTTGTTGCAAAACCAGTAGCAATACCTTTTGTACCATTTGCTAATACGAGCGGTATAACTGGCATATAGAATTTAGGCGGAATATGCTCAGGATCTTCATGCTGAAGTACAAGATCAATATCTTTAACATACTTATTAAAGTTAGGATGTAATCTGGTGTAAACATATCGAGCAGCACCTGCTTGAGGCACTTGACGTGTACCAAAAGATCCACGACCTTCAATCAAACAAACATTGTTATTCCACGTTGCGGCCATTAACTGGCCTGCGCCTGCAGCACTAGCTTCTCCGTGGTTATATCCATAATCTGATACAATACCAGAAACTGCTGATACCTTTTTGAAGTCTTTTGCGGTATTGACTAAAGACGAGTACAAGTAAAATCTTTGTACCGGCTTCATCCCATCACAAATTGACGGAATAGCTCTGCTTTCAATTGTATATAGCGCAAAACCTTTTATTTCGTTGTTTGCCATTTCTGATAAACTATATTCCATTACTCTTGTTCCTTAAATGGTGCAGGCATCGGTTGCCAATGCGTTACGCCACTGAATGACATGCCCATAGGCTCGTCAAGGATTTTTCCTTTGTGAGGATAACCAACACCAACGTTGCCGCCGTAATAGTCAACGATAACCATCGCGTGTTCCGACCCAGGCATTTCATCTTTAACGCTAATCCAATTACTCATGTTTTATTCCTCAATTCAATTTATGGTACTATTATATCAAGAATCAACTTTGATGTCAACGGCTGTATTAGAACAAAAAAGAATATCCATATTCCTTTACGTCAACCAGTCTTTTGCGGTATTGACTAAAGACGAGTACAAGTAAAATCTTTGTACAGGTTTCATACCATCAACTAATGAAGGTATTGCTCTTGCCTCGATTGTATATCGAGCGAAACCTTTTATTTCATTCTGAGCCATTTCACTCAGAGAATATTTATTTGTCATTCTCAACCTTTATTGGTTTTTGGCAAACATGTAATAATAAAAAATAATCTATTATGTCATCTTCATGCATGCTTAGTAAGCGGCCAGTATCTTTCGGTGTCATCGTATACGACTCAATACGTAAACCTCGAATTGGATGGCCAAAAGGAAGATGCGTAAACTCTCCAGATTGCAATAATATTTTCAAGATTTATTCCTCAATTCAATTTATAGATCTATTATATCAACTAACTGAATAGATGTATATAGTTTTTATAGAATTAAAAAGAATATCCATATTCCTTTACGTCAACCAGTCTTTTCTTAATTGGCTATCTTTACCATAAATAATTTCAAACCAATTAGGGTCGTCGATAGTAATAGTATCAAGATTTGGCGTATTGATAATCTTATCGTATTCTTGTTCGGTATGTGATGCAAGACCTTTTATGTAACGATGGTGATAGCCTGTAGATTCAGTTTTGAATTTAGCAGCGTCATCATACGTATAAAACCACTTAACGTCTTTACCTTTTGACGATATGAGAATAGGCGTTCTTGCAACATGAACTTTACCGTCTTCAAACAATCGAGGCCAGAATTTATAAAAGAAAGCAATTAGCAATGGCATGATGTGACCAATACCATCATGATCCTGATCGGTTAACGTTGCAATGCCATTATAGTACATACGATCTACACTATCAGGATCATTAATGTCGAGTCCAAGTATTGCAACCAATTCTCCAAGTTCTTTATTCTTAAGTACATCAGCAGGTTTCATATCCCAAACATTCATAATAACACCACGTAATGGATATGCACCACTTGTCTTTGGATTACGAACTTTAAGGAAGTAGCCTATTGCGCTATCGCCTTCGGTAATAAACAAAGTAGAATCACGTGTGGTCGAAGCAATGTGTTTTGCGACTCGAACCTTTTTGAGTTTCTTTTGAGCAAGAGTAGCAGCACGTTTATCAGCAGCAATCTTCTTTGCAAGTTGTGCTTCAACAATAGGTCCAATGATATCTTCAGCGTTCATAATCTTACGCGCAATTCTATCGAAGGAATCGCCATCATAATGTACTTTTACTTCAGATAAATTAGATGTCAACCTTTCTTTCGTTTGACTGTCATACTTAGGATCTTTAAAGTTACGAGCAAACAATACGAATGTAAAACCTGACTTAAAAGTAGATTTCGCTACATCAATTTTATATTTACGTTTAACCATTTTGATAAGTTCATCGACAATACCATTAGTAATGTAATCGACATACGTACCACCTTGTCGGGTATTAACACCATTGATATACGAAGTTGTTCTAAACCCATCTTCAGATGAAGCAACAAAGAAAGAAGAATTTTCACCTTGCGATATAACAATGCTTGCTTCATTATCAGAAGTATACATTTCAGCATACTTACGAATAGTAGAGGCTTTCAGTCTACGCTTATTGAACTTAAAGGCAATCTCAGGAAATGCAATCTCAAGTGACGCTAATCTATCTTCAATGAATGCCTCAATGTCAATTTCATCAAGTGTGTTAATAGAGAACAAATCAAAGTCAGGCGTAAACCGTACAAGAGTACCATTACCGACTTTCTTTGAAGTATCCCATTTAATATCAGCAGCACCATCTGTACAATCAACATCAACACGATTTCCTTTAGACCAAGTTGACCCATGAAACTTTGTTGACATGAAATTAGTACAAGCTGACCCAACACCGTTAGCACCGATTGTAGTACGGTTATCATTAAACGAAGAACCTGCATTAGTTCTTGTCCAAGCTGCGACAGGTTGAAGAATTTTATCTCCGTCTGGTGTTAGGATTTCTGCTTGAGGAATACCTCTGCCATTGTCTGAAATTTCAATTGAATTTCCGTTGACGTTGACCGAGATTTGATTTGCGTATTCATAGTTTGTACGGATAGCTTCATCAATAGCATTATCAATGATTTCATCAACCATTTTGATAATAGCAGGAACGTATTCATAATTGCCCCACTGACCGCTAATGAATCTTTCGACTTTTTCTTTTGAGGTTGAACCTAAATACATGCCCGGCCTAAGTCTGCAATGGTCACGCGCCGACAGTATTTGGAAATCTTCTTTATCGCTCATTATGTATAGGATCCTTGTTGTAGATTGTATTAGCTAATTGTATCACATCTACTTCAGTATGTAAACCAAATTTTTGCACAAAGCGTGCTTTTTCTATATATCTTTTTTGTTCAAGCAATGCTAATTTCTCAAACGGTTTTATGTTTGCAATTGTCAAAGTGGTACCTCTTCATTCCGCCGCCTTTACCGGTAAAGTTACAGTGAGGGCAGGTTGATTCTTTTTTGACCATCGACTTAAATGGTAATCTGCCTTTCACATAGCCTTCAGGAACAGTCGCATTATTTTTAATACGTAAATTCTCTTTGCCATCATTACACCATATAGATGCTGATGTAGGGTTATTCTTTAACATCCATTCAGAATGGACTGCAGCACAACCCTTTTCAATATACGCAGCCTTTGCTTTCGCCATATGTTCGGCTTTCACTTCAGGGTTTTCTGCGTTCCAGCGTTTTATGCCTTCGCTTATTTTATCTTTAACACCATCATTATGCACTGGGTTATTCTCGCCTAATATTTGTAAACCTTTTCTCTGATAAGTATTTAAGCCATCATCACCAACGATTAGCGCGGCTTTCTTTGATGCTTTACCACGAATCTCGTTTAGCTGAGGGTTATTGATTAACGCTTTTTTATATGCTTTTCTATAAGATGCTGAATCGCCATGACGACCGCCGGTGCCGCCTTCTTGGCGATTCAACAATATTCCGCCAGCTTCTATTCCTTTTCGTCCATGCCATCGAATAAGACGGCGCTCAATAACAAAAGCGCCTAACTCAGTTAGATTGCTTTCACAAATGACTATTTGAGATTTATCTTTAGGAAGACCCACCCCTTTGTGTTTAGCCCAAGCGCGATTGCCTTTTCCTTTGCCGATATAATAGGGCGTTCCATTTTCTCTTAGATAAGCATAAACGTAAAACTGTGGAGTGGTATAAATAATAGTAGACATGACGTGTTCCTCTTGATTGCGTCTGTTTAGGAATTGATTGGAGCTCGTTACTCCATTCTTTTCCGTTACTATTATATATACATCTAGCAATGTATCTCAGCCAATTAAATGAAAATAAATCAAATTATTTTCGTGCTGATAGGATTTGAAACTCTTCTTTACTCATTTGGTATCCTTTATCAATTTATGGTACCATTATATAACAGTTTGACGTCCGTGTCAACAACTTTATTCTGGCAATTTACCTTTAGGGCCCGCTAATTTCTTTCTAGGATGTTTAGTAATATTAAACTTCCTCGGTATACCCTTGATTTTTTGCCTGTTCTTAACGATTGCTTGTGCCTGTGACAAAGATTGATATTCACCTTCTACTTCACCATCAATCATTAATTTATAAGTATATTTTGGATCTGGTTTATGGCCACTAGTGAAAGTACTTACTTTTTCTTTAAGAGTGGATTCTGATAATGGTTTATCTTTAGTTAAATGATACCTACCGCCGATTTTAGTCGTGAAGTACGTAGCAGTTTTACCTTTATGAGTACCGTTAGAATTTTCAATCTCAGCTTGTGCCATAGCAGCGCTTTTATCTATCTTATACAGCTTTTTCAATACTGCGTGGTAACTGCCTGTCGCTAGCACAGCGTTCTCAGTTAAGTTTCGGTTTAATAGTGACTGGATGTGCGTAAATTTATTCATGGGTTTATCCTTGCTAAATTTATATTTATAATGCTGAGTTTTCAATCAGTGATCTCATTAGTCGCTTATTAACTTTGGTTTCGTTAGCGACATATGGCACAGCTAGCTTTTCAGCAATGAGTAACATCG
>TARA_R110000737_G_scaffold1556_1_pt1 | contig 15570 bp, 17 predicted proteins | sample TARA_R110000737 | Tara Oceans TARA_R110000737 (sample SAMEA4398027) | marine metagenome | biome: Polar Biome; feature: [SRF] surface water layer (ENVO:00010504); material: water (ENVO:00002006), including particulate matter (ENVO:01000060) such as... | depth 5 m
CCTTTTTAAAATTTAGGGGGTTTAGGGGCGGAATACTTATAAATCGTTGGAGGCCTTTAGAAATGCGGCCTGTGGTGCCCCCTAAAATAATCCCATTTAGGGGCGGGAATAGGGGCGGGGAGTCAATTCTAAGGCGGTTTTAAACCACGTAGGAAGGTTTTAATTAATTGAGTACCTAAGTCTAGCTATTTTTAACGGCGGTCAGCGCGGATGCTAGGGGCCTCATACCGGCCTGCGTTTGGTCTTTTTTTGACTCAAGGAATAGATAAACAGCGAAAACACCACAGCGACGACGAGAGAGCCGCCACCGCGTTTTACTGTTTTTTATGGTCTGTTGCATGGGTCGAGAGCGGCTAGCTGGCTATCGTTAGCCTGATCCGATCAGCGCCTAGGTCATGACGCGGAATAAAAATGACCGACTGTTTAAACGTAGCTAATGACTACAAGCTACCGCGTTTAAACAGGGCAAGTTAGTTAGTTAGTTAGCGCTAACGGGGTAGGTTAGTTAGTGCTAACTGGGTAGGCTAGTGAGTACTCACTAACCCAAGCCTTTTTCCTGTTTAAACGATCTAAAAGCTGGAAGGCCCCCCTAGGGTCTTTTAGGTTAGGCTTTGTTAACTTTGATAGCCACAACTCCATTTTCGTACCATTTTTAATAAGCGCTTATGATCGCTCATTTCAAATTTTTTGCATTTTTCCTTCTAGTCGCTTACGATGGCAAAATGACTAACGCTAAGACTCAAGTAAAACCCCCGCGTCCATTTCCTACGATGCCTGTAGATTTAGAATTAGACCCCTATCACCCGTCAAACCAGCCTTACGTCAAGTCAGAGCAAGCTATTAAACGAGTTATAGTGGATCAAGCCGCGTGTATGACGCCCAAGCATGTAAAAGCAGCCAAGCTGCACCTAAGAGGCGAAACAAACGTAGAGATTGCCGAAAAGTTAGGCTACGCAACCGGCACTGTAAGCCAGATACTTAACAGGAACGACGTAATTGCACTGCTCCGCACACTAAGACACTTAGATCAGCACCATGACGGGCTATCGCTACAGATTCGTAAGCATATGATTGGGCAGATGGTGCTAGATAACTTTGGAGAAGACGACAGAGTCGCGCTGACCGCTATGCAGGAGTTGAACCGCATAGAAGGCGTCTACAAAGAAGACAAAAAAGCGCCTGACATCATCGTCATCAACAACAACTTGCTCCCGCGAGGCGCACTCGACTAAATGACTGAGCTAAAGCTCGACTATGAACCGCGTCAACAATTCCTTCCGTTCCATCAGAGGGAAGAACGGTTCGCGTGTCTTGTCTGCCACCGTCGAGCCGGGAAGACAGTGGCGTGTGTAAACGAACTGGTACTCCGCGCTCTATATACAGGAAAGAAGAATGCTCGCTACGCCTATATTGCTCCGTTCTATAGGCAGGCTAAGGATGTTGCGTGGTCTTATCTCAAAGAAGTCACTAAATACTTTGCAGTGGAGACTAGGGAGAGTGATCTTCGGGTTGTTCTTCCTAACGGTGCTTGGATTAGCTTATACGGTGCTGATAACCCAGATGCCTTACGGGGTATTTATCTGGACGGCGTTGTTCTTGATGAATATGGTGATTGTCGCCCAAGTTTGTGGGCCGAGGTAATACTACCCACACTAGCTGACCGTCAAGGGTTTGCAGTGTTCATCGGAACGCCGAAAGGCAAGAATCACTTTTACGAAATTAACGAAAGGGCCAAAAAAGACAACTCATGGTTTCAAATGACCTTAAAAGCGTCGGATTCTGGGCTTCTAAGGATAGAAGACCTCCAAGAAATGAACAACCAGATGGAGCAAGCCCAGTATGACCAAGAATTTGAATGCGATTTCACATCTGCTGTATTGGGAACCTACTACGCGGAAGATATACAGGCATCAGAGCAGCAGAACCGGGCACACCTTACAAATCTGTTCACGCCAAACAAACCCGTATATGTTTCCGCTGATCTTGGCTTTAGTGACTCTACGGCGCTGTGGTTTTGGCAAGATCACGGTAACTTCGTTGATCTTATTGATTATGAAGAGCATCACGGTAAACCGCTTGATTTTTACGTCCAGCTACTTTTCGGAAAGCAGTTTCCCATTGAAAAACTGTATTTGCCTCACGACGCCAAGCAAAGAACGCTCCAAACAGGCCGGGGGACGGTCGAGCAGCTACTCACCGCCGGGTTTAACTGCGAGATTGTCCCCTACCTTACCGTCCAGCAAGGAATAGACGCTTCTCGACTGATGCTACCTATGTGTCGGTTCGATTCAAAAACGGATAAGGGGCTAGAAGCACTACGCGCTTATAAAAGGCAGTATTCTGAGCTAAGTAAGGCATATCAGAACAAACCATTGCATGATTGGGCTTCAAACGGGTCTGATTCGTTCCGGTATATGGCGCTTGTAGCGAGAACGCCGGGGGTAAGTACCCAAAAACCCAAGGAACCGATAGACTACATGCCGAAATACACGCTAAATCAACTATTTGAAGAGAATGAGAAAGCTCCCGTTCTCTCAATCGCCAGACGGAGACATTAGCATGGCCGCAGACATTCAAGGTTCAATTGACAGCCGCGCAGAATACAAAACACCAAACGATCAGAAGGCTTTTTGGGAAATAGAACTAAAAGCGGGGCTAAAAGCCCAAGAACGGTGGCACAAACGGGCAAACCGCGTCGTTAACCGCTATACCGGCGGTGATAGAGCAGATACAGAGAACTTTACTTTTCAGCTAAATCTGTTCTATTCCAATATCCAGACCACTCAAGCCATGATGTTTGGCAAGCTACCAGAAATAACCCTAGATCGTCGTAACACTGACTTTTCAGACGACGCTGCAAGAGTTGCGGCTATGATCTTACAGCGCATGTTGCAGGCAGACATCGGCAAGCCAGACGATCAATATTCGACTTCTCTAAAGCTAAATTTGCAAGATAGGCTTATTACCGGCCTTGGCGTATCGCGTGTTCGCTACGAAATGGACAAAGAAGTCAGAGAAACAGCCGCGCAACTAGATATGAACGGTCAAGTGCTTGCTGAAGGGTTTTCTGAAGAGGTAATCACCTCAGAACGAGCGCCTCTGGACTATGTACACTGGCGCGACTGCGCTTGGAGTCCTTGTAGGACTTGGTCTGAGCTACGTTGGTTTGGTTTTAAGGAAATGATGACCCGCGACCAGCTTGTAGAACGCTTTGGAGAGAAAATAGGCAGCGCCATACCCCTTACCAAGACTACTCGCATCGTTGAAGACGAACTTTTGCAAGAAGAATCCTCTGATTCGTTTAAACGAGGAGAGGTTTGGGAAATTTGGGATAAGGACAAGAAACAAGTTGTCTGGTACTGCGCGGATTACGACCGACTATTAGACGTAAAACCCGACCCTTTTGAGCTAACTGGGTTTTTCCCGGTGCCTCGCCCAATGGCGTCAAACTTAACTACCTCTGCGTATATGCCCATCCCCGATTTTACGATGGCGCAAGACCTATACAACGAAATAGACAACTTAGAAACACGAATTGCTATGCTCACTCAAGCCGTTAAGGCTGTAGGTGTGTATAACTCTGCTATCGACGGCGTGAAACGCATGTTGGTAGAAGGGGTAGAGAACGATTTGATTCCTGTGGATAACTGGGCGGTGTTCAGTGAAAACGGCGGGATGAAAGGGGTGATAGATTGGTTACCTATAGAGACTATAGCTGGAGTTTTAAATCAGCTAATTGCTAGACGAAACGACTGTAAATCTCAGCTATTTGAGGTTTCTGGTATGTCGGACATTATGCGAGGCGCAGCAGCGACCGCAGGAGGCCCCGTCAGCGCCACAGAGAGGGCGCTAGAGGCTAGGTTCTCGTCAGTTAGGATATCTGCCCTGCAAGACGAGTTCTCTACTTACGCGACAGATTTGATACGCCTACGAGCAGAGATAATATCTAAACACTTCTCTCCAGAGCAGATTGTTAAGCAAAGTAACATCCTTAATACCCCAGACGGCAAAGATCAAGCGCTGATACAAGCGGCTATTGAGCTTATAAAGAATGGGGGCGAGCTAATATGGCGAGTTAAAGTAAGGCCAGAGTCAGTAGCTATGGTCGATTTTGCTGCGCTGAAGCAGGAGCGTACTGAGTATCTTTTGGCAGTGTCTCAGTTCTTGCAGTCTAGCGGCCCCATAATTGAGCAAGAGCCGGCAGCAGCACCCATGCTGATGGAAATGCTCAAATGGGGGTTAGCAGGATTCAAAGGCTCTCAAGACATAGAAGGCGTTATAGACAGGGCAATTGATCAGATGGCCCAGCAAGCACAGCAGCCAGAAGAAGAGCAGCCAGACCCAGAAATGCAAAAGCTACAAATGCAAATGCAGCTAGAGCAAAGTAAGGCAGAAGCGCAGATGCAGCTAGAGCAAACTAAGAATCAAGGAGCTATGCAGCTAGAGCAGCAAGGGCTTCAAATAGACATGCAGCGTATCCAAGCGGAGCTTCAATCTAAGATTCAAGAAAAGCAGGCCGACATTCAGCAAGATATGAATAAAGAGCAAGCTCAGCTTGAAGCAAACACTACTGAAGAGCGCTTTGAGACAGAGCAATTCCTTATTCGTGAAACACACAAAGCCGACGAAGCAATCCGAGTGGAAGAGGCTAGAACTAGGTTATCTATGGAAAAAGAGGAGGATTAATGACTGCATACGTCTGGAGGTTTGTAGAATTTGATGAGGCGGGAGAAGGAACCAAGAAGGGATGGATTGAAAAGCCAAAAAGAGCTATGGATCGCTCGGCTGCAATTCATATGGATGTGGACGCTTTTGTTAGTCCTATTGATGGAACTATCATATCTAGCCGTCCGGTTTTGGTAGAACACAACCGTCGCCACGGAGTTACAAACGACTTAGATTCACTAAAAGAAAAAACATCAAGAGAAATGGCCCGCGCCGGTAATATTAAGGCAGGCGGAACTAGAAAGGAGCGAGTGGCGGAAATACGCAACGCCATAGAACGAGCTTCATCAAGCGGATACCACAGAGAGTATTAATAATGGCTAACAACGACGACGATTTTACCCCAGATATCTTTGCAGACATACCAGACGCAGAGGACACCGACATGGGTTCAGACCTAGCAGAAGCGTTTGCTGCCCATGAAGATGAAGAACCTGAACAGCTAGACTTACCGGGCGTAGAGCCTGTGGCCGAACCGCCTCAAGAGCCTGTAGATCAACCTGAAATTGAGTCGGCAGCAGTAGAAGCAGAAGTTAGCGGGCCTGCAAAGCCGCCTCAAAGCTGGGGCGCAGCGGAACGAGAACACTGGGCTAATTTAGACCCTGCGGTGCAAGCGCAAGTCCAAAAGCGGGAAAGCGAAATACAAAACGTAATGAATCAGTCGGCGGAGTCTAAGCATTTCTATACCGAGTTTGTAAACAACATGGCCCCGTTCGACGGCCTTATGAGAGCAAACAACGTAGCCCCAATGGACGCAGTAAAAGACCTAATGGGCACCGCAGCAGAGCTTATGCAAGGCACTACCGAAAGCAAAGCTGAAACGGTAGCTAAGATCATAGAGCAATACGGTATTGATGTAGCTACGCTGGACACTGCGTTGTCTGGCCGAATCAATAATAACGCTAGTGCAGCAGCTAATGAGCCAGAAGCAAGCCTTAAAAACTACCTAAGTGAACAGCTAGCGCCTGTTCAACAGTTTATGCAGAACCAGCAAGCCCAGCAAACTAGTAACCAGCAAGCCCAGTATCAAACTGAGCAGCAGAATTTGCAGACTTTTATGAATTCAAATGAGTTTGCGGGGGACTTGTTAGGGGATATGTCAGATATGATGACCATAGCAGCTAACCGTAATGAGCCTATGGACTACAAGCAGGCTTATGATAAAGCGCTAATGCTAAGGCCAGACATACAGCAGATACTACAGCAGCGGCAAGGCGGCCAGACAGCAGCGCAAAATAACCAAGCTATACAACAAAAGCAAAACGCCACAGTGTCTATCCCCAGAGCAGGGGCTTCTCAAGCTAGCTCTCCTGACCCTACAGATATGCGAAGTGCGCTAGAGCAGGCATTTGGGGGCCAATAAAATTGTAGATGGTTTTAGCCTTTATATTAGTGGTAGCCGTGGGCCAAGACAACTACGGCCAAGAGCAGGACATGGTGTTCAGAAGCGCTTATAAATGCTGGACGTATGCCCGTATATTCCAATACGGGTTGCGCTCCCCAAAAGACAGCTTGCGCTATGGAAGCCCAGTTAAAGCGCATTGCGTTCCGAAGTGGGTGCCGTCAGACTCAGAGTTTCAAGACTGATGATCGGTGAAGTAGTAGCTGTACTAAGCGCTTTGAAAATGCTAAACGACGGCATCAAGACTGTTAAAGAAACAGGCAATAACTTGGAAAGCATTTGCGGAAGCTGGGCCGACGCTACAGAGAAAGTTCAGGACGTAGAAAGAAAGAAAGACGGTGTGCTGTCTTACCGCGATGCGATTGCGCTGGAGGGAGCTAAGAGACAGCTTAGTAATTTTGACAGGCAATTGCAGGATATCTGTCTTATGCAAGGCCAAGGCGATTTGTACGCTTCCATCAAGGGCAGGATTGCAGAGTCAAAGTACGCACATGAGAAAGAGTTGAGGGACATCAAAATTCGTCGAAGAGAAAGAAAAAGATTGTTTGCGGCGATTGCTACTGCAATCTTTAGCTGGGCATTTTTCATGGCGGTAATTATCGCTTCAATATTGTTTTACCGGAATAAGTGATGACAGAAGCATTAAAAGCACTTAACAAAATCGACATTCACGAAGCCGAATGCACCCTCCGCTACGCGGCAATTGAAAGAAGGCTAGATTCTGGAAGCGAAAGATTTGATAAGTTAGAGAAAATGATTTGGGGACTATACAGCTTAATAATTTCATCTATGCTTGGGTTTATTTTTACCATAACCACTCAGTAAGGATTACTATGATTGAGTCGCTTATAGCCCCTGTGGCGGGGCTTTTAGACAAGTTTATTGAAGATAAAGACCAGAAAAACGCGCTGGCTCATCAAATAGCCACTATGTCTGAGCGCCACGCTCAAGAATTATCTAAGGGGCAGCTTGAAGTAAACAAAGTCGAAGCGGCGTCGAAGTCTCTGTTTGTTGCGGGCTGGAGGCCAGCAGTCGGATGGTCATGTTGTTTTGCACTTGTTTACTCTACGATCTTGTCTCCTATTTTAAGCATTTGGTTTACTGTTCCGCCTGTCGATAGCTCTTTGTTGACTACAGTGCTAATGGGCATGTTAGGTCTAGGCGTTATGCGGAGCGCAGAAAAGATAAAAAAAGTAAGCCGCGAAAAGTGACAAATTTAAAATATTTTAAAAAGTCTGATTTTGACTGCCAGCAGACAGGCAATAACGAAATGAATGACAATTTCCTGCTCCGTTTAGACGAGTTAAGAGAACGGTGCGGGTTTCCTTTTATTATTACTAGCGGCTACCGCGACCCTACGCACAGCATTGAGGCTAAGAAAAAAAAGCCCGGAACCCATACTAAGGGGATAGCCGCAGACATAAAGTACAGCGGCTCCGCCCAAGCATACGTGCTAATAAAAATGGCTCAAGAAATGGGGTTTAAAGGGGTTGGGTTAGCAAAAACATTTATTCATGTTGATGACCGGGAAACTTCTCCAGTTCTTTGGTTGTATTGAGAACTTGCGCTTAGTCCTATCTCAGAATACAATCCTGAGTATATATTACTAATGAAGCCCCACGATCCACAAAACCTTCTGGGCCATTTGTGCAGGCGAGGCAGACCGAAGTAATTAGAAGCTACGCAAAGCGCCACGCCATAGGCGACGTTAAGCAGGCTAAGAAAATAGTTATCTTAAATTCTAATTAACGGAGGATTGCCTAATGGCTTTTCCAAACATTAGCGACATCGTCGCTACTACTATCATGTCCCGCACCAAAAAAATTGCGGATAACGTGACAGACAACAACGTACTTCTAAAGAAACTGTCCCTTAAAGGCAAAATCAAGCCTTTTTCTGGTGGTAGCAAAATCTTACAAGAACTTTCCTTTGCGGAAAACAGCAACGCAGGCTGGTATTCAGGTTATGACCTGTTGCCCGTTGGTGTTTCTGACGTATTAAGTGCAGCAGAATTTGAAATCAAGCAGGCCGCTGTGCCTGTCGTTATCTCTGGTCTGGAAATGCTCCAGAACAGTGGTCGTGAAAAAATGATTGATTTGCTAGAAGCGCGTATGTCAGTAGCTGAATCAACGCTATCTAACTTGATCTGTGAAGGTCTTTACTCTGATGGAACAGCCAACGGCGGTAAAGAAATCACTGGTCTTGACCTAGCAGTGCCGGTCGATCCAACTACCGGGACATACGGCGGTATTGATCGGGCAACGTGGACTTTCTGGCGTTCTGTTGCATCGACCGGCGTTGTACTAACAGCAGCAAACATACAAGAGAAAATGAACTCTGTATGGGCGCAGTTAGTGCGCGGTAAAGACATGCCTGACTTGATTGTCATGGATAACACCTCATGGGAAATCTACGTTGCCAGCCTACAAGCTCAACAGCGCTTTCATCAGGCTGAAGTAGGTGACCTCGGCTTCCCAACTTTGAAGTTTCAGGGTACTGATGTTTGCCTAGACGGTGGCATAGGCGGAAACGCCGCAGCGGGTACTACATACTTCTTGAACTGTGACTATATCCATTATAGACCCCACAGAAACCGCAACATGGTTCCTCTGAGTCCTAATAAGCGATATGCCACTAACCAAGACGCTGAAGTTCAAACTCTTGCGTGGGCAGGAAACTTAACGTCTTCTGGTAGTAGGTATCAGGGTCGTTTGATTAGCGCGTAACGAATAGGGGGCGTAAAGCCCCCTTTTTTCAGGAGAGAAATATGAATGTACCAACTTCGTATGTAGACGACATCGCCATTGCCATTAGAATGAGCGAGTTACCGAACGCCTCTTTTACAACGGGTATGAATGGCGGAGCTAGTAACGCTCCGGGCATAGGCATAAACGTAGGCGGCGGGGCAGTAATAGGTACGGCTGACCAGTTTACATTGTTAGACCAAGCAGGCGCAGCCCGGACTCCTCAAGACTCTCAGCAGTTTAGTGGTGTAGCTCAGCCTATTGACGCAGTGACGCCAAGTACAAATGGCGACGGGTCTTGGACTGTTACAGGAGAGGCGACACTGTCTACTCTAAGTGCAGGCTGGACTTCCGTAGCAGCTTAATTTTTATGAATTTGTTTAAGTTAGAACACCCCTTGTAATACGAGGGGTGCCACACTTTACTAATCCAAGTTATATCCATAACCACAGAAGGAAGTAAAGAAAATGAGTGAACTAGAAGCGTTAGACGCAAGCGCATATAGCATGGCAACTAGCCAAATGGCTGCCCCGCAGCAGTCTACTCACGGGTTGCATGTGCAGTTTTACATGCACCCGTTGCAAGACACCCTTAGAACAATTGAAGAAGGCCGGCCTATATTTAATGACACGCCTTACGTCATGATAATGGTGCCCGGAGATAAAGACTCAGTTGTTCGTAGGCCTGTCAGGGTAGGTGTACACCCAAAAGATGACAATTTACGGTTTGCAGGAGAGTACCAAGCATTTCAGGCTAACAAAGATCAGCCGATAGAAGGCACTCCATTAGCAGAATGGCCTTTAATGACGGCTTCTGAGATTAGAGAAATGGAGTATTTTGGTATACGAACTGTAGAAAACTTAGCTGGGCTGGCTGACGTTAAAGCCTCTCAGTTTATGGGTATGCAGGACAAGAAAAAGAAAGCTAATGAGTGGCTGCAAAACACAAAAGATGGTGCCCCTATGCTTCGTTTAAACGCGGAACTTGCAGAACGGGACAACAAAATTGAAGTAATGCAGCAACAGCTTGAAGAGTTATTAGCAAAACCCAGCAAAAAGAAAAACCGCGATGTAGCGGAATGAGGCTAAGCAGTGGCTATTAACAGGCTAAGCACAGTAAATGACATAATAAATCAGGTAGCTGTAGAAGTAGGGCTAAACCCCGCTTCAAACGTGTTTGCTTCTCCTGATACCGCTTTTGAACAGCTAAGGTACTTGTTACAAAGCAGTTTAAAAGAATTACTTGAGCTTTTCCCTTGGCAAATACTCACTCGCTCGTTCTCGTATACGACAGTTCAGGGGGAAGTAGGTAAAATATCTCTTCCCTCTGACTTTGCGTACATGATTCCGCAAACCGGCTGGGATCAAAACAATAACGTACCTCTTGTCGGCCCTTTGTCCCCTCAAGATTGGACATATTTAAGAGGCCGAGATTTAGTCGGGTCAACTATCTATGCTTCTTTTCGTTTAAACGAAAACCAGTTATGGATATTCCCTCAAAATCCTATGCCTGCGGATTTGCAGATTACGTTTGAGTATATCTCTCTAAACCTTGTGCAAAAAGCCGGCGTATTACCTATCGAATATACTGACCAGATAGAAGAAGCCGCAGACATTCCCTTATTCCCGCCGCATCTCATACAAAGATTGTTAAAAGCTAAGTATTTAGAAGCTAAAGGGTTTGATTCTCAGAAAGCTCAAGATGCTTTCTGGCAGTCTTTTAACTCTTGGTCTGGAAGAGACAACTCAGCCCCTATTTTGAACGCGGGCAGAGCTTGGAGAGGCTACAACTACCTGAACGGATTTTACAACACCCCAGATTCGGGTTTTGGTAGAGCCGTATAAGTGGCTATCCCGCAACTCAGGCGAGGGCAGCAACAAAACTCTCAAGCTACTACGATCCCAGCTTCTATGGAGGGCATAAACGTAGTTACGTCCCTAGCCCTGCAAAGCCCCGCTGAATGCGTCTACACGTACAACTTAATTTCTCAAGACTTAGGCATGGTAGTACGCAAAGGTTTTGAAGAGTGGGCCAACGGTTGGACAGGCAGCGTAGCTAAGACAGCTATACCTTTTGAGGGGCACCTAGACACCCACGACAAGCTATTTGTAGCAAATGATCAGGGTATCTGGGACTGCACAACTGAAGAAACTACAGCACCTACGCAGGTATTAACTTGGGCTACTGTAGGCGGTGAAGCAGGGTACTGCTCTTATCAAGTTTTCACAAACGACGGCAACGATATGTTCGTGTTGCTTTGCGACAGAGTAAACGGATACCACGTTTATACGCAGACAACAAATACATGGGCGGCGGTAAGTGAAGGCGTAGGCGCAGGGCAAGTTTCAGGCGTAGACCCGGCTCTTTTTGACTACGTCATGGTATGGAAAAATAGAGTTTGGTTTGTACAAAAAGACTCTTCTAACGGCTGGTATTTAGACATAGCTACACTGTATGGCGCGGCAACAAAGTTTAACTTTGGTAGCCAGTTTAGGCAGGGTGGCTCATTACGGATGATGTACAACTGGTCGCTAGATGGGGGCCTTGGAATAGACGACTTGTTAGTAGCGGTTTCTGCTGCTGGAGACATAGTGGTCTACCAAGGAACAGACCCAGACAACGCGTCTACTTTTTCTTTGACGGGTTCTTGGTTCATAGGGGGAGTCCCCAAGGGTAATCGCTTTGGTGTGGAGTTTGGAGGCGAAGTATACATACTGTCTGTTTATGGACTTTTACCTATATCGCAGTTATTGAACGGCTCCAGCACAAATGACCCTAACACTTACTTAACCGCCAAGATAAGCCCCTTTATACGTCAAGTAATGACAGAGTTTCGAGAGGAGCTTGGTTGGCAAGTAGTCGTACACCCAGAAGATGCCCAGTTACACATAGATACCCCTCAAGATACTGCTAGGGCAAACGTGTCGTTTGTGCAGTATTTTGGCAATCAAGCGTGGTCTATGGAACGCGGCCTAGATAAGTCACATACAGTTAACTGGCGCGGTAAAACTTATTTCACGCTAGGTGACCGAAACAGTATAGTTATAAAACGCGGCGAAAAAGACAGCGTGTGGATAGACCCTGTGGTAGACGGGCCACCAGCACCAATAGAGTGGTCAATCTTAACTTCATATCAAAATATGGGGGAGCCAGCGCGGTTTAAACGCTGCCAATACATACGGCCTCAGTTTATAACTGACGCGCTGCCATCGTTTAGCGTAGCTGCTAGGTATGATTTCGACATAAGAGAAGAAGGCGCGGCCCCGCCGCTGCCAGTGTTACAAAACGGCATTTGGGACATAACTAACTGGGACGCATCTATATGGGGCGGCACCCTAGAGCGGGTGGATAACGTAAGTGGGGCTAGAGGTATGGGGCGTAATATAGCAATAGCCATGCGGGGTACTTCTGTTTCTCGTACTATACTAGTAGCTTTTGACGTAATAGCGGATTCAGGCGGATGGATGTAGTATTTGTACCTACAGACCCTACCCACATAAGGTATATGCCAGACAATGCTGTACCTAGAATGTGCGAAGACACAAGAGGCATAACGGCTTTAGACGTAAAGAAAGGGCCGTTAGGCATAAGTTTAATGGACTCTTGGTCAGAAAATAGCGTTCAGATACATATGTGGATAGGCAACCCACTCATAATTAGGTACGGGTTTTTACAAGAAGTTTTTGGGTTTGTGTTTAGCGAAGAGTCGGGGAGAACAATAGCTATGGGTATGATGCCTTCCGACAATAGAAAAGTGCTTAACTTCTCAGCCCACATAGGCATGGAAGAAGTATGCAGAGTACCAGACATATACGCAGACGGGATTGATTCCGTTATTTCGGTAATGAAAAAAGAAAATTGTAGGTGGATTGAAAATGGCTTTGTTCAAGAAAGAAGACGCGCCTGATTATAGGGCTGCGGCGAGAGAAACAGCCGCTGGCAATTTAGCAAATCTGCGAGAGCAGACTAAGCTAAACCGCGTCAATCAAAAAACTCCTTTTGGCGATATGCTGTGGCATGGCACCCAAGGACAGCCCGGTTACGGCCAAGAACTCCGCTTAACTCCAAATCAGCAAGCTATTTTCGACGCGCAAGAAGAACAGCAATTCCAGCGCCAATCGGCAGGCGCTGGGTTAACAGACCGCATGTGGGGAGACATGCAGCGCCCCGATAACTACTACGATAACTTACCTGAAGTAGCGGGAACTCCTAACGTACCGACTTACGGCAATGGCCTTGGGCAGTACGGCCAACTAGATCAGCTTGGAGATTACGGTCAGTTAAGCCGGCTATCTAATAGAGGCCAGTTAGGCCAATTACAGAATCAAGGCCGTTTAGGTATGCTGTCTGAGTGGGGCAACATGCCTGATCCAGACGCTAGCGGCATAGGCCAAAATTTAGGCCCCGAAGGCCAAGCAGCGGGGGTTCAAGATAGGATGGGAGCCGGTGGTCAATCAGGCTACGACCCTCGTTTTGCTCAACAAGCGTTTGACAGGCAAATGAGCTTAGTTTCACCACGACAAGAGCAAAACTTAGAAAGCCTAGAGGTTTCACTTAGGAATCAAGGGCTAACACCCGGATCAGAAGCCTACGACAGAGCTATGACTGACCTGCGTAACCAGCAGGGCGAAGAGACTAACCGACTAAGCGCTGATGCTGTAGGCATTGGCAGAGCAGAGCAGCAGGCCGAGTTTGGACGCGGGATGCAGAACGACCAGTTTGACCTATCCGCCGGCGGCCAAAGGTTTGGGCAAGAAGCGCAACGAGCGCAATTCCTCGATCAGCAACGCGCAGCTAGAATGGCAGAGCAATCAGGGGCGTTTGATGCTCGTTTAAACGCAGCGTCATGGATGAACGACAAACGCGGATTACAGAATCAAGAACAGCTTGCTAGAGCAGGGTTCCTAGACGCGCAGCGAAGTAGGCAAAACCAAGAACAGCTTGGCAGAGCAGGCTTCTACGATCAACAACGTCAAGCAGACAACCAAGAACAGCTTGGCAGAGCAGGCTTCTACGATGACCAACGCGCTCAGATGAGCGGGGAACAACTTGCTAGGGCAGGGTTCTATAACGATCAACGCCAACAGCAAGCACAAGAACAGCTTGGCTTTGGCGGGCAAGCGTTTACTCAACAGATGCAAGGGGCAGAGTTTCAGAATATGCTCCGACAACGCGCTATTGCTGAACAACGCGGCATAGAGACAAGTTCACTTAACTTGATGAACGCAGCGCAAAACGGCCAGCAAGTAGGTATGCCACAAATGCCCGGATATAATACGGCGGGCTACGTTGGCGGGCCAGATATGTTGGGGGCTGCTAAGATGCAGGGCGACCTAGACGCAGCGAATTATGCTACCGGTATGGGGCCACTAACCGCGCTAGCGGGGAGTATGAATTTTGGTAAGGGGGGATAGTAATGCCGACGCAAGCAGAAATGGACGAGCGACTCGCGCAAATAGCTGCTCTTGAAGCAAGACAAGCCTCGCTGGCGAGTGGCAACCCTTTGGCAAGTATAGCCAAGCCAGTTATAAAGCCAACGCCAGAAGAACAAGCATATACCGACAGGCTAGACCGTCGTAAAGCTGCTTATTCTATACCCGATATAAGCCCTCAACAAAAAGCGATACAAGAGCAGATAGACCGCGCAGCAGCCGTGACGGGCGCTGACCAGCACTACAGAAGAAACAACAATACTTTTAGCAGCGACGGGGCGCTTGGTAGCCTTCTTTCAACAGGAATTAACAAATTTGTTCTTGGTAGAGATAAGAAATTAGCCGCCTCAGAGGAAACTTTATTTAAGAGTTTGCAAAAAACCCGTGAAGCTAAGCTAGCTGAGCAAAGAAGAACAAATCAGAACCAAATAAGAAAAGATCAGTTCGGCGCGGATGAAAAGGCTGGGATAGCGGTCGACCTTGCTCAAAGCAAGCAAGACCTTCAAACTCAGGCAACTAACTTAGAAAATTATGAACTTGGGAATAAGTCAGCCGTTAAGCATATAGCCAACGCGAGAAACCTACAGCAATTTTTGAGAACTAACCATGAAACTCCTGAAGGCGCTTTGGCTGGTGCGCTTACTGGGGTTAGAAACGTGATGGCTACTTTTGGGATGGAGTCAGAAGGCCTTGTTGCCGCTCAGACTGGGCAACAGGCGCTATCGGCTATATTAACAAGCGAGATGACCGAGAGAGGCGCAAGAGGGCTTACCGATAAAGACATGGACATCCTAAGAGAATCTATGCCGCGTATGGATACAGATAGTAAAGCTAGGCGTATAGTGGCTGAAGTGTTGTTAGAGGCAGCGCAGCGTCAGGTATATGGTCAAATAGATGCGTATGATCAAAATGTAGCAGCAGGCAGCAGATTGATTAAGCCAGCTTGGATGCCCCAGATGCGGGCGGAGTACGATACCTACAAAGAGGTTGAAGCTAAAAAATTGGAACTGGAACGGTTAGAACGACAATTAGAAGACGACGACCTAGCTCAAAGTATGGGATTATAAGATGACCCCAGAAGAACGAGAAGCGGCGGAAGCAAGGGTAGCGGAGCTAAAACAGCAACTGCTAGCGCGACAGGAGGTTAAGGAGCCTGTTGTTCTTAGTGGTATTGAAAGGAAAGTAAAAGAAGAACGAGTGGCTCTTTTAGAAGCCAACATGCCTGTTCTCGCTGAGCGAAACGCCGAAAGCATTTTTAATCCTTATA
>TARA_R110000737_G_scaffold66876_1_pt1 | contig 15512 bp, 16 predicted proteins | sample TARA_R110000737 | Tara Oceans TARA_R110000737 (sample SAMEA4398027) | marine metagenome | biome: Polar Biome; feature: [SRF] surface water layer (ENVO:00010504); material: water (ENVO:00002006), including particulate matter (ENVO:01000060) such as... | depth 5 m
AGCACGTACGAAGAGCTTCAACGGCTCCGCCTTCAGTCGCTCTGAAGTTAGTGTCTCCGCAAATAGCAACCATACGCTCGCTTAGCTTAGAGGTAACGGTAATGGAAGACTCTTTGTCTGCCCAGTTGAACCAGATGCTGCAACGTCCGTTCTCTGATAAACGAACAGTACCTCCTTCTGCTGCGGAAGTAAGTCCGAGAGTAGAGGTGAAGTCTCCGTTCTTCTCACGGAGAGTAGTGATAAAGTCGAACACTGAGATTGTGTGCTTGAAGTACTCCTTTGAAGATAACTTTTCAACCTTACGGCTAGTAGTGTCAAGAGTAGAGAAAATTGCGTTAAACGCACGAGTTTGTGTAGCTGAGTTAGCCATTGTGTATTATAGATTAAATTGATAAAAATTGGCAATATGCCCGAACGGTACAGGGGGGATAGAACCCACCTGCCCAAGCTATTGCTGGGGTAACTTAAGGTAGTCCCAGCTGTCTCTTCTACATAGGTTTTTTTAATTTTAAAAAGTAGGGGGGTACAAAAAACCCCCACGGATTAGGCGGGGGCTATAAAACAAAACTTTATAATCCAGTTAATATGTTGGGGGAGTAGAATTATTAATAAAATAATAAAGTATTTGATTACCTCCTCCGCTTAAAGGGACCATAATAGTGAATGACTTATGGGGCTCAGGGTTTGAGTTAACTCCTGGAAGCTCATCCCATTTGGTGCTATTAGCATCTATGAATCCAATGTTAGGAGATGCGCAGATTGTGCCATGACTGTTCCAGAAGTCTTTGTAGATTGTGTCTAAGCCTATCTCATAACTGCTACCCCATCCACTTAAGTAGTTTGAAAACTGATTTATAGTCAAGGTATCTCTGAAATTGTCTGTAAAGCTTGTAGTATCCTGGCCAAAGTGAGTAAGGATACTATTTAACACATTTAGATCCATAAAGTACTGACTACTTACAACCTCGTAGCTTTGAATGCTATCTATTCTATGGATTGTGTAGTTAGTTCCCCAGAGAGCAGCTAGGCTATTCTCGTACTCCATTTCAACTGAGTTTATCGGGGTAATTAAAATTACTGCCAGTATTATAAGTAGTATTGTTTTCATCTTGTTTATATGCTAAAAAAGAAAGTACCAAAGAAAAAAAGGTGGTAGAAGACATTTTTGATTAGCTACGATTGTTTACCGTAACAGAAGAAGGCGCAAAGCTACGACATTATTTTTGGAAAGTCAAGCTCCACACATTAAACATTCTTCATCATCATCTCTATTACATACAGTAATGTCTTTTAGTTTCTCTTCTGCTATTGCTAACCTGCCCTTGTCTATAAAGGTAGGCTCATCAAAGTCTGATACTTCGTCTATAATTAAAGTCTGCCATAGTTCTAAGTCTAGAACCTTAATCTCGTTAAGGATCTCCTGCCATCTTGCATCAGCAGCTTCCTTAGTTTTTAAATCCCTTTTACTATCTGTACCTAGGTTAGCCCATATACCTGCGTTCTCTGCTAGTAGTTTGTTTACTTTGTCTGTGTATCTTAATGCCATAGTTATAAAAATTTTAAAAAAAAATAGGACCAGTTTCCCAGTCCTAATAATATATAGTAAAGACTTTCTATCGCTTTTTGTAAAGCCTTTTAATAATGTCTCCTAAAAAATGCTCGTCTAAAAGCTCATGAATCTTTTCCCGCATGTCTATACTAGTAGCGCCGTGCAGTCCCTCGTCCTCAAGATCTTTTGTCCACTCAATAAGTTCTGCAACAACGAGCACAAAGTGCGGCCCATGTACGCTGCATAAGTATTCAAACTCTTCTTCCGGTAAAGGAAAAACAATTAAACCTCTAGTTTCCTCTTCTATAGGATGGCTCCTTTCTGTCATATTCAAATATACAAATTATACAAGGGGGTTAGTAATATAATTAAGCAGGAAAAAACTAGTGCTGGTTTTTAATTTTGTATTCTAAGAACTTACTGTATAGCTTAGTCGTAACTCTGTAGCAACGTTTACAAGACTTGCATCGCATCTTTTGACTTTCAGTCCCGGCTCTAGTAACGTCAGTGCCGTTGCGTATGATAATTTTACTACCACAGTTTGGGCAGCTCCATTTTGGTCCTCCATTAGTTACACCTACATGTGTTTTAAGAGGAACACTACCAATAATCTTCTTATAGATTTTTTGCAACAGAATAACATCCTGCTCACAATAAGTAATCATCTCGTCCATACGACTAGCATCTCCAAATACAATGTTCTGCCAAAGGCTACCATCTACCTGTATCTTTTCTCCTAGATTAAAATACTGCCCAATATCAGTTAATCTATTAGAAGGTAGTTTTAAATTAGAGCGGACTGATTTTAACGTGTCTAGAGTTCTCCAGCGAGGTACATTGTTAATGCCGTGGTAGAGTGCTCTTGTTCTAACCCAGGGTATGTCGAAGCGATCTCCGTTATGTCCTACAATCTCATGAGCTGTGTTCATTATTTTAACAAACTCTTTAATTAAAGCTTTATCATCTTTTTTAGAACCCCAGTCTAACGTATAGACTTCTTCTTCGTCCTCCCATTTATAAGACACACAAATAATTTTTGCATCTTCTATAACATTATTGTAACTTAGTCGAGTTTTCCAGCCAGGACGCCAAAACCAACCTAGACATGGGCTAGTTTCAATATCAAAGAATAATCTTTTCATAATAAAATATTTTAATTTAAATAATTGTGTTAACAGTAGTAGAACCAGAGGGAGAAGAAATAGTTAGAATCATATCCGACGATCTCCTTAGTATCATCCTATTGTCGGATGAGGTACAGTGCTGTTTAGAGTGGATATCAAGCATTAACACAAATCTAGGGATAAATTTTCACACATCTTGTTATGTAAGCAAAACTTTTTATATATTTGCTATTGAAAAGTCACAAGAGAGCAATGAAATCCTACCCCTTACAGGTTCCGACGAACAAGGATAAAATTTATAATCAGTTTTTAGCAATTATAAATTTTTTAATTTATGAGAATGACAAGAGCACTACAAAGCTCAGTCCTCTTACAAATAAAGAACTGTCTGTGTTAGCGGCTGTGATGTATTATAATGACAAGTATCGTAGGTTACCGCAGCCTGAAAGATCAGAATATATTATGTCTACAGATGTTCGTAAAAAGATTAGAAACAAATTAGGCTTAAAAGCTAACCATCTTAACAATATTATAGCTAGATTAAAACAAAAGTATTATTTAGGACAACCTGTTTTAAGCAATTCTCAATTAGCTTCTACCTTAGATATTTACCTAGACAATGATATATCCATAGAGTTTAAGTTAAATTATGCAAAATTATCAAAGGAGTCAAAAAGTTCTAATACAAAACCTAGCGAAGAAGTACGACCTAGATCCCGAGAGAGTAAACAGCCTACTAGCGATGATGGGCAAGTTTACAGTATCAAAGATGGGAAAGATACAGAAGGGCGAGGACAATCTATTCGACCCGGAGACAGCCCTGACGATCCACATAAGTTTATTCGGTAAGTTTATTCCTAAAAAAGCTAGGATGAATAAAGTACGCCAAACTATGGCCACACTTAAGAAAAAAAATGCTATCAAGAAGAACGGAAATATTTGACACAGAACGTAATTACTGGGAAACGTATCCTGAAATAAGGCTGCACCCTCAGTTTTCCCCTACGTATAAAAAAGATAAGACTAAAAAGAAGTCTGTATCCTCTAATATGATGTGGGCTTTTCATTTAGTCTGTCATCCAAAGTCTCTAATGTACTATGATCCAAGCAAGCTAGAGAATGTAAAAAGATTACTACCTAAGTCTTGGGACTGGGAAGCATCTTTTGAGGACAGTATGTTAGAGACTTATAGAGGACTTATGCTAAGTGAAGCACAGCGTGCATTAACTGACTGGGATGAGATGATTAAAAAAAGATCGTCGTATCTTAAAAACCAAGATTATAATCTAGAGACAGGTAATGATCTAGATAAGCTCCACAAGAACACATATTCTATTTATAAAGATTATCAAAAAATTTGTGAAGAACTAACTAACGAAGAAAATTCTAACATTAATTCCATATCTCTTTCTGAGAGTGGAGAAATTTAATAAAATGAATAAACAAAAAAACCCACCAGCTAGTCATCAAAAAACATTGCAAAAGATTAATACTCTTCATAAAGAGATAGAGGACTTTAACGAGCAATGTGTAAAAAGTGTAAACCATAACCATGGTAAGATTCGAGTGCTTGAAATGGTCCTAGCGAGTATGCTAGAGGATGCAACAGAAGAGCACGAGTTTACAGACTTTGAAGAAAGTGTATTTAATAAAGAATACGGATTCTTATTTGCAAAGTACTTTATCCACATGGAGTCAAAAAACATTATTAAAGTTAACTTTCCTGAAGAAGAGGGAGAACAAGAAGGGAGAGAGGTAGATGAACTTTTGGACAACAGTAAATAATTCTTCATTTATTCTTCCTGAGATTCCTAATTTCCATCCTATAGCTGATCGCTATGAGTATCGAGATTTTTGGAAACAGGAGAAGAGAAGAATAATTGAGGGGCATTGGGAATCTGGTAAATGGATTCCCGGCCCTTTATATTATTATATTAACTTTCATAATATTCTTGTAGAAGATCCTAAGACTCTAGCTCAGAGACCTGGCCAACCATGGTTACGTGATATAGATTGGGAACTTTTCTTAATATACGAAGAGTGCAGAGGGTTCTCAGGATTCTCTGATGATACTGAAAAAACATGTAACAGATTCTTAGGACCCGAAAGAGCGTCTATAGAAGAAATGGGTATGATGCCTCAGTATTTATCACTAGGTGTAATTAGAGAAGAAGATTTAAAAAAAGAGTATGTACCTGCTAGACATTACCTAAGAACAATTCATGATAAGAATCTAGGCAAACCTTTATACCAGAACTCTGCAAAGAATCTTATATCCATTCAAGCTCGTGGTGGGGGTAAGTCTTATGCATCCGCAGGGATTGCAGCACACAACTGGTTAACAGGAGGTGCTATTGATTATGACGAATACTTAAAGGCAAAGAGAGATAAAAAACCACTTACGTCTGATACTATTATTGGAGCTATAGACTCTAAATGGTCTGCTCCTCTTTTAGATAAAATACTGTTTGGTTTAAATAATCTACCTGGAGAGTTTGAGTACGAGTCTTCTGTATTCCCTAGCCCTTTATTTAAGTCTTGGGCAGGTTCAAAAAAAGAAGGATCGTTTCTTAAAAACATAGATGGATCCTATCTATATCACAGAACATTTAGAAATAACCCTCTTGCAGGTAACGCAGGTCGTCCTAACTTAGTAATGCTTGATGAGATTGGTTTCTTTGATATACTAGTAGAAACAATTGGTGCATTAGAAGGATCTGAAGCATCTAAGATGTTTAAACGTCAAGTTATCTGGATGTTAGGTACAGGTGGTTATACTCAGGGAGGGTCTGTGCTGTTTGCAGAAAATGTATTCCGTAACCCAGACCAATACAACTGTGTAACATTTGATGATACATTTGAGTCTAGAGGTACTATAGGATATTTTGTACCTGTAACACAAACTCGTAATAAACATAAAAAGGGCCCTAATCTCATCACAGATAATAACTCTGCGATGCTTGAGGAAGATGTAAATAGAAGTAAAAAACGAAAAGATCTAACTAGATATCAAGTACATATAATTAATAACCCGATCTTACCTTCAGAGGCATTCCTTGTAACAGAAGGTACAAGATTCCCAACCGTGTTGTTAAAAGACCAACTATCAGAAGTGCTAGGAGGAAAGAAAAAAAGATTTCTAGATGCGACTTACAAAGGCTGGTTAAAGTTTGATGAAAAAGAAAAGATATACTTTGAGACACTTCAAGATCAAGTACCTATACGTTCTTTCCCGTTAGACAGGGCTGAAAAGAAACAAGGACTAATAGAACTTTTTCAAAAACCTAAAAGGAATGAAGAAGATGAAATAGACTCTAGAAGATACATAGCAGGTATTGATGTCGTAGATAAAGCAAAAGCTACCACAGACTCTCTACCTTCTATTATAGTATTTGATAGATTAACTCGGACTATTGTAGCAGAGTACACAGGCCGTACAGATGATCCAAAGTTTTTCTACGAGGTATGTAGGCGATTGTTAATGTATTACAAAGCTACAGGAATGTACGAGCAAAACTTTATTGGGTTATTTAATTACTTTGTTCAGAATAACTGTACGTTCTTGTTAGCAGAAACACCTTATCAACTTAGAAACTCTGATACATATAAAGTAGGGAGTAACACATCAAAAGGAATTTATAACTCTGGTAGAATTAATGACACAGGGTTAGATTATATTAACTCTTGGCTTATGGGGCCTATCTCTCCTAATAACGATAACCTTGTGTTAAGTACAATATTATCCCCTTCTATATTAAAAGAATTAATTAGATGGAACCCAAAAGGAAACTTTGATAGAGTTTCTGCGTTAATTATGTTATTTTGGTACGATGAGACGATGCATAAAGCTAAAAGAGAGGAAACAGAACAAAGAAATACGTTTTTAGAGAACAAATACTTTACAAAACGTGGAACAGGTAGTAGAAGAAGATTTTTTTGATTAATTTTGCAACATGGCTAAAAACTATACAGGACAAGCTGACGAGAATACTAAATATACTGGTTACAACTTCCCCCATCAGAAAATATCAGACTCTAAGAAAAATGAAGAGTGGTACAAGAAGTGTGTCGACTTTGCAGAAGGTCTGGTAGGGAGTAACGAATACTACAGAGGAGAGTTTGGCAATAAGACTGAGAACTATAATCTTAGAGCAAATGTTATTGATGTAAAAAACTTTGAAAGATACATTAATCCCGCACAGCTAGATCTAGATAGTTTTCCTGCTAAGTTTCAGCATGTTGGTATAGGTAATGCTAAAATTGACCTACTAATAGGAGATTACATTTCTAGAAAAAGAGAGTTTAAAGTTTATATATCAGGTAAGGACGAAGACTCTAATACTAGAAAAGAAGAAGAATTAAAAGAAAAGTTATTTGAAAAGACTTTAGCTATTCTAGCTAAGAAGCCTGATGACCAAAGTGTACAGAAAGAAGTAGAAAAGGTTAAACAATTTATGACCTATGATTACCAAGACCTTGCAGAAAAAACAGCTAATCTTATTTTAACAAGAGAGTATAAAGAAAATAACTTTGAGTTTTTATTCCGTAGAACCTTTGAAGATCTTTTAGTAGCCGGAGAACAAGTTATACAATGTGACGTTTTAGGAGGTAAGCCCGTTATGAGAAGGATTGATCCTCGTAATGTCTTTACTATGGGAGGAGGCTCTTCACTGTATTTACATGAAAAAGATATTATTGTAATCTACCAATATCGTTCTTTAGGGCAGATCTTAGATGATTACTGGGATAAGCTTACAGATAAAGATGTAAAGATATTAGAAACAAAAAACAATTACCGTGCTGACTCTTCTTCGTCTAACAGAGGGGACTTAGCTACTCTAGTATCTAACACTGGGCAAATTACTGGCCCAGACAACGGATCAACAACTGATGACAATATTAAACTTATTTCTCCTGACAGTGTTCAGAAACATGCCTTTGGAGGGGATATTAATGAAAGAGGAGAGATTAGAGAAGTTACGGTATATTGGAGATCTAGACGTAAAATTGGAAGACTTACTTACATAGATGAGCTTGGCGACGAGCAGATTACATATGTAAATGAATACTATAAGCCTATTAAAGAAGAAGGCGAGGTTGTAAAATACATGTGGGTTAATGAATGGCTACGTGGTACTAAGATTGGTCCAAGCATTTATACAATGATGGAGCCTGTAGCGCACAGCTCTAAGTCTATGACTAATCTCTCATCAGGTACTCCACCTATTATAGGTATGAGTACTAATACAAACGGCTACAAGGTTCAATCTTGTATGGATTTGCTTAAACCTTTTGACTATGCTTATGATATTGGTTTTTGGAAACGAGAGCTTGAGATAGCTACATTTAAAGGAACAGCTACAGCCGTAAACACAGCTTTAATTCCATCTGGTTGGGATCCAGCAGAGTGGTTACAATATACTGCAGTTGATAAGATAATGTTTCTTGATCCTACTCAGGAAGTACTGAAAGGACCAGCTCAAGGAAAAGCAGCAGGAGCCTTTAATACCTTTATTACTCAAGAAGTTTCTATGGGTGCTAATCAATCTGGTATCCAGATGTTGACTAACTACCTTGCTAACATTGAAGCTACCATGGGTAAGATAGCAGGTGTACAAGGAGCCAGAGAGGGAGAAATTGGTACTCGAGAAGCTGTAAGAAACGTACAAGCAGAGATTACTCAGTTTGCTAAAGTAACAGAACGTTGGTTCCAACTTGACTCTGAGTTCCGCAGACTAGTACTATCTAAGTATTTAGAAGCATGTAAGATTGCTTATAAAGATAACCCACAGAGAGGATCATTCTTGCTTGACGATCTTGGCCAACAGTTTGTACAACAGTATAGCGAATTCTCAGAGACTGAGTTTGATATTCATGTAAGTGATTCTAATAGCGATACTCAGTTATTTAATGACTTACGACAGTTAGCACAGGCAGCTATCCAAAACGGTAACGCACAGATAGCAGATCTTGTATCTATATATACATCAGGTTCTTCTCAGAATATTGCACGTAAGTTAAAAGATTCATCAGAGCGTATGGCTCAACAGCAAAAAGAAATGCAACAGCAGTCGCAGCAGTCAGCTCAACAGATGAAGCAAATGGAGATGCAAGACAAACAGGCTGAACGTGAGTTTAAGGCTATGGAAAAACAAAAAGATAGAGACTCTCAAGAAAAAATAGCAGAAATGAGAGCTGACGCAGTATCTTTAAGAGGAGATGCAGATAGAGATGGTATACCAGATATGCTAGAAGTAGAAAAAGCAAGACAAAAAGGTATGATAGACAGCAAAAAGTTAGAATTAGAACAAAGAAAGCAGTCTGAAAACGAAAGAAACAACAGAGTAAAAGAAGAATTGAGTAGGAATAAACAAAAACCATAGGGAAAAACCATAGGCCTTGAGAAAATCTGTGTAAACCTATTAGAAAGTTTGTGTTTAGTATATTAATTTTGTAAACGAATAATAAAGAGCTATGGCTACAAATCCATTTGAAGGAGTTCAGTTGGTTACACCAAATACACCAACAGAAAACTCCGATGACAAACCATTAAACGAAGAGGCTTCTAAACAAGAGACCTCTGCAACTGTCCCTCCAGGAATCATTGATCTTACAGGTCTTGAAGATGAGAGACCGTTCCTTGAAAAAGTTAGACAAGAGTCTACCGGTACATTTACTACTGAAGATCCCCCAGGAGCTAATACTACTAATGACGGCGAGCCAGACACTGTCTACTCTGCTTTAGTTAAAGAGCTTCAAGATAAGGGTATCTTAGAAACTAAAGACGGAATAAGAGTTGAGTCAGCAGATGATCTTGCTGCTCTTTTTGATGAAACCCTTAATTCTCGTTTAGAAGAGAATGTAAACGGATTCGTACAAAACTTCTCAGGACATAAAAAAATGTTCTTAGAAATTGAAGATGCATTCGATGACGAGCTTGTAGCAATGCGAGTTGCTAGAGACATTGAGTATTACAATCAAGTAACTCCTGACGTTCTTGATGCTGAAGAAAATGTTCAAAAAGATATTTTTTCAAGATATCTTAGAGCTAAAGGAATGAATGCATCTGAAATTGCAGAATCTCTTGAAGAAGCAACTACTCTTGCTAAGCTTAGTGAGAAAGCACAAGCAGCACTGCCTCAGTTAAAAGCACAGGCACAGCAGTTTGTTGCAACTAAAAGAAAAGAAAAAGAAGAACGTGTACAACGGCAAACAGAAAAAGAAGAAGAATCTTTTAAAACTCTGATTGACTCTGTAGACGGGCTAAACGAAATTCTACCAGGAGTGGAGCTAACTACTCGTCATAAAACTGCTATGAAAAAAGCAATGACAGATGTAGCTTATACCGATCCAAATTCAGGGGCTCAGTTTACTGAGTTGGGGCATAAGCAAAATAGCAATCCTCAAGGATTTGAAAAACTTATTCAATTTTATAATATACTTGGTCTTTTCAATACTGATAGAGATGGGAACTTTAAGCCGGACATGGGTAAGGTTTCTAAAATGTCAGAAAAGCAAGTAAAGCGTAAATTGGATGAACTAATAAGAGAACAACAACAAACCTCTATACCGGGTCAAAAAAGTTCTGCTGGTACAAAGCTGAACCTTTCATTCTGGGATGAAGCGTTTGGTGAATAAATAATAATTTAATTAATTTAATTTTTGTAAAAATGCAAAAACTTTTCAACACTCAACTTTATCGTCCGAAGGATTTTAAAGGCCTGATTGCTGACAATCACTTTTACGAGTTGTACCAGCAGAGACCTCAACTCCTTGACAAAGCGATTCAGCAAATTTATCAAACGAACCTACAAGGTTCAATGGTAAACTTCGTTAACCGATTCCCAGAAATGGAAGTAGAATTAGAAAACGGATTCTACCAATGGATGCTTAAAGGTCAAGAAGACAAAAATGTACCTCTTGTGGATATCACAGATGAAGGAGGTACTACTTTAACAGGAGCACAAGGTTCCAACCGTCAAAGAATTCGTCTTGTATTCTCTGAACCAATGTTCGAAAGAACTAACGTTCTTAAAGGAGAGACTGACGATTATCACTTCCTTGTAAAAGAAGTACATGAAGAGGGATCTAGATACTCATATGAATGTGAGCTTCTAAATGATGACCTTAACATTTCATTCGTAGTTGGACAAGATATCTCTGTAGGAGATCGTTTCTCTAAGTTTTACGATCTTGTACCTGGTACTCTTTCTTACGAAGGTGCTGAGCCTTACTTTACTTCTCCATTCAAAATGCAGAACCGTCTGTCTATGTGCAGAATGCAGTACAAAGTACCTGGTTCAAGTATTGAGAAAGGACAGAACGAACCATTAGAGTTCCCGTTCATGTACAGAGGTCAAACTGAGTCTGTATGGATTAACTACATTGATCTTGTAGTAATGTATCAAGCCGAAGAAATGATGGCTCGTGCGTCTTTATATGGTAAGAAAAACTGGACAGTTGATTCAGGTTACTTAAACAATGATGACGTAAACGGATTCGAAATAGGTGCAGGTTCTGGTTTCTTCGAGCAAATTGCTCCAGCTAACCGTCACTTGTATAATACTTTCGATCTTGATTACTTAATGGAAGTTGCTCTTGACATGTCTATCGGTAAGATAGGTAGAGGAGATCGTCACTTACACATCATTACTGGTGAAAGAGGTGCTATTGAAATTCACAAGCAAATCCAACAAAAAGCTAACGGCGATTCTATCTACAGTAATGTTACTAGTGGTAGTCCTGCTTATGGTGCTGGAGCTGCTAACAATACAGGAGCAATCAACCCAATGAGTTTTGGATACCAGTTTGTAGAGTATAACTACTACAACGGTATTAAATTAACTGTTGAAATTGCTGACTTTATGGATGATGATGTTTACTTCCCTAAGCGTCACCCAGAAGGTGCTGGTATTGCTGAGTCACACAGAATGATCGTAATGGGCTTCGGCGAATCTGCAGAAGTTTATAAAGTTCGTCCAAAAGGGCGTGACGATATTTACGCTTATATTGCTGGTCTTCGTGATCCATTTACTGCAGGTGGTAAAGGTAAAACTTCTCCTAAGATGGTATCTTCACCAATCGACGGATATGAAGTACACTCTGCTAAGTTCGGCGGATTGGTAATGAAAGATCCTACTAAGGTTCTTGACTTCCAGTTAAACGTATCTTAATATTAATTAATAAGAGGGGGAGTAAAATCTCCCTCTTTTTATACTTTTTGCATCATGATGAAAAAAAGAAAAAAAAATATGGGCGGAGTTTTAACCGCTAAGAAAGCAATGGGTCCTGGAGGTAAAGCTAAAAGAGCTAATAGACTGTTAACGAAGTCTAGGACTAAAATGGATGACGCTGTAACTCTTTATAACAAAGGAAAAACAAATAAAGAATCTTCATCAGCAACTGCTCAAGAGTTTGGCCAGGGTCAACAAGCTAGATCTGAAGGAAAAGAAAGAAGAGCAATAAAAACAAAAACAAGAGCTGCAAATGTAGCAAAGAGAAAAGGTTTAACATATAAAGGCGATGCTGCAACTGGTCAGTTTTACGTAAAAGCAGCAGGAGGTAGTTATAAAAAAGCTAAGAAGTCTGATGTAGTTAAATATGCAGCTGGAGGTGCAAAACCTAATTCAGGCGCTGTTAAAATGGCTAAAGAGATTCTTAAAAAAGCAGGTAAGACAGTAGTTTCTGCTGCTTATGGTAAAAAAGTTATACGTAAGAAGAAGTAATTTTATTAAACAAAAGAACAGAGAAAAATGGTATTTAATCACCCTTATTTAAAAGATAAGATCATCGACGTTAAGCCCGTAGAGGCTGGACAGAAATGGAAAGGAATTGTGTCTAACTATAGAGAGAAGGAGAATGATCCATTCTTATTCAAGAAAGTAGTTAAGTCATTTGAACTTCCTTTAAACTCAGCCTCTAAAGGAGGAGGAGTAGCAATTATTATGGATTCTGTAACTAAGTCTGTTTGTCCTGATGTCATGAATGACGCTGGGAATCCAGAAGAACTTACAGAACAAGAGTACTTTGAAAAAATCATTGGTAGATCTTTAAACCCGTATCTTCCAAAAGATACAAATTTCTGGAGAGCAGATTCTAGAGCAAGAGTACAGATTAGAGACGCACGTCTTCGTCTGGATCTTAAAAGCCCAATGGACATGTTAAAGTTCAAGATTTTATCTGCTAATGATTCAAAGTTTGCATCTTCGCCTCAAGCATATCGTACTATTCGTAGAGCTAGTTACGAGTATGTGTTTACTAACGTAGATGAGATGAGAGATGAGACACTAGAACGTTTAGAACTAGAAGCAAAAGCTTACTCACTGTTTGACTCAGTATGTAAGTCTGAATCTGATATGAGAGACTTCTTGCGAGTAGCTGGAAAATCTCCTTCTGATGCTTCTAATATTAAACAATTAAAAGCTAGTGTAGGTAAGCTTATGGAAGATGATCGAGAAATTTTTGTTCAAATTTTAGATGATCCTCTTTACGAAGACAAACTATTTATTGCAGACGGACGTAGAGCCGGTAATATAGATTTAAATAGAAATATCTACACACTTGATTCAGGAGTAGAGCTAGGTACATTATCTGATACTATTCACTGGTTTAACAAAGAGGAGAACCAAGAGACTAGACTTAGAGTCCAAGCAATGATTGATCAACTTAGAGAAATAGAATAATGACAGCAAACGAAATGGCAGAAAAGCTTGAGTTCCTATTAGATAGGGCTAATGCATTTAGTTCCCCAGGGTACACAGATGTAGAGCTTTCGTCTGTTCTTTCGTCTGCTCAAATTCAGTATACTAAAAGGTTTTATAGCTATAAAAGCAATACTCACCAAACTGGATTTGAAGAAACAGAAGCAAGAGGTCAAGGACTCAGCGCCCTAATACAGGACTCTGGAGCCTTGACTATCTCTGCTGATCAAGAAGGAGTATTACCTAATGGAACATTCTTTGATTTACCGGAAGATTTTATGTTTACTATATATGAACTAGCTAACATAGATAGACCGGATTGTAATAAAGTTTCAGAAGCAAAGGTACGAGTAGTATCTCATGATGAGTATGGTAAATTAAAAGGTAACCCTTACAAAAGACCCGTTGCAAATAATTTAAGTGCATCAGTATTTAGAATGTACTTTAACGCAACTCAAGCTGCTAAACGACATGAAGTCCTAACAGACGGTACGTTTTCAGTAACCTCGTATAGAATGAGATATCTCAAAAATACGGTAGACATTGCAGTTAATAGAACAACTCCTGGCGGTCAGGTAAGTTGTGAGTTAGATGAGTTTACCCATGAAGTCATTGTTGACTTGGCGAGGGATTTAATGCTAGAGACTGTTAAAGAGCAAAAACTAGATAACGAAATCGACATAGAAACTTTTGAATAATTTTTTTTAACCATAAATAAATAAATAAGTACATCATGATGTATTCAAACAACAACAACAACAACTTTGCATTTATTGCAAAGGCTAGCGCAACAGACGTTGACGCTATTGACGCTCCCGGAAATCGACTAGATGTTACGGAATTACTTGACGGAGACGTTGTAATCGTAGGCGCAGATAATCAAGTAAGAGACCATAATACGCCTCTTGCTGCAGGAGATACATTTAAGTTTGCCTCAAGAACTGCAGGAAGGCTTTATTATTCCCCTTTATTTAATTTTTCTGATTGTACTATTACAGCAGGAAAAAATACAGCTGCAGCTCAACAAGTAACTACTATAGGCTCTAATGGAACTACTACAGTAGGTCTTGGAAACTTTGCTATAGGTGGAGATGCTGCTGGATTAGCAGCTGTAGGAAATAGTTACTACGTTCTTATTGAAAAGCAAGATAATGACGAAGCTAACCGTTCAGGTTATGCCCCAGCTATTACTGCTCAAGTTAAGTTCAGTAATCCTGATGCTCATGCTGAAGCTGAGTTTCTTCACATTCGTTTAGGAGAACAACTTAGAGAAGCTGTCCGAGTAAATGATCAACTAGAAGTTGCTACCCCTACTACTAGAGGTCCTAAGTATGTACGTGCAGAAGTTATTATTAAAGATGATACTACTAAAGCTACACTGGGAAAAAACTGTGTGTGTGTCCATGGGTCAAAAACTATTAGCTCTCACGATGATGGTAACTTTGCAGCTATGGCTGCAGGTAGTTATGTTATCTTAGGTGAAGATGTTTATTTAACTACTTCAGGAGGAGGTGCTGCTACATTTACTATTGCACAGCCATTTGCAGGAGCAAGTCAAACTGTTGATGCTGGAACAGATACTGCTACCGCTGGTTTTATTACTGCTGCAGAAGCTGGAGGTCTTGCTGGTGTAGGTCTTAGACTTACTGGTACTGCTCAACATTCATTTGATGTAGCTGCTGAGCGTATTCACTCTGAATCTAGATTTAATGTTCGTTTTGCAAAAGACGGCGAAAATGTAGGATCAGCTATTACTCGTGTTACAGCTGCTGATGAAGGGCTTGGAAATTATGAACAAGTTGCTATAGAAGAGTATCACTCATTCGGCTCTTTAGGTCTTCGTTGGGTATCTGATATTCCAGGACAGGTTAGACCTGCAAATGCACTTGCTACTAAGAGTTATGGTTGTATTCAAGTATCACAATCAAAAGCAAAAAATAATACTCTTATAGGCCAGACTGTAGGTAAAATGCAAATGAATATTTGGATTGAATTAGAAGCTAACGGTACAACTGAAGCTACTGCTAATTTAATTCAAGAGAGTCTTCGTATACAACTGTGTAATACCATAGCCGCTAACTTGATTGGAGCTTAATAACGTAAACTAAAGTCTTGAGGTAGAAATACCTTAAGCTCTAG
>TARA_R110000737_G_scaffold154707_1_pt1 | contig 15502 bp, 31 predicted proteins | sample TARA_R110000737 | Tara Oceans TARA_R110000737 (sample SAMEA4398027) | marine metagenome | biome: Polar Biome; feature: [SRF] surface water layer (ENVO:00010504); material: water (ENVO:00002006), including particulate matter (ENVO:01000060) such as... | depth 5 m
ATGTTGTCCAATGTTGAAACAAGAACCTCAAACCATTCAACAATGGTGATGTTGTTTTGTGTTCCTTGAATTCCCTCAATTAAATAAATTTCTTGTGGTGTTTGAATTCCATTGTAAGAACACCATAAAATTGTTCCCGTTCCTCTAATTGTTCCCTTGAATGTAATGATTGGGTCATAACATTGAATGTTGTCCCCTGCTTTGAATTTTGTTTTCATAATTTTTGGTTTTTTTTGGTTAGTTTTTATTTGTCAAGTTGTTTATTTTATTCTTCAATCCTAATTCACTTCCAACACACCACGAATTTTCATTGTTTTTGTAATTTTTTGAATAGTGTGTTAAACATATTTCCCTTTCCCAATCAATAAATAATTTGAATTTTTCCCCTTGTGTTTGAAATTCCATTGAACCATTTTTTTTTGTTTGGTTGATTAATTTTGTTGTGTTCATAATTTTTGGTTTTTTTTGGTGTCATCAAAACTTTGTATCTTGATTTCTTTTGTAAAAATACAAAAAAGTTTGACATAAATAACAAAAAACAACATTAAATAAAAAAAACTTTCATTTATCTTTGTTTGCTAGATAGGAGGGAACAAAATGTATTAACCAAATACGGCAAAATTGCCCTTATGCCCCCCCACCTTTGCGTTTTTTAACCTTTCAAAACATCAATTATATATTTTAAAGTCCGCAATATCCCGAATCACAATCATTAAAATCCTTATCAAACAGGTCAAGTTGTTTTTTATAATCCTTTATTTTATCATAAGTGATTCCCGTTCTCCATGTTCCATTTTCATTTTCCCTTTCCTGTTTTGCAAACCATTCAAATTTCTGTGGTGATTTGTCGGACATGTGTTTTAATAACAATTCATTTCTATGGAAACAACCAACGCAATTGTTCATGTAAGCAAAACGAACGGGTTTATCTTTCCAAAATTCTTCAATGGTGTCTTTAAAAATTCCATCTTGAATCAATGGAAAATTTGCAATTCTATATGGTAATGATTTCCATTTATTACGCCCGTTTTTTTCTCCAACTTTAAATTTAAAATTCTCAACTCCATTTTCCATGCGGTCAATCATATTATTTGCGCGCCTTGTTTCGTTTGCCCTAAACCCAATTCTCATTTCAACCGGCAATGATAAATTTTCATAACACCAATTTGCAATTGGATTCACTTTCATTTCAATTGTGCAAATTCTTTGAACCTTATTTGGTAAATATATTTTTCCGCTTTTTCTTTTTATTATTTCATCAAATGGTTCACCACTAACCCAATCAATTTCAGAACCAATAAATTGTTCCAAATCAATCATTGTGTAAATAATATCATTCATTTCAAGTGTTCCAATAAATGGTTTTTGTATTTTATCCTCAACATATTGTCTGATTTTTTTATCTGGAAACAAACAATTTTCATCTGTTGTTCTCACTAATGAAAAAATATTTCTATCTGATGGATAGTTTGCGGCAATATATGCGGATGTTTTCCCACCACTTAATGAATTTATTTTGATAATATCAGACATTAGAATTAATATAGTTTGTTATTTGTTCAATTGATTCATCAAAACCCTTGCAAACAACGGCATAATAACCCCGTTCGTTTAAATTAACAATCCATTCCTTTTGTTCTTTTGATGCATAACACTTTTTGTTTGCCTTTAATTCAATAAACATTCCGTGATGTTTTTTAGTTGGATGCATTATTTGCAAATCTGGCATTCCTTTAACATAGCCGGATGCCTTCATTTTCTTTGCAACTGATAATGATGTTCGCATTCCCCCCGCACTTGCACAATACAACATGTTAGGAAAATTATATTTCAACCAATTAACAACGGCAATTTGAACCATCAATTCATTTTGTGCCATACTAAATTTTTAATCTTTTTAATCCCGTTCCCTTGCGGCTTCTATATGACAACTCTGGATTTGGTTTATGATTTAATTTTTGCCTTGCATCTATTATGTCAATATCAATTTTCTTTTTGTGATTCAATATCCATGTGTAAAATGTTTTTACATTCAATGCAAATAAATCCGTTTCACGCAAACCACGATAAAAAGAAATTTCAACATCTTTGAAGGTCATGCCCCTAAATCTAATTTCATGCAATAAATCAAACGACAATGTTGTTGCAAGAACTGAAATGTCTTCTGCTGTTTTTGTTTGACCCAATTGAACCAATGTTTTGGAAATCAATTCTGCACACTTAATTGTTAAATCTTGTTTTTGGTGTTCTGTTGCCATAATTTTAAAATAATTTTGTTTGTGTTAAAAAAGGGATTAACCTTTTATTTGCAATGTTAACATATTTTTCGGATATTTCCGAACCAATCCAATTTCGGTCTAATAAATGCGCCGCCTTTGCCGTTGTTCCTGAACCCATAAATGGGTCATAAATTAAATCCCCCTTTTTTGAAAAATAATTTATAAAGTATTTCGGCAACCAATCCCCAAATGCATAACCATGACCCCCATTGTCTTTGCCATTATTAACGGGTTTGATTATATAATTTTTTATCATATTTTCACCAAAATTATTGTAATCGTATTTTCTGCCATCTGGATTATTTGGAACAATACAAAAAATATATTCATAAGAATTGCAAACAATACCTCGACCAACGGGGTTTGGGTTTGGTTTTATCCAAATAAATGTTTCTTTTAAATTATCTTTGAATTCGTTCATAATAAATGCAGCTATCCCCCTACATCCTGAATATTCCCCAACATTCCAAAAAACATAATGTTTTGAAACCCTCAACATTTCGTTAATCCATTTTTTTGTTTGTTCAAAATATTCATTTATTTCAAGGTCATCAGAATAATTGTCATATAGTAAATCAGAATTGTTTGTGTTCCCCCTGCCTTTGCCAATGTTGTATGGGGGTGATGTAATAATCATATCAACAAAATCATTTTCCATTTTTAACATTGTTTCAAAATTACTTTCATTGTATATTTTATTTATTTCCATATTGTTTTTTTATCATTTCAATTGCGCCATTGTGTGCATCAAGTTGTTTATGTATTTTTGAATTTTGTGGTTGGTCTTTTGTATTTCTTGACCACCTTTTTATTCTCAAATTCAAATCCCATGTTTTTTGCAATTGAAAACGCATTTTCCCACTTGAATTTGGTTCACCCCAATAATCAATAAATTTTTCGGATTCAATTTTATTTAAAATCCCATTTTCTAAAACATCAATTCCAAAAGTTAGCAATGTTTGTTTCTTTTGCTTTATAGGTGTTTTAATAGTTGTTTTATTAGTTGTATTATTATGTTTTAAATTTGGCTTAACGCTGCCTTTAAATTGATTTAAAGTCTGACCTTCAATTTGTTTAAATACTGCCTTTAAAACTCTTGTGCGACCATCAAACGAAATTTGTTCAATGAACCCCATTTTTTTAAGTTTTGAAATTGATGTTGAAATTGTTGTTTTAGTAACACCCAAAAATTCAGCAAAATAATCATTGGACGCAAAACAACCCCGTTCATTGTCTAATGAATTGATTTCCACAACTAAAATTTTATCTGTCCAATTTAATTCTTTGTTCAAATAAATTTCTTTTGGAATCCATATCCCCAAAAATTGGCGGTTTTCTTTGGTTTGTTTGTTTTGCATTTTACAAAGTTATAAAATTAAAATGGTAAATCATCAACATTATTTTTATTTGTTGAAACTTTTTGTGATGCTGGTTTTGAATATGTTTCTTTGTTCATGTTAAATTGTGAAACCTCAACATAATGTGTTAATCCGTTTTCAGCTTTTACACGCCTTGATTTAATTTCCAATGTTACTTTGTTGTCTTTGTTTTTATATTGTTGTAGTTGTTTTGAAAATTCATCCACATTAATAATGTCAACATTTAAAATTGACCCGCCGTTTTCAAATGTTTTTTCCCTAACGAAAATTCCATTCATAAAAATTTTTTCTTTGTTTTCCATTTTGTTTTCTTTTATTTATTATTATTATTTTTATATCTTGTTGAAAATATTTTATTAATTGTTTCATATGGTATATTGAAACGCATGGATGCAGAACGAATTGATTGTTCTTTTATAACTATCCATTGAATTATTTCATCCTTTTGGATTTCAGTTAATTCATCAAAGGATTTATATATTTTTTTCCCCATTTATAATTTTATCTAATTTTTCCAAATTTAATTCCATTAATTTGCCTATTGTTTTTAATTGATTCAAACGAAACAATTGTGGGTTTTCACAATATGATTTTATTGTTGGTTGTGATAGGTTTAATTCTGTTCCCAATTCCCTTTTTGATAGCCCGTGAAACCTTAATGTTTTTGTAAATTGATTGTCTTTTTTTTTCATTTTATTATTTATTATTAAAAACTCCATTTTTTATCATTTCTTTATATTGTTCCCTACAATCCCTGTGAATCTGATTGTCCTTTAATTCAACAACTAATTTGTCAATTTCTGATTTTCGCATACCATCAATTGAATTTAACAAATTATCAATTTCGTGTGCACTTTTGTTTGATGTTAAAATTAAGGATTCAACAAAACCCAAATGTTGAACATTTACAATCAACGGGTCATCAATGTCATCAAACATTTCATCAATAAAATTCAAATTATTTGTTTTCATTTAACATATGAATCTGATTCATCCTCACTTTTAACGCCTATTTCGTAAAGATTTAACAATTTCAAAACTGCACGCGCCAACGCCCGTTTTTCTGCCATCTCTAAAACATACCATGAATTTGTGTTTCCATCCTTATATGAAGCCCCTTTGATTGCAGAACCGAATGTTTCCATTGTTTCATCACCCTTTTTTGAAATGGCTTTAACTGCTGCAAAATTTGATTCACATTTAATGACTTCAAATTTAACATCAATATTTGATTTTGCCATAATTTTTTCAATTCCCGACCTTGTCAAAATAACATAATGTTGATGCTTAAAAACATCCTCTGGTGTTAATTCATATTCAAAATACATTTTTTTTAATTGTTCCCTATTGTTGTTTTTTTGTTCCATAATTTTTTTTTCTTTTTTTTGATTTGTTTGTGGTTGCGCATTTTCATATTCATGTTGACGCCGTTGCAAATCAACATCCAACATTTCTTCTGTAAAATTATTTTCTATTGACATAATTTTTTCTTTTTGGTTTTACAAATGTAATGTTTTTTTATTTAATATAATTATTTTTCATAAATATTTCCCCCATATTTTGGTGTTGAATCTGCATCAATCATCCCCTTTGATTTAACAATTAAACCCTTGACAATGTCCCCACCTTTAATGTTTTTAATTAGTTTTTCCCACTTTTTAAAATTCCTAAATGTGGTGTCAACACATGTTCGGTATGATGAAACACCATCATTAAAGAACAAATAAAACATGTCCCCACCGAATCGTGATTTAACTTTTTTTTGATTCTTATAAATGAATTCCCCTTTTTTCAATTGAACAATTTCAATGTGTGCCTGTTTAAATTTTCCCATAATATTATTTTATTGTTATTAGTGTTTTCCCTGTCCATTTATCCAATGTGTGAACACAAATAATTCCCGTTTCCAATTTGATTTCAAAAACCAAATAGCGTTTTATTGTTTTGTAAAATTTTGATAAAATGTAGTTTTTCATAATTGTTTTTTTTATTTCCTTTTTATTAATTCATCATTTGCAATTGAACATTCAATTGTCCAATTTTCATTTGTTTTTCCTGCTAGGTATTTTTTCAATGTTTTCGTGTCGGTTTTTTTAACATACATTTTCAACCTGCTCACTCTTTCTGTTCCATCTAGGTCATTGAGAGTTTTTGTTAAGATTTCATTTAGTTTGTCCATTTTCATAATTGTAATTTTTATTTTTTTTGGTGTGTTTTAATAGGGGGATTTTCCCCCCATTATTATTTGTTGTTGTTTCGCATTAGACAATCAATTGTCCACTTCATCAATTCTTTGTTGTCCATTTCTGCAATAGTTAAAAGTAATTCTTCAGTGTCCGTTGGTGTTGGGTTTTCTGTAAAATTTAATTTGTCATCCAATCGGATAATTTGAATCATTTTTTGGCGGTTCATGAATTTGGTGATTTCAGTTTTCATAATAGTTAGTTTTTTTTGGTTTTGTTTAAAACATTATTGTTTCAAATCTATTGTCAAAAATACAAAAAAGTTTTATATAAACTAACATTGTTTCATTTATTATTATGAAATCAACACTTTACTAGAGAAAAATAATTTATTTATTTTATGATATTGTGGGAAAATTGACAAATTAACCCCTCATTTTCACACCAAATGAACGCCTCACACGCTTGTGTTGACCCAATATAACCCTTTAAATTGTGCCATGCGTCCGTTCCGCTTAGTGAACGCATATAGCGAACAACCATCCCTTTATGTTCATTGGTTGACATGTATTTGATTTCCTTTTTATGGTGTAAATGTCCAATATGGATTTCACGGAATTGTGTTTGTGCCCATAATTTTGGAACTTCTGTTGCAACTAATAATGGCAAATCTGCAATTTTCTCATTGTTCCCATGTGTGTAACTAATTAAACAATTTCCAAACTTATAATGTTTTCGGGGTGTTGGTTCATTGTTAACATTTACATTGTCATTATTGTGATACCAACAAGACAAAACATCACCAACATAAAACGAGCGTTCCCAATCGTGATTCCCTTGAACAATAACAACATCAATTGGCGCAACAACTGACAACATATCAATTCCCGCAATCAATAATTCCCGCCCTGCTTTAAATGTTTTTTGCCATCTTAGGTCTTCATCTTGAGGTGTTCCGGCACTTGTTTGATTTAATCGTGAATCAGAATTAAAAAAATCGTTTCCAACGGGAAAAACAACCCTTTTGATGTCATAACCCTTTGAACGCTTAATAATGGCGTCAATGGCTGTTAAAAATCGTTTGGTTGCAATTTTAGTGTCGTAATTGTCCCCCGTTTCCAAACCCCAACATAATTTTCCAAAATGTAAGTCAAAAATATTGACCTCCAACAAATGACCCTTTTTGATTTTCTTATAATTAAATGTCGGATATTTTGGGGAAAATGATTTTACTTCATTAATTAATTCATCCCGTAAAATTTTAATATTTAAAACATCATTGTTTTTTTTCAACCACGCTTTAATTTGAAATAATGGTTCAACAATTATTGTTCCATCAACATTTGAACCAACCTCCCATTTATTAACAACATATCTTTCAATTTCCCAAACATCCAAATCAATGTCGCAATTTTCAATTAAATCATCAATGCTTTTAATTCTGGTTGACTTTGGCGTTTCTATTGTTGCGCCTTTTTTGTTTTCGTTAAATTTAATTTCGTGTCCACTGCTTGCCGACTTAATGGCCAATTCCAAACAATGTTTTTGAATGTGTTTTGGAAATTTTCGCAAATGTGTAATTGCAGATTGTAAATCTACATTCCAACGGGGTCGGAATTGTTCCCGTTTTATTGCCAAAATTTATAAATAAAATAAAACAAAATAAATCCACCAAATCCAAAAAATAAATAATTAATTGTTTTGTTTTTCTTTTGGATTTCTTTAACAATGACCCGTTCAACAATTATTTCCTTATTTAAAAAAATAGTGTCTGACAAACATTCACCCATTAAATAAATAATTGAATCCGTTTTTAAATATTTAATAATTAATTTGTCCCGTTCAATAATTAGTGTGTCATTAGAAACACCAAAAACAAAAGTTGTGTCAACTGCAACGCCGTGTGTGTTTATCGTGTCCGACAATCTGATTGTGTCCGTTGGTTGAATTAATTCAGGGAATTTTTTTGTTAAAATATAAATCCTTTCCTCTGCCCTTTGTTTTTGGTATTCATAACAATCAATGGGTGATTTAAACGAACAACAACCCGTTAATAAAAACAATAATAAAATTGATAATATGTTATTTTTTACAATCTCCATTTTCTTTGCAACATCCGGATGGTCTTTTTGTTTCGCCATAAATATAACCAATCACAAATGGCGATAATGCTGCAAAATATGCGGCAAATTCCGACATGTTTGTTCCGTTGTTAATTCCTTTTAATCCAAAAACGACCCATGCAACAATCATAAATGTTGTGATGAACGCCCTTTTTGAACTTAATAAACCAAATAAATTTTTCATAATATATATATTTTTTTAATATCCACTCCTGTTATGTGGATTTGTAAATTCTAAATTCTTTTTGTCAATTCCGAAAACATCTTTAAAGAAATCCGGCACGAAATAACATGGACATGACTTTGTTGAAAATTGATTGTGTCCCGCAAATTTTATGTCTGGATGCCTTAACAATTCATGTTCAATGTAAGTTTTTAAAGTTTCAATTTGTTTTTTATTCATTGTGTTTTTGGCTTTTTTATTCTTATCCAAACCACCAACATAACAAATATGTTTTGAAACTTGATTTTGACCCTTTACGCCCCATGTCATTTCTGAACTTTCAATTGTGTCATCATATGGGTTTGTTCCTTTTGCAAAATGCATGTTATGCAATTTTCCATCCAATGTGATTAAATCAGAATATCCAACCCTTGACCAACCACGGCCATTTTTCCCCATGTGCCATTCTTTGATTTGTTCGGGTCTAATATCAACCCCATCAATTGTTGCAGAACAATGAATTATTAAATATTTTAATTTTGACATTCAACAAAAATAAGTAAAAATTTAATAGGTGTGTCGTAATTTTTGGAATTGTTATTTTGTGGTGTTCCAATTTTTTATTTCTTTAATGACCTTTATTGATGTCCATATTATTGCAATTGAATATGAAATAATTTTTAAAACTAATTCTGTGTCTGTCATACTTATGCCAATTGCTGTGATATTTAAAAAAATAGTTGATGGACAAATTTTATGTATTAATTCATTCATTGTTTTATGTTGTTAATCTTATTGTTTGCGTCATGTGAAAGTTTAATGCAGTAACTGCAGAAGACTCTGCAGCTAAAACAATCAACCCCCCTTTTATTGGTGATGGGACACATGTGTTAAATGTTGACACATCAAAACAAATTGGATTGTTGTTCCCTGTTAATGCAATTGCACCTGTTGATGCTAGTGTGCAAAATTCTATTGGTGTGCTACTTTGTTGACAAGAACCCCACGGCACATGTAAAAGGTGAAAATTAACAGACAATCCATTACCGCCATAAACTTTTCCTGTCCATGATGACATTGTTTCACCTGTTTTTGTTAATGTTAAAATTGCACCACCAACGGCATCTTTTGGTGTTATTGTTGTTGGCGCATTTCCCAAATCTAGTGTAAATTTATGTTCATTGTTTCCGCTTGGAGGTGAAAATGAATAGTAATTTCCGGCGGTTAAATTTGCCCCATATCCTTTGTCGCTTGTTGTTGTTATTTCTGTGTTTGTTCCGGCACTATCCACAACCCAATCAAGGTTTCCAGATGCGTTTTTTGTTAATTTTGTTGAATTTGCTGCAGTTGAAAATCCTTTTGGAACATGCAATTGCAAATCGTTTAAATTTTTATGTAGGTTTGTTGACATAATTTTATTTTGTTTTTGTTTTAGATGTTGGTTTGTTGTCAAATTGTGAAACACAAACTGCAATCCGTTGTGTTAAATTTGGAAAATCAATTGACATTATTTCTGTTTCAATACATCTTGAAATAAATGTGTCTTTCGTTTCCCCTTTATTTGGTGTTGGCAATGGCATGTTTAATAAATTATCATGCCATGTTGTTTTGAAACTCCATTTTTTGTATTTCCACAATCAATTGAATTTGAACTTTTATATTCTGGAAAATCAGTTGCGTTTTTGTCCAGAAATTCAATCATTGCCTGCAACATAACATTCCCACGCCTGTATGTGTCTTGCTTGTAAACATTTAAAGTTTTTGAATCAACTGCCTTTGCAAATTCGGGAATTGCCGTTACAATACCACTTGATGTTGAATTGTCTTGGATTTCGTTTATGGCCTCAAATCTAACGAACCACGCAAATGTTGGAATCAACCATTGTGCCAAAAAATCGGTTTCCTCTGTTGTTGGCGTTCCAACGGGTGTTGAATTAAATATTTTTTTCAAATGTAAATAAAAATCATTTCCAATTGCACTTTTTAAATGTGCAAATTCTGCCATCTGAATTAAATTTGTTGAAATTAATTGTGGGTCGGTGTTCGCATTTGTGAACGAATATGTTATTGTTTGCGCCGCTGTTATTAGCGGGTCATATGCCAAATAATTATTTGTGATTGCCATTATATTTCTTTTTTGTTGGTTAACATTACATCCCCAAATTCTGTTGCTTCAAATCCTAAAACCAACCTTTGTTCATTAATTGTTAAAACTTGACTTGGGACAATTTCAGATAAAAAGGAAACCGGCGGTTCATATATAATTTCAAAATCTGAAATGTCCAATGTTGTTAAATCTGAAATCACTTGTTGAATTTTACCAAAAATTAATTCCTCAACATCTTTAATTATTGTTCCCATGACCATTTCCCATGCAACACGGATTTCATTTCCTGTATTGCTTAATTTCCCACCTGCAACAATTCCCGACATTGCTGGCTGCCATCTGTGTGCAGTAATTATGTTTTGTGATGTTAAGGATTGTAATTCCATAAATGCACCATCAGAACCATCATTTAACAATGTTATGTTTGCGGGTGATGTGTCCCCATTTTTGACCAAAAATAAAATCTTTGAATTGTTCCCCCTGCCTGTCCATTTCAATTGTGCTTCTTTAACTAATTTTTCCGCTTCTTCTTCACCCATATCACCATTGATTTCAACAATTGCAGATGGTGTGAAATTATTTAAAAATTTACTTTCGTTATACCTTTGCAATTCCCAATCAATGGAAAGCCATGACATTGCTGCAACAAAATCTGGCAATCCATAATAATTAAATGTCGGTTCGTAATCCTTAAAATGAATTATTGATGTGTTTTTGTCAAAATTTGGATATATTGGAACAACTGCCGTGTCTTGTTTTGATGTTCCATATTTCGCCCAATCCGGATGAATGTAAATTTCCTCTTGATTTTTTGAAACACGACATTTTGTTGCATCAATATGAAACAAATTGATTCCCCCCTCATGTTTTACAATTTGCATGTAAGCATTTCCAAAAGAATAATAATCATTTATGATTCGGCCGTAAACTTCACGCAATGATTCACCCGTGTTGGCGTCATCAATAAACAATTGCACATTTGGATTTTCTGAATGGAAATTTTTTCCCATGCTTAAAATCTTTTTTTGTGCTAAAATTGACCTGTGCGTTGGTGATTGTCTGCCAACCTCTGCCAAATATTGTGGAAATAAATTGTCATCACCAAATGGAATAAATGGGGTTCTTATTGTTTTTAAATCAACATTTTCCCTTATTTTTTCAGGGACACCAACATTAAAAACCTCAAATTTAGTAAATTTATTTTTCTTTATTGCTGCATTAATCTGTTGGTCTGCTTTTTTTCTTTTGTTCATTTTTTACGGGTTTTGTGGATTCTTTAATTTCTGAAACATGTTCAAATCCATCATTAAATAATTTTTTCAAAATCTCTTGATTTACTAAATGTGTTTCATACTTGTTTCCATTATAACGAAACCTTGATGAACCCGCAACTTCTTTGCTTAATTTATACTTTGCCATTTTAAATAATTTTATTTGTTAAAAATACAACTTTTTTTCAACTTTATTAATAAAAATAAAAAAAAATTGGGAACATTTTTAGTGTCCCCAATTTAATTTGTTTTCAAATCCTTAATTTAGAACTTAATTGTTCAGATTAAACAGGGATTGTTCCCGTGAATTCTCTTGGATATTCTCCTTGTTGTGTTGTTATTGTGATAGCTGTTCCGTTTGCATCTTGTAAAGCCATCCCCGTTGTTTCCTCACCACTTGTGAATTCCATGTAAGCTGTTTCATCAAATATTTCATCCCATCCTAAAACAAACTTATATGTTAACGCTGGTGTTTGACAATCATCTGCATATGTTTCAACTATTGCAGTAATTCCGCAACTCGTAACCAATTCCATCAAATCATGGTTTACAACTCCCGTAACTTTTGGAATGTAAAATTCCAAACTAACTTCAATCATTGTTGACCCGTTTTCTCTAGTTGCAGATGCTGTAAAACCTGCCGTTCCTCTTTCAAATTCCCATTTGTAAAAAACCGCTGCTGCAACCATCACAACCGCTGTATAACCATGCGAGCCCGCTGCTGCGTCTAATGTAAATGATGTGATGTCATCCGTGTTTGCCAAATGAATTGTTTTTAATCCGCCACGCCTGTTTCTATCGCAACAAATAACATTGTGTCCTCCTGTAATTGCCATTTCTTTATTTTTTTATTTATTAATATTAGTAACCAATTTGAACAAGTGAATCATGCAAGAATTGTAAACCTAATTTGAAATAAGCACGAACATAAACTTTCTCAGTTAAGTCATCATAAAACATTTTCATTTCCCCTTCCATGTCATTTGTATCTGTTCCAACAGCAAGATTTTGTTTTGCAACATATGCAATCCTTACATTATCAGTGATTAATCTTTGAGCCGTTGCAACATCCCAGATATACATTGGAATAACTTCAACACCTCTAAAATATAATTTCATTGAACCATCAACTAATTGTGAAAAACCCTCTGCATTTCCTAAATTCTCCAATGATGTCATGTAGTCATCATATACTAATCTTGAAACATAAAATGCTTTTTCTCTTGAATCAACACCTTGTAATGCAGACGGCGCCGCTGCCCACATTGCACGCAATGCAACTAATGCATCACCCGTTGCAAATGCTCCAGAATTTGCAATTGCCACCTTTCTTGCATCAATTACTGCATCTGCAATAAATAATTTCCACCATCCATCAGTTGAATCATAACATGATGCGTTTGAACCTGCTTCAGCCGTATCACCAAACCATGCTAATTTAATAATGTCTTCAGAAATTCCGTTTCTAACATTTTGTAAAATTGTGTCCATTAACGCCGTTCCCTCAAGGTTCATAACATTAACTCCATTTCTAAATGATTCCTCTAAATATGTTCCAAAAAATGCATCTTGACATTGTGAAACTGCAACCCTCATCCTCCCTGCCGTTATTACTTTGTCATTTACATTGAAATCCCCACTTTCAGCACCACCACATGTTGTGTATTTTTTCACGATACAAGACAACGCGTCTGCTGTGTAAAGATTCATTTTGAATTTTACATTTGGTATAACTCTAAATTGCATTAAATCCGAATCCCTAAAGATTGGCTCTAAAAACAATTCGTTAAAATTTGCACCGCTGTATGTTGCTGCGATATTGTCTAATGCTACATTTGCCATAATTATTATTTTTTATTTATTATTATTATTGTTATGATTTCCTTTGTAATGTTTTGACCATTGCGTTAAAGAACGCTGCGTTTGGGTCAATCACTGAATTTTCAACAACAGATGGGTCATTGTTTGGTGTTACATCTGTTTTTCCTGCTTTTATTTTTGAAATTTCATTTGTTTTGTTTGCAATTATAGAATTTGCAACTTCTAATTCTTTTGCAACATTTTCTGCTTCACCCTCTGCCATTCCCATTTTTTCCTCAATGTCGTGAATTGCATTTTCTAAATTGTCAACTCTTGATTTTAATTCCTCATAAGTTAACGCCCAATCTGCGTCTTCTGCTGGTGTGCCTTCCTCATGGCCTTCCTCATGTTCATTTTTAAGACCTAGAACATTTTTGATTTTCCCAATTAGGGTTGTGTCGTTTGAAACTTCTAATGTTTCAACAACTTCATTTTGCGTTTTTTCCGCCATAACAATTGTTTTTGATTTATTTATAATAGTGTTTATTTTTTCATTTGTAATATTTGCAAACTTTGAAACATCATAATTATTTTCAATTTTTAATGGTTGTGTGATTCCATTGATTAATCCCAATTCCATTGTTTCATCTGAATTAAACCATGTTTCAACATTCATTAAATCAATATAATGTTCTGCACTTTGTTTTGATTTGGATGCATATATTTCTGCAATTTCATTTCTTATTTTATCCAAAATGTTTGCCGTTTTTCTTAATTCGTTTGCATCACCACCGGACATTGCAAATGGATTGTGAATCATAAATAATGAATTCTCTGCCATTTCTATTGTGTCCCCTGCCATTGCAATAACAGACGCAATTGATGCGGCTATGCCCTCAACTTTTGTTGTTACTTTTTTAGAATGATTTTTTAATGCGTTGTAAATTGCTAATCCATCAAACACCGAACCACCCAATGAATTTATGTGGACATCAATATTTTTATCTTTTATTGTTTTTAATTCATCAATAAATGATTTTGCATTTACATCAAAACCCCCGACCTCTGAATAAATATAAACATCCGCCGTTTCTGAATTTGCGTTGTTCTGAATTTCAAACCAATTTTTCATGCAACAAAAATAAAAACAATGTTTTACAATATTACGAAAAAATAGGAAAAAAAAACACGGGAAAATCCCGTGCCTTAATAATGTTGTGATTTTTTATTGTTACAGGTTGTTAAAACCTACGCTTTTTTTTGTGATTTTCCTTAATTTTTAACTTATAATCACCCAAAATTGTTTCGTTTTTGGTGAATTTTGGCCGGTATTTATAGACAATGCCCTGTATTTGGCGGTCTGAAAGCTCATATTTAATAGACAAATCCATGAATGTGTGTGTAACATGTCCTTTGTTGTCCTTTAATATCCGGTCAAAATCGTAAATAATCAAATAATTTCTGATTCGTGTTGGTTCACACAACCCCCGTTCGGCTAGATGATAAACAACATCTTTTGTTGTTGCATATTCACCAAATCGTGTTTGGACTTCCGACCATACGATTTCAATAAACTCCTTTATTATTGTTATGTCGTTTGGTTTTGCCATATTTTATAAATTGAAAACATGTAATCAATCATTTTGGTTGCACACCCACCACATCCAAAAATGTTTGACCTTGCACCATTATCAACATATTTTTGGAAATATGGCAACATTTGCATTCCTTGTTTTCTGGGGATTTGCCAACTGCCTCGTGCGTCTTTATTACTAATAAATAAATCCATCAACTTTTGAATTTCCAATTTGTCTTCATTACAAATTTTATTTGCAATTTCTGTTTGCCTGTTTTCCATTGTGTCAAAAATAGTTTTTTTATAAATAGGAATTGACATTATTAAAAGTTTTTTTTAACAAATTAATGTTTATTTTACCATTTCTTAATTGGACATTCACCACCAAATTGTTTTGACACACTTGTTTTGGCTTTTAAATTACATTTGCAAAGGGAACATGATTCCGCATTAAATATTCTAAGAAATTTTTTTTCTCGTTTGTCGCAACTTCTACAAATTAACATTCTTTGCTTTTGTGTTTTTACATCAACTATAAACATATTTTTTATTTTAAAAGGTTATTCTAGATTCAATATTTTTAACATTCTTTTGTGAATTTGTAACATCTGCTTCAACCAA
>TARA_R110000737_G_scaffold1073_3_pt1 | contig 15466 bp, 31 predicted proteins | sample TARA_R110000737 | Tara Oceans TARA_R110000737 (sample SAMEA4398027) | marine metagenome | biome: Polar Biome; feature: [SRF] surface water layer (ENVO:00010504); material: water (ENVO:00002006), including particulate matter (ENVO:01000060) such as... | depth 5 m
ATTCCAAACTCAAAGTCCTCAATAGCATCAGCGTTAGTGATCATGAGTTTTGCTGGTAGTTCAAAATGCACACGGTGCCAATACAAACCGAAATAGCGATTGCCAAACTGTGGATGAGGCGTTTCCCGATAAAATATATCAGCTGCAATAGCTGCTTCCTTAGACGGAGCTGACGTGCATACATACGTTATCTCTACACCATCTTGTTTGGTATAGAGTTCTGCTGCTTTTTTTACATCTACAATCGGTTCGTGCTTAATATTAATCATTTTTTCCTAAGCTTTCAAAGTGGTGTTTCATTGTATAATAGTTTTCAGTAATATCATTTAAGATTTCTTGTGCTTCAACGGCCGTGTCGAATTCATAGCCGTCTTCCACGTGATTAATGATAGTCCAGAACTGCTCTTTATTCATAGCCGTCATACAATAAATAGACATTGCCGACATGAGAAAATCAAATTCTGATATGTTTAAAAGTGGGTCGGAAGCTTTTTCGTTTTCAGACATTAAAATACTCCTATTGTGTATGTTAATATTTATATGCCGCAGAAATCACCTACGCATCCTCGCAACAGCTTTTGCATCTTCTTTACGATCAGCAAAGATAGGGACCATATTGGATTTATGCATTGTAGCAATGCCCAACAATTGGCGCTCACCACTATAAGTCATCGACTCACGCGCAGCGCCATTCACTGGAATTTCATCAGATGTGACACGGGCTTCGGTTCGATAAACTGGAATTTTGTTCCCGCTATCGGCTTTCACTTTACCAACACCCATAGATTTAAGCCACTTTGCATGTTCGATAGCAGCACGGCGATCTTTAGGTGTAAGTTTCTTTTTAGAATTGCCATGGACTTGCACGCCTTTAATCATATGCATTATGTACGACCAACGTTTGCCCACTTATACGCGCACAAACGATCAGCGTCGGTTTGTACGTACACATCAAAGTGTGTTGCATTTGCAGTAAGTGTGTGATAACGATCGGCATCAAAGCGAGGTCCGCGGGGCTTAACGCAAACACGCAGAAACATGATTTTACCATCATAGAGCGATGCGCCGTCGGCAATTGCTTTTTTAGCAATAGCGTTATGTGCTGCAATTTCAGCTTTTAGTTCAACAAGAGCTTTGTCGGATTTAGTGTCAATTGTGAATTCGTAAGCGTCAGTGCGTGTGCTTTTGTTAGTTGTATAAGTCATGATATAATTCCTATTTGTTTGTCTCTCTTAATACTAATATAGCATAAGTTACAACAGTTGTAAACAGTTAATTTCAATTCATTTCAATTTAGTTAAAGCTGTATCATTTATGACGCTTTATTGCCATCACTCACAGTCAAAAAGTATTAGTTCGTCTACAAAACCAAGCATCATCATAACCAGCAGCATTAGCAGCCTCAACATCAGCATTAACAGCCTCAACATCAGCATCAGCGGCAACCAAAGCAGCATTAGCAGCAACCAAAGCAGCAGAGAGTGTAATTACTGCAGCCTCAAGCACCGCAAGCCGCGGATCAAGATTAAGACTCAGCGACTTATCTTTCCGAACATATTCTGTGTGTCCATAGGTTGGATCTAATTCTACAGATCCATGGGTTTCTGTGAATGGTGAGTAATCAACCCAGATTGATTTGGGCGGAAATAACGTCATGTCTCTTCTCCTTTCCAATTCCACTGACCTGACTGCATTTTTGGTTTTGGCTGCAGGTAGTAATTAGCTTTGATGTAGGACAGCTCCTCGATCAGTGCGTCTGCTATGTCGGTGCGAGTGTACTCGGTGCCGCCATCACCGCTTTCACTGCAAAATGTTCCAGTGTCCCAATCGTCTGAGCCAAATTCTTTATCAGCCCATATCTTTTCTGGTGCATCAGTCATTAGATTTATCCCTTCAGGACTGCGCGAATATCTTTAACTACATCCCACGATCCGTCTACGTTGAACTCTTCTTCCATGTCTGGATAGATTGTCACCCAGCTTTTTCCAATTGTATCCTCTGCTCTAAGAAGCAGTGCTTCAAGCTCTGCGATCCGTGCTTCCCATTGCATCTGCGTTTCGGTGAGGTTAACCGCCTTACGTTCAAGTTTGTTATACCGTGCGTCTGCTATGTCGGTGCGAGTGTACTCGGTGCCGCCATCGCTTACCGTGCAAAATGTTCCAGCGTCCCAGTCGTTGTAGCCAAATTCTTTATCAGCCCATATCTTTTCTGGTGCATCAGTCATTTGATTTTTCCCTTCAGGACTGCACGGGCGAAAGCTACGCGTCGAACTCTGTGTGGCTTTCTGCTGCCATCGCGATCAAGTTCATAGATGCAATGTCCAAGCTCTCTCTCAAGCTCCTTTATCCGTGCTTCTGCTACGTCGGTGCGGGTGTATTCATGGAGGTATCCCGTCGAGACAATTGCATCTAAATCAGAAATGCCGTTGTGAATTATCAAGGTTTCACCGTCAGGCTCTGCCCATATCTTTTCTGGTGCATCAGTCATGGTGTGACCTCCTGTTGTTTCTTGAATTCATGCTTATAAGCAGCCAAGGCACCGCTCCAAGCATTAAAAGCATCAGCATGAGAATCATAATCATAATCATAATCATAATCATCATCAGCATCATTTGCTTTCAATACTTGGAGAAGAACAGCTTTAGCAGCCTCTAGTTCTTCTAGTTTAGTCATGTCTCTTCTCCGTTATCATAATATAAAATCTTTTGTTCTCTTAATACTAATATAACATAAGTTACACCAGTTGTAAACAGTTAATTTCAATTTATGTGGAGGCGTGACTATTATAGCACTCAAACATCTAATTCTAATTGTCGCGACATTGCTTTTTGCAGTTTAAGTTTACGCACCAAAAGCGCATCCAACGCTTTTTGTAATACTTTAATTTCGTGTTCAGTATCCTCAAGTGCGCCGCACATACTCATACTGCAACATCCATCCAATTAATACACTTATATGTCATTGGTTCCCATCCCGAAGATCGTATGAGAGTGTAGCCATCTGCGATAGATTGTTCACACGCTTCACGAGTGGGTAAAATGTCATTAGCCGTAAAGGCTGTGCATTGATTAGTCACTACACCGTTGGCAATGCCACAGGCTAGAATTATTGCGGTCCACATAGGGTTATCCTTTATATATTTTGGTTAGCATTGTTTCGAACGCTTCTACCTTTTCTAGTCGAGAGGGCCAGAGAATATAATCTTTCTCTGGGTTTTGTTTTAAATTATTCAAAAGCGGGATTACAGCGTTGAACAGGCTATCTAATTTAATCTGAACGGTCTCAAGTTGTTCGTCCGTTCCGGCTAAATTCTGTTCTGCTGTTTTTACTGCATCCAACTCGTCTTCGTCAACCGCGGTAAAACCGAAGTCAAAAATGGGTTGCATCTGATATATACCTTGCTATTTTAATTTCGTAATTTCGGATGTATTCGTTTTCAACCGTGCCCCAAATATAAAACCCATATTGGTCGTAATATTGTTGCTGTAGTTCTGCTTCTTTTTCGCATACGTCTAATATGTATTTATTGTTTTCTTTCATAAACCCAGCGAATTTATCAATCTTATTCTGATTATAAAAATCGTTGTAAGCAGTCGTAAGTATTTTATTGTATATGACACCCTGGATACCCAGGTGTTCATCGAAAACCATATCAATAAAGTACGCTTGACTTTTATCAATTGAGGTCTGTGGGTTTTTGTTAAACTCGTCTGTTTTAATAACAGCAATATCAGTCCCAGTAAAAATGGCAGGGTAGTATGTTTTCGTTGCGATGAGACCGTGCTTTTTTCGATATTCTGGATTGTATGCAGGGCTTTTCTTTAATAGTATCCATTCATATGAAAATATGTATGACATTGGTATCTGAGCAAAGTCTAAATGTGTTTCCAATATGCGATCAAATGTCATTCCAGGCAAACCCATAATGAGCTCAGGAATAACTTTCGCTTTAGGATATTTTTTTCTTAGCTCAACCAGGATTTTGCGGTGTTGTTCCCACGGCACATCAGGGCGATCAATATTCTGTAATACATCAGTATAAATCGATTGAAGCGACACTTTTACATTATAATTTGGGGTGGCCTGACACAAAATATCATAAATCTTTGATACTTTTTCTTTATGTAGCTTCGCCATATTACGCGGTTCTACTGGGACATACGTGGTATTGTACTTTTTCATTGTGTCGTAAACAAATTCATATAAAGGAATATCCTCCTTCAGCATACCTACGTTTGCATCAGTTTGCATTCCTTTAATATTGTTCTCGGCAAAAAACTCAATCTCTGGTTGATATGGATTGATCCGGCTGTTTACTTTATAATGCAGACCAGACTGCCAGTCACAGAACGCACAGGAGTACATGCAGCCCCGTGAGCGCTCATATGGTAGATATACAAAGGCACCATCTACTTTATCTTTAAATGCGTTGTATTCAAATAAGAACTCATCTTTTAAATCGAGATACGGACTGTACTCTTCATATTGATTGAATTTAAAGATCTCATGTTTTGTTTTATGATCCTTTTGCACAATATTCGGAATATCAGCTTTATCAGTCGGCTCAATATACCAATCTAACAATTTACGAAACGCGTTTTCGCCATCACCATAGATTGCAAATTCAACCCACGGGTATTTGTCAAACCAATCAGCTTCTGTATTAGCGTGAACATTCGGTCCACCTACAATGATTTGGATTTGCGGTGCTCGTTGCTTTACTTCTTTTGCAACCTTCATCATGCTATCGAAGTTCCATAGATAAACCGAAAGACACAAAAGATCTGTGCCTTCATCAATAATTCGATCTACAATATCATCAGTAAAGAAGTATTCAGTAGGCAACCATTCGTATGAATAATAGTGTTTACCATTTTTCTGATAAAATGATTTTAACCAATAATAAATCGGGTTGAACGAATATGGTTGAGTGTAAGTAAACGCTAAAAATTTAACTTTCATCGAACAACGCCAATGCTTCTGAATATGATAGCTTGCAATTAATTTGTAGGTTTATTCTCTGTGGATACCCATAATTATATACTGCGTGAATAACACGTGATGAAAACAAATAAACTGGGGGTGTGGGTTCATAATTGTAAACATAATATATTTGATTATTGTGATAAAATTCTAATCTCGAATACTCTTCACCATGTGGTGTAATTGGAATATACAACCGAGATGTTCCGCCGCCATCTTTATGTGGCAGAAAACCTTGATCAGAGTTCATTTTAAGGAAAAATACATTACCAAAATATTTAGCGTTGTCTCCGAGCGCGTCATATATGTAACTAACAAGATCACTTTTATTTTCGTTCAAGTCGCCACACGGACCAAACCAACTTTCCTGTTTTAGGGCTGATTGTTCTTGTCTCACTATAAGACGATAATCCAATTCACCCGCTTCTTGTCTGGCTACAATACCAGAGGGGTCGAATTTAATATCTCTTTGTTCACCGTGCTCACGATGCGCAAACTTAGATAATTTCCACTCAATATTATCTACGGCCAAAGCCTCTTTGGCCAATTCCAACACGGCCGGTAGCTCCAACCCAAGCTTAGCCAAGCCCTGGTGGCGTAATGGTGATATGTCCATTGTAGGTAAACTATGATAGGGATCCATAAAGGTGTGTCCTTAAATCTTCAAAATATGTATGATCAGCAGTGAGAGGTGCGCAGCCTCTAATGTTATTTTTTAATATAGTAGAGCTCAATCCAGTATACTCGGTTTTACCTCTTGCATCCAATGCGAAGAAACAACCCTGCACTCTATAACTATCTATATCAAATTCAGCGGCAAGATTTGTCAATTGAGTTTCAATAAGTGGTACTTTTTCCAATAAATTGTTTTCTGTGATATAATCGTACACATTCAACATAATGTAAATACCCATCATTGATGGTTGCCAAGTGTGATTATAGTTCCATACTCCTGGAATGCGCAGCACATCTCCAACCATTTTATTACAAACGGCGGCGCCAAGTGGGGTGTAACCCGCGGTTAATGATTTACCAACGGCTGATATATCAGGCTGAACTCCGTGGCCAACCGTTTGATATGGGTGAAGCGATCCAGTCTTACCCCAACAAGATGCCACATCATCTGTGATCATAAGAATATTATGCTCGTCACATATTAGCCTGATTGAAACCCACCAGGAGTGTGAAAATCCATGTAACCCATTAATCCAGGTTGCACTATCAAATATAATACACCCAACGTTAGTTAAATCCATTTGACGGATTTTGGCAATGGTTTCCAACTCATCAACATCGCCTTTTGGGTGAGGAAGGTTAATACAGCGATTTGTATGGTTCGCTAATAAAAACGGTGCACCCATGTCTTTTGTGAGATAGCTTGTACCATGCCACGCGAAGGAAAATGAAATGATCTTATGCTTCGGTTTCTCCCACGCTTTCCAATATTCATCATTCATTGATATAGCGGCTTCAACTGCACTTGTGCCACTCAAGGCCCACGTGTACGTATCCCAGACGCCATCACACAGGATCTCACCTGCCCTTATAGTGTCATCATTGTAATTGTGGTTGTTACTCTGACAACGGGCTGTGTTGAGTATTTTAGCTTCAAGGTTATTCACCACAGCGGGATTGTTATAACCTAAAATAAAACTGGACCCGCCCATTTGCAGATCCAGCTCATTTGTTCCATCGGCAAAATACGTATGCCATTTGTTAGTAGAAAGAATTTTCTGTTCTTTCTTTTCGCCTTTGATCTTAGCGAAGCCTCTTAACTCATGCATTTTTATTAAGGCTGGTACGAACCCACCTAATCTTTGCGTCGCGAGTCCATTCTTTCAAATAATCATTATCACGATCAAATGCTATCACCATTTCATCTTCGGTGCATTCACGGGTAGATACAATTTGTTCTCCCAACCATACCTGTGAAAACTCGTCAATTGCAGTGTCAGTGCGCGTTTGCTGAATTGCCCATTCCGTCAACTCATCGTCCGTTGGATCTACCGCTGTATTCAGAGCACGCAGATCATCTTTGCGCATCATATACCGAATTCGAAATGTCGAGATAGTGGTCACTTCTACATAATCAGTCATTTTCATTTCCTCAGTCATTTTCATTTCATGCTTATTCATTTTAACTCCTAATACCATAAATTTTCATAATATTTTCCAAACAGTCTAAAGCCGTTTGTCATACGTTTCTGGTGGGCAACACTGCCGTCTTTATCTTCCCATAAAAATTTCACTCCAAGCCCTGTGTTGGTTGAACTATAGTCATATTCGTAATAGTCACCTTCCCAATCATCACGAGCCTTTTGTTCAAATGCCCAAAGCATTTCATTTATAACATAATCCCAACGCTTGAAGTGATTAGCATCAGTGTCCCAATCATTTTCTTTAGGTGGGGCACTTGTGCTTTTGAGTTCGTTAGTTACATCTTCATCATCTACCCAAGGAGCACCCTGTTTAGTTTCAGCAAGTAGTTGCAACATAGGCACGATAATATGAGAAAGAGTATTGTCCATGCTGTAGACATCGAACCGGTCAATCCGAACGTTGATTTTCTGCGTGGGTTGATTATCAATAATACTATTGATTGTTTTATCATATAGCCACTGGATCGCACCTTCGACGGTTTCCATTGTATTTTCAAACCGAGTAGAGCTCTTTTCCCAAATAAAAGCCCCGTGCTTTCGGTCCATATACACTGTATGAATATAAGAAATCCATCGGTGACGGTAGGTGCCAATTTTAACTTTCATTGTGTTTCCTCTACTTTCAAAACATTGTCATTAAGTAAAAATACTTTGAGTGTCCGACCCTGATCTTGAATAGAAATTCTAACATCTGTTGCATCATATTTTGTATATGCGCGACCTTTTGAATCTATAACTTCAACACGGTTAATATTTGGATAATCATCGAGGGTATCAGTCATCTTGCCAACCTCGATTAGCCCGTCGTCAGGCGTGGGATCTGCCGCTTCCAATTCAGCCATGCGTTTGTCAGCGGTGTCAGGGACCTCAAGTATACGGGCAGCAGCATTACTTTCCTGATTCATTTTGATGGCGGTTTCTTTAGCTTGAGACTCCGTTAGGTCAAAGATAAAAGCAGCGCCAAACAACCCTTCATCTTCATCTATGACACACCACTCATCGGGTTTGTCATCCCAGTCGCCACCTCTGTGCTCTGCTGTGTACCTCATTTAACAACCTTTGTATACATAATCGTAGTATTAACATCCGCGCCGTATGCGGGACATACACCTATATACTCTGGCAATCCGTTATCATCTTTAACGCCGCCTTCACCACAAATAAAGTAAACACCAAAGCGGTTTTCTGCCGTAGCGTGTAAATAGATCTTCTTCAACAGCTCGAATTGTTTAAATTCTTTTTCTGTGATTTGAACGGTGTCTTCTGACATGATTAGTCCTTTAGATTAGCTTTCAACGCACGAAGACAGTGTTCGATTTTCACGACATCCATGCCACGACAGGATCTAATGACGTTCGGACGAAACGTTCTACCTTCGTCTGTCTCTTCTGTTTGGTCAAGAAGCTCAAACAGCTCAGTTACTATGAAGTCATATGAAGTACATTTATCTTCATATTCAGGTTTAGTGTTGGTATCAGAATTATCAGTATCAGAACTATCAGTATCCTCTAGAACTATCCGTTGATCGTACGTAATCACATACCCGCTTCCACGTAGAAAATTCTCAAGCTCTTCTAGAACTTCGTCAATATCGGCGTCTTCTGGGATGTAAGTTTCGTTTGTTACACCGTTCATATTTTCATTAGTAAATTTCATTGTGTAGTTTCTCTCCATCCAATAGCATTTGCAAAAAAGTAGCCGTCCCAATTAAGAACCTCTGCATCTTCAACAGAGTAACACCATAAAGGGCAAGTGTCTTCCCAGACAAGGACTAGTTTCCACTTGTCCCCTTGGACTGTTTCAACGTCATTAAGAATCTTCATTTGATAATCCAATCCATATTAATCCAGTCAGTGTCTTCTGGCATCAGTTCCCACCCACGATCTTTCAGTTGATCCAAAATGTACGCAGAATTCTTTCGCACCATGTATGCTTTTTTGTTGCATTGGTAGCACGAACCAGACGAGCCATAGATATAAAAGAACTCATCGCTTTCATCGACCCGCACAATACCACTGTTCATGCGCCAACTGTCGCCATCCAGGTAACCACCAGACGTACCAACAAGGACACGATAGTGTGGATCTGGTATAGGAGGGGACTTAACAATCACCCAGTTATCACATGTATTCATGTATTTGATCTCTTCTTTAGTCATAACATATACTCTCTTATCCAGGCTTTCAGTTCTTCGGTGGTTTTAGCTTCTTCAAATTCGTCGTGCTTTTTGGCGGTGTAAGTTCTTTTGTTCATCTCTCTTTCGCCGGCAGCCATCAGTAATCCAACCGCGTGACAAGGTGTGCAGATGCTGCTGTCCGTGTCATCACCGCACACATAACATAATTTAGACTGACTGGTATCGCTCATAATATAATTCCTAGTTCGTTTGTCTCTCTTAATACTAATATAACGTAAGTTGCAACCATTGTAAACAGTTAATTTCAATTTATTTCGAACTGTGATTATTCCGTAGCGCTGCGGATTTCCAACAATTGCATTCTAAATTTTAACGCTTCCAATTCACGGGAATGTTTTTCATCCACAGCTTTATCTCGTGCTGCAACTGCCGCGTGTGAAATGGCTAATTTATACATGACGTCATCGACTTGTTGCACCACTCCATCAACTCGGTGAATAGCTTTATTGTTAGCTGCGACTAACGCGTTGTTATCACCAGCAAGACGGGTGAGTGCCACATTTTGCATTTCAAGCTCTGCAGTTTTTTGATGTCCAGTTGCAATAGAAAGCAAAAGGCCGAATGCTAGAATAGCTTCCATTAATAGTTTTCTCCTCTGATAAATTCAATGTTATACTCTCGTCCGTTCAGTTGAAAAACAACTGTTGAGTAACTGTATTGGCGGATTGGTTTAGACTTCCAGACTATTTCATCCACGCATTCTCGTGATTTGTTATATCCAATAATCACTCGTTCGGTCTGCAACTTTGAACCCTGATCAGCGCCAACGATAGCACCAAAAAGCGCGCCAGCGGCAGCACCACCGTCGTCTTTGGTAATTGCTTTACCGGTAACACCGCCCAGAATGGCACCCAGGAGCGCACCACCACCAGCGTTGCCCTTTCGAGTGATTGTTTTATAAACCGGCACATCAACCGAATAACAGACGGGTTTGACAACCTCAATCCATTCGTTTACAGTTGTATAATGGTGAGTCACTTCGCCATTAACTTTTTTTGCATGGGCGGCAGTTGAAAGCACCAGGGCGAGGCCCAGGGTTCCAATTCCAAAGATCGGGTTTTTCATTATGTAGTTCTCCTATATGGTTTAATTATATCACGTATTCATCTCTTTGTACACATTTATTTTGAGTATACTTCTACATTATTCGGCACAGGAAATGTCAACTTTATGTCTTTTGGATAATGTATAACAAACTTTGTTTGTGGGAATTCCACAAAAAGATTACTCCATACAGGGCGCCAATTAGACGACAGCCTAAAGTTGTTGCTGTCACTTCTATCAGAATTTAAATAAAAGTCAGTGCAACTACGAAGATCTTGACCAAACATAGAGTCAAACCCATACAAATGAATTTCGTCTGCTTTGAGTCTGTTAGCTGAAAAATGTACAGCCATGTGGCCGCAATTAAAATCAGTATAATTTGGCACATAATCAGGAAGTTCGGTGTAAAATTCCTTCAGTTGACTAATCCACCTCATGCGGTATTGCACGTTGTGTTCCAACCATGCCTTCGGCCTTGCTCCCAAAACCCAGTCACCTGGAACATGTACACTACCCTCACCCATCGCGCGCATCATTTTAAAGTCAACCATACAAGTCGCAAACACATCGCGGATTGGGAACGGTGGAAGGTTGCACGTTACTCTAGCCCCCTTGGCATTGTGATCAAACATTTGAGATTGAAGACCATTGCCTATTACATGTATTGTTCTACTCATTTATCAATTTCCTAATATGATCTTTTCCCTTCGGACCAGTCCAGTGATAAATCCTTGGATCCGCGGGTACAGTTTTATCTATATGCTGCAAACGAAGCACGTTATACTTATTTGGTAAATCTTCAATTTTAGTCATTCGTTGAATAGGGTTTGTGATCATCGAATGTAATACTTCTTGATCACCCACACCACCTTGGATTGCGCAAGTAAGTTCCCAGTCTACTAAAATGCTCGGGGTGTGTTCAAATGCAACCACTCCCGAGTTATGCCACTGTCCGGTGCTTCCAGGCCGTCTTTGCGACCAGGGTTTGTCTTCTGTCATTGTAAGTTTGTTTGGTTTTGTGTAATCAAAGATGCCTGAAATATCACCTATAACCTCACAGTCGGTGTCCAACCAACAAACCTTATCAGCGAGAAGCGAGGCCCTACGCATCGCAGCAGGCTTTTCTAGCCAACCTAATCCCTCTTGAAAGTTTATTACTTGAATTTCAATGTTATTATGCTTATGATAATTTTTTAGAAACCAATCGAGCATCCACACACCACCTTCATCACAACCCGTGATGAAGAGCTTAGATAATTTTGTATTCATTGTTATAGTAATGCTTTGCTAAGCATCCCTCAGTTTTTTGAATTGTGGTGAATGTATCTCTTGCTTCAACAGGCCACGGGAAATACTCTTGCAGCCAAGGGAAACGATCCAGGCGTAGAAAAACATCAGTGGGGCATGCCGCGCGTGATGCCATTTTGATTAGTGCTTTGGCACCTTCGGGTTTCAGCCTATATGCGTGTGCGCCTGGAAAGTACGGTTTTGATGTGAGTGGATTAACGCCAAGCCGTGTGGGCATCTGTGCTTTACCATAACTCGGTTTACCTAGAGATATAACTTTATCGTAATGAATGAATCCAGGTATCGTTTCAACACATACAGCATCGTGCTCAAAAATTGTGTATTCTTCATTGTCTTCAACACATTTTTCCCACAGTGCGTGGTGGGATAGAAACGCGGATAAACAATTTTCAAATCTTGAATAGATCTCTTTGAAACCCTCTACTGGAATGCCTTTGGTTTCGGCGATTGACAGTGGATTGTTATTGGGCGTAGTAGCTTCCCATTTACAAATATTTATTCCAAACTTTATACCGGATTTTATACATCTTTCGGCAACCTGATTTGACGCAGGGTTATCTGATATTGTAATTACAAATGCTTTCACTTTCACCACGCTTATGTTGAGGTGGTTGAAGGTAAACCCAACAACCTAGTATAATATGTTCTGCTCTGACCAAGCTGGGGTAGTAGCTGTCTGCACATCAATGCATCATTAGGCCACAATCCATAATCTGATACTAAATTAATCATTTGCTGTGCCCCCTTTGGTGTTATTATATATGCGCTGTTTCCAGCTATGCCTTGTGGTATATTGGCTTGGTCGATGAGTGGTGCGCGGGAAACTGAATGTCGAAAAGACGAAGGGTTTATCTGAGTTTCAGAGTGATATTTGTTCGACATTCGGGTTGCGCCCCGAGGATCGTTAATACCTACTATACTATAACCTTGTAGATCAAAATGTTGTGAAAGTTGTCTTTTCCAAATAGAATCGTGTTCTTGTATCAAAAAGTTTTCATCAGCGTCCAAACATTTAACCCAAAGATTATAATGACTTTCAGCACAAGATATTCGTTTTGAAGGAACTGCTGTTGGATATGAAATTTTAAGTAACCCAGTAGCAATGTCTAGTTTTGATCCAACCCAAGGGTAATTCCAGTACGCCTTCGCCCAGTCACTCGGAGTAGTAATGGCATCAAATCGTAAAGTTTCAAATTGGTTATCAACACGATGCGATGATTTTTGCAGTTGCTCAAACCCGTGTTCAGAGTATTCATTTCCCTTTATAACAATGGCATAAGACTGCATTATGTGTCTTTCTTAATTACGGTGTATCCAACACTTTCGGTGCCCCGATCAACTAAACTGAACCCGTTTTGATTTCCCCAAGCCACAAGAGTTTCATGCAGCTGTGTATCGACCTTATCAAACAAACGCATAGTATCGTGTGCAATAATATATTTGCTAACGTTTTTCCCGTGCAAATCAAGTTCTTTTTGCATCCAAGGTGCTTTGTGTACCGAATCAATAACAAGCATATCAACCTGCTCAATGGCACCAAATCCAATGGAAGACGTTTCTCTTACGTCAAGTTCAATCTTATGTTGTGCACAATGTTTCTCAGCGATTGGTTTTAAAAAGCTATTATACTTGGACATATCAATATCAATTAATGTAATCTTTTTGGGGACTGGCTTGAGGAGCATAGCATTTGAAGCTGACCCACCCTGGTGCACACCTAGTTCCATATATTTTTCACATCCAGCACTCCAAAAGCGATTAATGGCAATGTGCATCTGACAATAATGTAATCCATGAGCCGCCTCCTGTTGTTCTACAATTTGTTTACGAAACACCTTCACGGTTTTTGCATTCGAAAATTCAGCGTTAATCATTTTATAATTTATCCGTCATTGGGCCAGTTTCTATTCACTGGCAATTGCCATTCATTTACTGGTTTATTTGTAACTTGGTACAGCGCAACATCAGGCCAATCGTCGGCAGTGCGAAACATCACGTGCACAAGTTTTGCATTGGGTGGTCTATTGTCACCAATTTCTGCATTTGGGTGAGCCCCAACTTTATGCATATAGCAGTTCCACTCATTAGGAAGTCTTTTAAGATTAAAACCAGAAGAATGAATAAAGGCAGAAAAGTAATCTTGAAACAACGTGTAAAACCGTGGGAAGCCTTGCATATTATCAACATATTCTTGAAAGCTTGGCCACGTTTTTTTCATCTTCTGTAAACCAGCTTTTGAAATAACTACAACACCAGTATTAAATACCTCGGGACGATTTAGCTCATCGGTTGGATATTTAACACCCCATCGCTTTTCACAACGATCAGCCCATTGCTTATCAATCGCGCTGTTGATCCCACCGGAGTTATAGATTGTTCTGAAATATGGTTGCTTCGGTTCTGTGCAAATGCCTGCATCTTCACCATCAAGTAAAGCGAACATGCTATCATCAAGGCCTTCGACTGGATACACATCAATGTCGACTAAAGCCACATTATCATAAACATCAAATTCAGCAGAGACAAGTGGGTTGGCTGGCTCATAATAGATAGGAACATTCACAACGTGACCAGCAATAGTGATGTTATGGTCAAAGCGATATTCAGCTCCGATGCGATCTGCATATGCTTTCATGAGCGCTGTACTCGCGGCAACACCAGGTTTCATTGGACCTTTCCAGTATTGGTAAATCAAATTTTTCATTTTATACTTTCTTTATATTTTGCCACAACAGCCAAGGATGAATTGATAGCCTGATGCATATCAATATAAACATACATTCCACAGCGACCAATAAATGTCGTCTTGTTTGTTGCAATGTCCTTATACTTCTTATGTATACGCTGATTATCTCCGCTAATATCTTTCACTGGATAAAACCTTTGATAATTATTGTCTTTATAATCACATGGTTCTTCGGTTGTAAGAGTGGTCATCGAAGTATTATGTCCATGATGTGGTAAATTTTTCCACTCGGTTATTCTTGTATATGGCCCGCTGTGAGTAAAGTTTACGGTACAAACTGGTAACACCTTATTTAACGGCAGATGTGTATGGTGAAACTTCAGCGATCTATAAGGCAGGCTTCCATAACAGTAGTCATAATAGGCATCAATAGCCATAGAATTAAATATGTGATCATAACTGTCCTCCATAGATTTATCGAACGACGTGTTAAGTTCTACTGTAATGTTTTCGTGTTTTAAAATGTTTTCAAATAAAGCAGTATAGCCTTTGATAGGCATCACCTGATACTTGTCATCCGGAAAGTACAACTCGTTGTTATCATCGCGTACAGGAATTCTTTTTGTGACACTATCAGATAATTCTTCTAATTCCATCCCCCACATCTTTCGAGTATATGGCCTATAGAATGTGTCTATAATATTGGCTTCGCCAACTATTTCTTTCGTTTCGTTATTAACGGGTAGGGTAACATACCTTCCATCAGATAACTGAGCTTTCACTTTGTGATAGTATGGAACAAACTCACCGAATTTTGTAATCCACTCATATACTTTTTTATTACTTGTATGAAAAAGGTGTGGGCCATATTTGTGAATTCTGATACCGTGTTCGTTTGTATAGTCATATGCATTGCCGGCGATATGATTTCTCTGATCAATCACATTTACGATATGCCCGTCGTCGGCCAACTCTCTCGCAATGACAGCACCAGCAAATCCTGCACCTACAACTAAGATATTCACAAAATACCTCTTTCTACCAACTCATTATAGTTTTCGATTTTTGTTCTTTTTGGTCCTTCAGGTTT
>TARA_R110000737_G_scaffold69148_3_pt1 | contig 15456 bp, 26 predicted proteins | sample TARA_R110000737 | Tara Oceans TARA_R110000737 (sample SAMEA4398027) | marine metagenome | biome: Polar Biome; feature: [SRF] surface water layer (ENVO:00010504); material: water (ENVO:00002006), including particulate matter (ENVO:01000060) such as... | depth 5 m
TGCAGATTCATCAAACAGGTAATCAAAACGAATAGGTTCCACTTTAAATTTTAATCTTTCAAAACCCATCTCACTAGTTTCTTGCCAAGGAGCTTTAGCAAAATCAGTATTTTCAACACCACCCATCCATTCTATAGCTAATGCAGGGTAAAGTACATCACCAACATTAAGAAAATCTGATAAGTTTTCATCTATAAAGGAATCTTCCTCCACACCAAAAAGTTTTAAAGTGTCATAATCTGCTTTACCTAACCTATCCCATAGTTTAAAAAGAGCTTTTTTATTTGTGGGTGAAATGTAGTCATTAAAATATGTATAGTCGTTTGTAGTGGAGTAACCATCGTCCTCCCTTAAAATTTTAGGTTTTTTAATTAACTTAACAATTTCTTTATATTCTGGGGACGTAACTAAATACTTATACCCACCAGCGTAAGGAAGGATTTCATGTTGTGTGGAAGGAAAGTTAGTCACTAGTACACTTAAATTACGTATCTCATCTTCGGTAGCTTCTTCAGCAAACCTATAGACATCACGAGTAGTCAACCCACCAATTAAGTTAATTAAAGTATATAACCTATTATCTATATTTTTTGGTAATTTTTTAGTTATAACATTACCAAAATACCCAGACTCAACAATTAATTTATGTAGATTACTTTCCATACCCTATAAATACTTACATAATTAGCATAAAAAAAGGACACTTAAGTCCTTTTTTATTAAATTAATTTTTAAATATTAGTTATTATGAGTTTTAAGACCATAGTGTTTTCTAACTTTTCTAGATTTACCACCCATACCAAAGTTATAAGAGTTAAAACATTGTGATAATGAACCTGTGTCTTTTAAATCCACACCAGTCTTAATTCCAGCTGCAGCACTTGCGATTAATACTTTACATTTTTGTTTAGTCGGTTGTCTTGATACCTGTTGATTCAAATCTTTAATTTGGTCATCTATTGTTTCTGGGTCAACTTTTTCTTTCTGTATAGATATTTTATCTATTTCATTTTCATCTGCTTTTGTAACTACCTCAGCCTTAACCTCACCTTTACCTTTTCCTGATTTTAAAAGTTCGTAAGTTTTCTTACCTATCTCACCACTTCCATTATCTAAATTACCGTTTTTCTTTTGCATAGTTTTTACAGCGGCAACTGTTTCATTACCAAAGTCACCATCAGCACCATACTTAGGTAAAGCACCACCACCAGTCATCAACATAGTTTGTAATTGTTTTACCACTGAACCTTTATCACCTTTTTTAGCTACTGCAGTACCATTCGCAATATCTTCTAACGTGTATCTAGCACTAGTAGAGTTAGTCGGTTTATTTACCACGTCTGCTTGTACATCACCAGTATCATCACCAGCTGTAACGTTTTTAACTCTTTTACCACCTTTTCTCCCTACACCACCTTCAGCATAATCTCTCTCACTTCTAGATTCGTCACCTTCATTTCCACCATACGTCTCAGCTAAATCTTGGTCAGCCTGAACCACTTTACCATCACCAGGGTATTCTACATAGTAATCAGTACCATCGTCTGAATGAGCTTTATCATAAGCATACGCGAAGATAAACTCAGGTGTGTACTTTTTCAAATAACCCTTCTCAACGTACTGGTCGTAAATATTTTTAGTTTTAGCGTCCATCTCATAGTCAAAGTCTAATTCCTCACCATTCATAGTCACTGTTGTCCAATCAACTTCTGTAGAAACCGTTTCTTCTTCTTCTTCTTTAGGAAGTGCATCAATCGCTTCTTGGTCTATCTTAGCTTCTACCGCTGCAATAAAATCAGCACCATTATCGTATTGTTTACTATCATAAACAACAAATGGTTTCTTAGCTAAAGGAGCTTTAATGTACATGTTAATGTCGGCATCACTTAAATCACCGTCAATCCACTCTTCTAAAGTCTCACCTTCTTTTTTCCCGTACTCGTAAGATATTCTTGCTAAATCTAGAACAGAACTTAAACTTAAGAATACTTTTTGTAATTTTGAGTCACTTGTCCCCATACCATCCATAGCGTCATATAACTCTTCAGCGTAATCATCAGCTTGACTTTTACTAATCACATCTACACCTTCCCAAACATCATGTCCAGCCTTATAAGATAGATTATTCATAGCCTTTTCCATTTCACCAAAAGTATTTCTGTCCATAGCTAGTTTGTATTTATCACCACCACCCATATCACCACCATCTGTCCACCAGTCATAAATCCAATCGACTGCACCTACGGCTGCTAAAGTCCCAGCAACTAAAACTATTGGAGCAATTTCATTTAGGTCACTTTCATAACCCATCGTATCCCCATCTACTTCCGTACCAGTATCCATTTGTTCAAATATAGTCTTACCTCTATCGTATCCGATTAAGTAGGACATTTGTTTCATTTCAGATATTATTTCTTTTTTTGATTTTTTCATAATGTATTATTTAATTTTTATAGTAATTTAGATATTAATCTTTTTTATTATAAATATACCGTCAAAGGGAAAAATGTTTATTAAAGTCTTAGATATTTATTTTAAAACATTTATTATGTCTCTTATAAAAGATATTGCCTTATTACCAGAGTTCTTTGAACACATAAAGAACCAATTAAACATTGATACATTATCAGATTTGGACTCCATAGAAAAAGCTGGAGAATTATCTGAACCTGGATATGGAAGACTCCATGTTTTTAATAATAACATTACAGAATTAATAAAAAGTGAATCTAGGTTATTTGGTATTGACTCTACAAGTCCTATGACAACAGCTCTTTTATTTAAATTATTTGTTGGTTCTTGGCCGGAACATAACGAAAACGACCTAATAAATAACTTGGCACCTAGTGATTTTATCGTATCTACTGATGAAAACCCCCTACCCTGGGTTGGTGGTAGTAGACAGGGTGAGTTAGAGGACATCACATACTTTCAGATAATGGATAAATTCGGAGAACCTTCTTCGGATGTACCTAGTGTGGATAATAAAGTTCAGGTGGAGTGGGACATACTATTTAGTAATGGTGTTAGAGCTAGTATATACGATTTTAAACAATATAATTTAAGTCCAGAAGACGTTACGTACTGGAGTGTGGGTGGTAATAGTCCCGATTCGGCTGTAGAAGTTTACCTCGCTATGGGATTAATATAGTAAAAACCGCCCAATTATCTTTGTAGTTTGACTAAAAATTCGTATATTTACATATGAATAAAATACAACTAAACAAAAAATTAAATTCTAGAATTCTATCAGTTAGAGAAACTGATTACCTAAAAGATTGTAAAATTAGGGTAATTAGAGCTCGTAATAACACCCCAAACGGTGGTAACAAAACTGAAGTAGACATTAGAGTGTATGCTAGAGTAAAAAGTACTGTTGGGCAATGGTTGCCTGTTACTATGTACGGTCCTCGTATCATTAGAAAATTTATAAGGAAACAAATCAGTGGTTCAGTAGACACACCCAATTACGTAAATGAATGGACCAAATTATGGGGGTTCCCAAGTGACAGAAATATAAAAATAAGTACAATAGAATTAGTACATAAACCATCAGAGTTGTAACAACAAACATAAATTTTACGTATACTATATTACATCACCCGAATACTTAACAACATAAATAAAATCAAATGAAAAAATTAATCACACTACTACTATTACTAACAACTATAATTTCTTACAGTCAAACTAAATTAGATAAAGAAATATTTAAAGTGGTGAACGAATATAGGGTTTCAAATGGTTTAAGTACTTGGGAGTGGAACCAAAAATTGTTTAAAGTTTCAGAAAAACACAATTACTACCAGACACAGATTAATAAGATAAGTCATCAAGAACCTGGTGATGTTAAAAACCACATTGAGGTTAATGGATTAAGTGATAGAGTAGAAAATGGTAATATAGATGATTGGAGAAAAATAGGTGAAAACTTAGCTGTAAGTCCAAGTGAAAACTTAACTAATAGTGAGATAGCTGAAAAAGTACTTACAATGTGGATTGCTTCACCACCACACCATGAACTTTTGTTATCTAAAGACTTTCACTTTAATTCTGGTTCTGTAAGTTCACACATAAGTGAAGATTATGTAAGAGCGGTAAAATGTAAAAGATGGACTTATGTCACACTTAATGTGTTAGCTACTTTTTAACTATTTTGGTTGTTTTAAAAACCGGAAGATTAATAACAAACTTACGGTCTGCCTTGGTAGAAACTCTTTTACTGTCTCTGTGGGCTTTTTGTTTTGGGTCGGAGTAAGGAAGGTTAACACTGTTTTCACTTTCTAACTCACCCATTCCTTTTGCTATAAGTTTAGCCTTCCCAAATATATCTTTATAGGTAGAGTTTAAATAATTAACTATAGTTTCAGCTCTTTTTTGGCTTAAACATAAATTATATTTTGCTCGGGTCACCCTTCTTGGATTACAAGCAGTTACTGCACCACCACCGATTTCATCAGATTTTGCGTCTATAGAAGAAAAAGCCTGGACTATAATATTTTTACCATTAATTTTTTCTTGGAGGTAGTTTTCATATACACCATCATCTTTTAGTTCCTTTTTTAACCTATTCATTTCAGTTGTGATAGAACCTTCTGCTTCATCAGTAATTTCTGCAGAATCAAATTCAAATGGGTCCTGTACTTGGAATTTATAGTTATATTCTTTAGCGACCGTCCCACCATCTTCAGGCCCATCGGTTTCAATAACAGGTGCTCTAAGATTTAACCATTGTAGGTCGGATTGAATATCTCCAGCACTTAACAATAATAAAACCTTCCCACCATTTAACTGTGCACTATTTCCTCCATCACCTGTAGATATTGGCAATAAGGTATTAAGCGGCAATCCCTCATCGAATGAAAATGTTTTTCCCGACTTTCTATTTTTCTTACTGTTTTTTAGGAATTCTAAATAAATTGACCCAGGTCTACCTTGAGTAGAGCGATAAACTTCAACTCTTACTTTCAAGTTATTTATTTGTTTTTTTAACAGTTTTGCAGCTTCTGTATTAGTTTTAAAAAAGTAGTTAAAGTCTCGATTCTTAACTAATTCAGTGTACAAACCTGCACCACCTATACTAACTGGTATAGCAATAGGGAACATATTAACCTCAAGTCCCTTTCTCCCCTTTTTGAATAGGTATTTTCCTAATCCCTCCCCTGTTACTCTATTTTCAATTTGTAAAAAAATATTATCATTTTTTTCTGGGTCTTTTTTGTTAGGTGAACTGGACACATAAAATTTCCAGTCTTTTAATAGTTCACTTTCTTTTTCCCTAATTAACCTATTTAACTCGTTAGTCATTGGTCCGGTTACAATTTCTTTTCCAACCACTGTCTTTATCTTTTGTTCTACAATGGTTTTGGAGGTAATAGTGCCGGTTAACTTCCTCATCTGTTTTTCACTTATAATAATTTTCATGAGTTATATTTTTTACCACTTAGGGCATCTAGTTAACATCTTACTAGTTATTTTTCTACGTCTAGGATTCTTATATCTCTTTTTAAAACTAATCCTCCAATCAGGCCAATCAAATCCTTTTTTTAGACTAAAACTCATTTTCCAACTCTGATTAATTACTTGTTCTACTTCTTCAGATTTTACTTCACCTTTGTCCTCATCACCCTCTACCTTACCAGTTATGACTAAATTAACTATACAAAATTTAAATTTATCATAATCAGCATCATTATTTAACGGAGAACCATAAGCATTCCTATCTTGATTATCGTCAACTGTTTGAGAGTCACCTTCGTCTTTTACCATTTTGTAAGGTTCTTTTGGGTGTGGACCACTAGAACCATCACCATTTTTTCCTTTAGAATTTGTAGCGGCAGTAGGGACCTCAACACCTATATTCTGTAGAGCTTTGGTTATAGTATTAACAACATTAACAGTTCTATCTGCAGATAACTTCGCAAAACTTTTACCAGAGTATTTACCCCCATTTCTAATTCTACTTGCTGAGGTTTTAACGTCAAACTCTAAAACTTTTATTTTTAATTTTCCACCATAATTTTCTTGTAACCCCTTAATATCGTCCACTAAAACCTGTATATCGTCCTTAAGACCTTTACCTAAATTAAAACTATTATTTTCAAAAGGATTATAATCTTTATCACCTATCCCATCTATGTTAAATTGTATGGTTGGACATGATTCTATAGTAGTCTCCTCATCGTCCAGAACTATTACTTCGGCTGGTAGATTTTTACCCCTTAAACGTATCCCTTCTTTCTTTATTTTCCTATATGTTTTTTTAGGTCCTTTTTTATATTTTTCTAGTCTATCCTGGAATTTGTTTAAAATTTCTAATCTCTCTTCGTCATCCATAGTTAACCCCTTTTTAAGGTAAGTTTTTTGTATGTTCTCCCATATCTTTTGACTTGTCTTACTTAATTTTTTCATAAACATCTTATAGTAAGGGTGAGAGGTAACCTCACTAGATATTTCCTCTTCATTAAGCACTAAATTAGTTAGAACTTCTAATTGTCTTTCTGTAATTATTATTTTATTCATTTTTATTTTTTTTAAGTTAGGTCTACCCCTATTATGTCGTCAGTGTTGAATCTGTACATGGCAACTTGTTGTGTGGCATGCATTTCATCAATTGCGTTTACTTTAATTTTAACAATATATGGTCCTGGACCAAAAGCATCCTTTATAGGTTCGGGTGATTCTGAAATACCTATAACATTTTTTAATTCATCCAATGCCCCTTTAGTTTTACCATTACCAGATTTAACAAACAATAAATTATATTGTACCTTGGTGTCGTTAACGTCCATAGCTGTTTCTATGTCAGGAGATTTTACACCAACTAACTTTAACCTAGAAGACATTTCTAATAGAGCTTCTCTACCTATAATTTGACCATTTTTAAGTGGGTTTTTTAATTTCTCTAAATTCTTAATTATTTCTTTAACCACCACTAACTTATCCCCCTGTTCTTTTAAATAAAAACTTCTAATATCTCTTTCTTCTCCTTCTGTTAAATACACCATTACTTTTATTTATTATCACCAAATCTAAACCCGACTTGTCTGCTTGTTGGTTTATCGTCTAAACCCTCTAAAAGGTCCACTAATTCTTGTGTGGGTTTATGTAATTCTCCACCGTCCACGACTAGTTGATATATTCGTTGTATTATTGGGTTATCCCCACTAAAAGATTTTTCCGATTTTAAACTTCTTATCGGTCCACTAACCACCTCTATAAAATCATCTAAATTTGATTCGGCTTCCTTATCGTAACTATAGGTATACCCTATTTCGTTTAACTGTAAATCAGTAGTGATACTTATTTCACCCATTTTTTGTGAGTCAGGTTTACAAATATTATCACCACCACACCAGTACATCCCATCAGGACAATCTTTTTCTTGGTGGTCGTCATAATCAAAAGAATCACTTACACTATCCATCATTCCCGCCATTTGTGCAATCTTAGATTCCATCCAATCCTCCAATGGTTCATCCTCTCCAAGTCTATCAAACATACTTTGGGCTTTTTTAGCTATATTGTAAAGTTGGGACTTTGCCATATAGGATTTACTGTGACCTTCTGTAATGGTCTTTTCTATCATATCAATCAACTCTGATTCTTTTATTCTTACTTTCATTTCTACTATATAAATATTTATGTTTAGTTTAAAGGGATGTCTAATTTTTTTAATAGCTTGGTTATGTCCCCATACCAGACATCTTCCGAATTAGACTCTTTTTGTTTTTTTAAAATACTTCTTAGACCATCCACTAATTCGTTATCTTCTGGACTTTCATTTTCTTTTATTATATCATTACCTGTTGCTGGATTTTCAATCTCTACTACTTCAGTAACCTCTTTACCATCACTGTCTGAATCGCCTGATTCACGGTCAAATCCTGGATAACTTTCCCATTCCCAGTAATTGTAATATCCGTCTTCGTCCATATCAACTATGTGTACCGCGTCCTCTTCACTAAAGGCTTCTACCTCTGGTTTCCATGTGTACCACGTATTTTCTGTCCAATGTTCTTCACAAGTTAAACGATATTTAATTAATTGTCTTAGCACTGGGAGGTTATCCATGTTAATTGTCCCGTCTATTAAACCTGCCCTATTATCCAAGACTGCGTAATATATCCTACTTAAAAGGGTATCGTCATCAATACTAATACCGAATAATTTTAAGGTATCCTCCATTTCGTGTGCTCGGTCTTCAACATCTACTGCCATATCAAATATCCCCCCTGGGTTAGAAACGGCTAGGTGTTTAACCACCGAGAAAAATACCTTTTTAGATGGAACATTTCTTTCACCCTTGAGCCTAATATGGTAATCACCATAATCTGAATTGTCAAGAGGACTTTCTTCCTTAATTATATTTCTAATTAATTTTTTCATTACAACCTTACCCATCCTTTTATTTGTGTTTTTTCTAGTAATAATTTTTCCATACCCATAAATACTTTCCATCTTATTAATAACAGTAAATTACTTTTTTACTTTAATCTCTTTTTTATCCGAATAAAGTTTTATATATTTGTCTTAAACAATAATAAAATAATTATGAAAACAGAATTTGAAAGATACGCTACAGGTCACCTAGGGATTTCATCCCTTAAATTACACGATTACCAAAACAGTATGACACCATACATTTTAGAAGAGAGAGAATTACGAGCAACTCAGATGGATATTTTTTCCCGACTTATGATGGATAGAATTATTTGGATAGCTGGTGGTATAGGTGAAATGACAGGTGTAATTGTACAAGCACAATTAATGTTCTTAGACAATACTGACGACAAAGATATAACCATGCATATTGACTCACCAGGTGGTTACGTTAAAGCTGGATTGGGTATTGTGGATGTTATGGACTATATAAAATCAGACATTATAACAGTAAACACAGGTATGGCTGCGTCTATGGGTTCAGTGCTCTTAGCAGCCGGTACCAAGGGAAAACGGTCATCATTAAGATTTAGTAGAACTATGTTACACCAATCTAGTGGAGGAGCTGTAGGTAACATACAAGACGCTAGAATTAGTATGGATGAATGGGAAAAAACAAATAAGTTATTATTTGAACTCCTGGGTAAGTATTGTGGTAAAACGGCTAAAAGAGTAGAAAAAGACGCAGCTAGAGATTTATGGTTAAGTGCTGATGAAGCTTTAAATTATAAATTAATTGATGAGGTTATTAAGACTAAACAATAACATAAAGAGTAAATAATTAATAATACTATAGGTCTAGACCTAGTGTGTTCATTAAAGTTAGAAGTTCATCCTCTTCATCCTCTTCTTCCGAGGGGGATGATAGGTGAACGTCAACATCTATGTCACTACCTTCCAAGTCTAATTCGAAGTCCTCAATATCGGCATCTATGTTGATGTCGTTCTGGTCTTCTTTTTTAGTAATGTCCACCACATCTATTTGTGGGGCATCATCTGCAATTGTCAAACCAATAAAATCCTCTTCAGATTCTTTAACATCTGACTCAAATGACATTGGTTGTTCGTAACTTCCACTACTGGAAGCCGAAGTAGCTTCCATTAAAGCTAATTTTTTAAATTTTTTAAGTTGTTCTTCTAAGGTTGTCTTCATGTCTATTCGTTATTTCCTCCGAAATCCCCTAATTTAGGTAATGCTCTTTTTCTTCCACCTCTGTAACCACCTACAGTTGCACCTCCACCTACAATAGTATCGAATACCGCACGTAACATTTTTCTATCTCTGTCAGTAAAACCTCCACTGACCTCCACTTCTGGGGTTGGGATGTCTGGAAATACTATTTCTCTTTCCATTTGTTGTTCTACTAGTCTACCAATAACTTTACTCAAGTCATCTTCTGTTAATCTTACAATTTTTTTTGCCATGGTATTTTACTTTCTATATAAATACTAAGAAACGACATAAAAAATTATAAAGTGTTAGACATAGTTTTTACATGGGTCATATAGGGTATAATTTAAAGTTAGTTCGTCACCAAACTCAATATCTAAAATAGTTTTCATTTTTAAATAATTTCCACACTCGTATATACTACAGTTAGGGTTACTTGAGTCGTGGTTGGCAAATCCAGCTAAGGGAGTTCTAATATAATTAGAGTGGAAGTCCCCACTATCATTTTTTATGTGACTAATACCCAATTCCTTACCTTTTCCAATAAACTCTTTGGCAAATAATCCGTTTCCATCTATAGATGAAGTTCCAATATATAGTTCAGGTGGTAATGGACGATAACTTTCTACTTTTTGCATACTGTTTTTTGTTTTAGTTGTTTTTTTTTAGTATACTTAATTATATGAACAATCTAATTTAAAAATATACTGAATGAAAAAAAAATTATTAATACACACTGAACATTACACTGACAGTATTGTGGAAGTGTATGTGGATTTCACCAATAATGTAATTAAACAAAATAAATGTCTTACTGGTCAAAAATGTAGTACATACACATACCCAATAAAAACATATATAGAAAAAAAATTTATCGGGTACAAAAAAATAAAAATAAATTCAGTTAACTAACTATGACCGACAAAAAAAAGCTAGAGGACCAGATTATAATGGTCATTAAGACAATAGAGGACCCAGAAATACCGGTAAACATTTATGAACTAGGTTTAATATACTTCATAAACATTAACCCGTCTAAAAAAGAAGATAAATTTAATGTGGTGGTGGAAATGACATTAACTAGCCCTAATTGTCCTGTAGCTGAGAGTTTACCAGAAGAAGTTAGGTCTAAAGTAGAAAATTTAGACTCTGTGGATAAATCTGAGATAGTAATAACGTGGGAACCGACATGGGACTCAAGTTTTATGAGTGAAGAAGCTAAGTTAGAGTTAGGAATGTTATAAAAATGTAAAAAAATAAGGGATAATTAAAATTTTTTACTTATCTTTGTATAAATAAACAAATAAATTATGGGAGAACCAAAAGAACAAAGAATATTTTTAGACGTAACTAAAGAATCAGCCACCAATAGTGGTTTATATGTTAGAAATGATTTAAAAGAAATTGTGGAACGAATTGAGGTGGATGGTGAAACACGGGTAATTGGTATAATTTACGACGGTACCTATAGTTTAGAAATATTAACAGAAAAAATAAAAAAAAATGAATAAACCTTTAATGTTTATTAAAAACACACACTTAATCGAATCTTTAAAGTCAAGGGTTTGGTTAGAGTATAAAGAAGTACGAAATTGTGATTTCCAAGGATGGTACGAAGGGCTAAGCCCCATAGAACAGGAAGCCTGGAAAGAAAAATTTGATGAATCACATAGTTAACTTAAGTTATCAATATCTAAAAAATTAAAAAATGGCAAAAAAACGTAAACTTAACAGTAAGAACCCAAAATATCTAACATCTATAGTGGATAATAAACCTAAAACGCATAAAAAGGTACTAATGTGTAATGCTAATATAAGAGACGCTAGTAAAAACGTAGTGGAGGGAATCTCGTTACCGGTATATGGTGTCTGGTATGAAAATGATTAGTAAGATGATAAAAAAAAATAGACATAAACACAAATTCAATAGAAGAAGAGCTCTAGAATGTACTTTAGTGGAAAAAAGTAAAAGCAATCCAGGTTACCTTAAATATATGGTTACTATAGGTGAAAAAGATGGTACGGTACATAAACAACCAGCCTACGGTAAAGACATGCAAGGAGCATTGTCAAGATTAATTAATAAGGAAATGACAGTTAAGGTCGAGAGGAAATTAGAGACAAATACTGGTGTAGTGTTCTTAATATGGTTAGTGGTGATGGGTGTACCAGCTGTATTTGCAGATACAGGTTCACCATGGTTCTTAGCCTACGTATTTGGTTCCGTTTTTTTGTTATTGTTTGTCACAATGTGGTGGTACAGTTACATTAAAAAGGGAGAGTTATAATATGTTAGTAATTAAAATGTGTGAGGGAGATGGGTGTAAATTAAAAATATCTTGTGAGAGATTTACATCAAAAGCTAGTCAATGGCAGTCTTGGTTTACCAAACCACCCCTTAAGGATGAATATACCTGTGAAATGTATTTAAATGATAAAAAAGAAACAGAGATAGTAGAGAAAGAATTGTGGGACCATTATTCGGAATTACCAAACCCAGCATGGTACGACTATAAAAATAAAGAATTAAAAAAATAAATTATGTATAGAATAGTAAGAGAAACAAACCATTTAACTAATGAGTTTAAATTCATAATAGAAGTGTATAAAGGTTTTATCTTTAAGAGTTGGACAACTGAGTTAGGGTTAGACGTAACTCAAAGAGGTCCTATAGGAGCACCTTCATATGATGGAGCCAAATGGAAACTGGATATGATTAAACTTAAAAAAGGTAAGATAATAGAAAGAGAAGTCGTATGAATCAGTTGAATAAGTTAAGTTACGTATACGACGATGGGGAAACCTTATACCTTACTGATGGTACTAATTACTATGGACTTAATTACAATAGTATAGATAAATCTGAACTAAGAGAATATGCCAATATAGAACCAACCGAAGTAGAAAAAGATGAGGACGGTGAATTATCTTACTATTACGATGATGATAGTTGGGAGGTAAGTCATGAAATCATAGAAGAGTACATAAAAGACTATCTTACTTCTGGTTGTACCATTTATGGGACAGGAGATTGTGTAGCCGCTTCACAGGGAGCAATTTTTCAAGTGGTAAAAGGAGATAATGGTTGGTATGAAACTGTTGTTAATCACCTAAAGAAGTCATCTTCACCGATAACAGACTCGTCAACACAGTATGATGATGGTTATGACGACGACGATGATGTCTATGAAGACTTTGTGGACGAAAGACCGGACACAAAATCTGATACAGGTCATGTAGACGATAGTTGGGAATACTAATACACGAGAGTAGATGGGTTGAAATGTGACTTGCCCTAGGAAAAAGAACCTTATCTACTCTCGTTTTTAAATTTTGTAGCAAAAAAAAACCCTCGTAACTGAGGGTTTATATTTTTTAATTGGTTTTATTAAATTTAATATGGTCTAGTTGTAAAGTTAAAACCTTTAGATTCTAAAATTTGTTTTTTACTTGGGTTTACACTTTCGTTAAAGTCTGTGTCGTCCTCATCTCTATCTTCTTTATCCTCATCGTAGTCCATGTCCTTTTTAAGTGCGTCCAAATGTTTTTCTATTTCACCAATCCTATCTTCAGGGGCCATATCTTTTTCATCTTCTAAACGTTCTTCTTCTTTGTGGTCCTCACCCTCATCTTCACCATAGTTATAAGTTTCTTCACCTTCACTATCTTCTTTCATGTCGTTTACGAAACCTGAACCCATTCCCACAACAGCGTTCATTTCTCTCTCACTAATAATTCTATCAATTATTCTTTTTAAGTCCGACTCGTTCATTTTGATTAATTTCTTTGCCATAATGTTATAATGTTTATGTATAAATAGTATTTTAGTTATAAAAACAACCTATTCTTTAAAATTACCTAGACTTTTTTTAATTGGTAGGACATAGTAATGAAATAAAAATGTTTTTATTTCTGGTTTACCCAGTCTCCGTCTTAACCGGTTTTCCCAAATTGTCGCTGGACAAACTAGTACAGGTGAAAACATTAAATGCATAATCCAAACACACATTGGACCCCAAATCCAGAAAGGTTCATTTGTCAATAAGTAATAAGGTGAGATTATTAATACTATAATAAAAAAATGATGAGACCACACTAAAGAGTAAAGTAGTATATTGTTAAGTTTCATGGTAATCTAGACTTGGGTGTCAGGATACCAATTATCCCATGGGTCCTCTTCTATTCCCATTTTCTATTATGTTTCTTCCGTTGGTCGTCCATTACATATTCCACAATATCATGTTCACCACAATGAGGACATCTTAATTTTTCTAAACTACTAGCTTCATTTATCTTCCATTCTTCATTACATTTTTTATTTGAACATTTATATATGTAAGTATGACGGATAAAGACCTTGTGTCCCATTTTGAAAATTTTGTATGCAATTTATATAAAAGCTTTTTATTATTAAAAGCTTTTAACTAATAAAAGCTAGCTTTAATGCTTTATAAATATTATATATTATATGAAAATTCTGTATTTGTTGAAAAAAATATTTGTCTTATTTAAACTCGTTTGGAGGTACCTATTAATTGATAGTAATCTTTTTTACCTTCCAGATACTCCTTACATAAATTCAACATACTTCTAAACATGAATGCTCCGGTACTTTGTTTTTCACATTTACAAAATAGTTCCACCAATGTAGCTATTAAGTCTATTGGTAAGGCACCTATGTCATCCAATTCTTGGTAGGTTTTTGACAAACCTTTAGCATATCTGAGTTGGTAGTTGTCCCTTTCTTCTACCGTAGTGAATGGTTCTATATTATCATATACGATAATTAAAGCATTAACCAAAGATAGAGTTACTCTCTTATTAAGTTCTCCTTTAATTACTAAATCCACAATCCAATGTGTATGTGATGGGGTTCTTAATCTTTTGGTGGGTTCTTTATATTTTACTATAAAGTCTAGGTCCGGGTTTTCCCCTCGGAATCCCTGGTAAATAGCTACTATAGTACCGTCTCTCATTTTCCACTGGTTTAGGGGGTAACTACGTCTGTCTTCGTTTTTTATTTTATATGATAAATCCATACTTTAATAATACATAAAATATTTATTAAAAAAAAGTGATAGTGAAAAACTTTATTAAATTCTTCTTAATATGGTACAGTCAACAAATGGCTATACCTTTTTGGGTGGTAGGTCACGTACATTTACATTTTGTAAATTGGCATGATTTTTACGAATATGGTCTATCGATATTTCTACACTTGATGGTAGCTGTAGGTTTTTGGGTGGATTGGTTGAGGAATGGGAAGAAGTAATCCTAGTATAGGTCGTTTAGTTTGTCCATAGTGTCTTTAAACCCTGGCATCTCATAATTACTAGTATCACTACTAGGACCATTTAAAATACGGTTAATCTGACTCTTAGCGTTCTCTTTCCATTCAGATAGATAATCATTAGTTTCTTTAGTTACTCTATGGTTAGGACTTATAGCCCATTCACCAATCTTATGGTCGAATAACCGAAATATAAGTTCAACGTCATCCATTCTATCTTCATCCTGTTGGTCTGAATTAGTATTATGATAGTCCATATCCTCTAGTCTATTTAAGTCTTCTTCCTTAATTAAAGAAGTGCCGTAAGATGATTTTTTAGAGTTATGTAAGTTTCTAATGACGTTTTTTTGTGACTCGTTAAGTTCAAATATATTTTCCATGTTTTGTTTTTTATTTAGCTCTAGTTAAACAGTACTTTCTAAGTAATATCATTTCTTCTGTGTGACACTTGCTACAACTACGATTACCTACCATTTTTTCTTGTTTAATTATTTCAGGACACATTCCATCTAGTTGGTCCATAAACTGGTCATGTGTCATTTCTGGTGAAATC
>TARA_R110000737_G_C14624079_1_pt1 | contig 15448 bp, 10 predicted proteins | sample TARA_R110000737 | Tara Oceans TARA_R110000737 (sample SAMEA4398027) | marine metagenome | biome: Polar Biome; feature: [SRF] surface water layer (ENVO:00010504); material: water (ENVO:00002006), including particulate matter (ENVO:01000060) such as... | depth 5 m
AAATAACCATTGTTTACAGTAGCTTGTCCTTTAAATAAAGCACTTTTTTGTTGTTGGTAGGGCACTACATTTGATCCTGGATCTTGCCCCAAAGTATATTCTGTTTTTGGTTTATCAAAAATAGTTGGACTCACGACACCTTTAAAATTGCTCAACAAATTCCCTGAAAGATCTTCCATATGACCAATCAAGGTAATTTTATCCAAGGCTCTTACCGTATCGCTTTGATTAGAACTTCCTTCACGATAAATACTATCGGAAACAACTCGTAATCGAGGCATGGCAATCCTAAGTGCTGGATCTCCAATCAACGTAAAACTACGTTTGTTCGGGTCAGCAGCAGCCGTATTTTTAGTATTCATCATTATTGCTCCAAAAGTACGAGGAAGACTATCCTCATCTCGTTTGAAAACCTCTTTGTAAAATTTCTTACCCGTATCGTTATTTACTTGGAAATAAACAGATCGCGTAGTCGTCATTAGCGCAATGGCTCCACCTTTGGGATTAAGAGACGCCCATTCTCCAGCCGAAACCCTATCTGGGTCATCATATTTGGTAAACTCGCAAGTTGCAGTAACGATCAACGGAAATGCATTCGAATTTTGCCAAGCATTAATTTGTGGTATTGTGATAATTCTTTCTTCAGCAACTCCTACCTCTCCGCCATGACCAACATAATTTACGACTAATGCACCTCGACGAATTCGATCATTAATCGCTTCGTTTACTCCTGGATAGCGCTGCCCGCCTGCTCCCGATATTTGTTGAAAGGCATCACAATAGATTTTATCAACGTTCATATCCTTGCGATAACCATCCACAATTTGCACTTGAGGCTCCATATCCTGAATTACAAAATCCCAACCAATGCTTACGTCCATATCATCAGCAACCTGAACATATTTCATTCGCCAATCACCAAAGGTATTTGTAGTTTGAGAAGGGTTGCAATTACAATCTCCTGGTGTTGAATAATAATTTGAACCATTTTTCATGTAATGCTCCACTTTATTAACTTGTTCTATTGCAATTTTTTGACTTGAAACCAATAGTCTCCCAACACCAACATCAACTAAGTCAACTGGTGAAAATGTCTCATTATCGTCGAGAATTCCAAAATAATCGTCTGTTACTAACGCATCAATGTGATTTTCACTTTGCGTTACTTGATAGGTCATTACATAGTTTGCATTCGAGACTTTATTTCTGTGGTCATAAGTTCCATCTCCAAACAATAATAAATGTTTAGGTCCATCATTGGTAACAAGACCTCTGTCGTAAAACATTTTTGTGAAAAATCGAATTGCCGTTGCATCTTGCATACCAGAACTAAACTCATTAAAAATTTGGTCCTCCGTTACTACATGAACTGTTAATCCTTCAGATTTATGCAAGTTTGCCAATCGATTTGCCTCACTTAAAAATTGAGGAGGACTGACTATCAACATATCCGCTTGTGGTAATCCATGCAGATTCTGATAAGAAACTTGTGCTATTTTGGTCGGCGTTAGAAAAGACTGGCCATTGCTTGCGACAAATTCTTTTATAGTATCAACTGCCAATGTAAATTCTAAATTCGATCCAATCAATGCTGCCTGTACAATTTTGGGTTGTTGTTTGTTGGTTATGTTCCAAATAAACAGTTGCGAATTTGCATTGGAAATCGTGAACTTGCCAGTGTTTCCTGCTCCAACAGACGCGAGATCTCTGAAACTCATCTCATTGCCATAAAAGGCTAGAGATCTTCTCGCATTGACGGTAATGAAATCTAAATAAGCAAGCACACTTGGATTTGAGCGAGTAACGGTTAGGTTTAACGAAAAACTTGACGTAGGATTAGATTTTGTAAAGTTATAGGTTGTCCTATTATAGTCTGCTCCTGCCAGCGGCAAAGAAGCTGACAAAAGATTGGAACCACCTATCGATGCATTAACTTTATCTGATGACGAATCTTTTCCATTAGCGCCAAAGGCCATTTTAAATCTAATATCCGATGAGCTTACAATGTTGGGTATGGAATAATTGTAATTTCTGCTTAAGGCAACATCGAAATTATCACCGTACCATCGCTGTCCTCCTTTTACTAGATTCTTTTCATCTTTTTCATAGGTCAAGCGAACACTCATTTCGTTAATAAAATGAGTTGGTGTCGATGTACTTGAATTTTCAGTCGTCAAACGCAAAGGCGTATCATTTTCATTTACATTAATGAAATAATAAGAATTATCGTCATAAACATTTGTTCTTCTATCAAACTCTGCTGTTCCATTAGCGTACCATCTGTGAGGACCCCAGCCATAGAACAGTATATAATCGTTGTCATCGAAAGTACCATCAGCATCTCCAATTATTTGAATTGCATTTTTAGCCAAATCATCCGTGCGATAAATTGCATTGTTCTCTGGCTGCATTCCTTCGCCATTTCCAAAAATATTGATGTGATTTGGATTTAAATTCGCTATGTTAATCCCTATCGATTCTAAAAATGCTTTGTCAATTTTATAAATTCCATCCTCAGTAACGGCAATTTTATACCACGTTCCCGATCCTTCTCGTAAAACTGAATTTGTTGTAAAACTTTTAGAAGCGATAGTAACTTTAGGTTTTCCAAGGGTTTTTAATTCCGATGAAACTGACGAAATTCTTTTAATAGTGCCATTTTCATTAATGTATGGATTAAAATTAGCGACAGCATATTTTTTGCTTCCACCATTACGAATTACTATTTCAGGAGAAAATTTAGTTGGAACTTCCTTGTTGTATTTTTTTAAAAAGCTTAAATCTACAGCATCACAATAAGCCGTTGAATAAGACAACATCTCAAAACTGTAGTCCATATTCTTTTCAACTTCTTTAATCCAATAAAAATTAGGCTGACTGTTTTGGTATGCTTGGTCCTTAATAGAAGGGAATTTTTCTAACTGTCCATTGGCGCTATACTCTAGAGGAGTTTCCCATTCAACTTTAAGATCAATATTCTCTTGAGATCTAGCTACAAAAAAATTAAAACAAAAGGTTAAAACTGTTAAAGCGAAAAGACTTTTCTTTATCATGGTGCAAATATCTTTATTCTTTCAAATGAACTGGAAATAAAACGACAGTTTTAAATGAATATTTCAATTATATGTAACTTTTATGTGTAAAATGAGTTAAAATGAATACGCAATGTTCAATTTGTAAACGTTTATGCCTAGCGTTTGGTTTGCATGTGTATGGAAAAATTGAATTTAATTTAAAAAATACATGTAACTTTTTTCGTGTGTAACGTTAAAAGACTAAATTTGTCAGTTGTAGTATTATGAACAAACAGAATATTTATATGCGAATCTCCAAATTATTAATGGTTGCGCTAGTCGGAATTACCGTTCTAGCATCCTGCGCTAAGGAGCGTTCTTCCAACACAGGTTGGAATTTTAACGATCCTAATAATGGCGGTTTCCAAAAAGTCCCTTTCGTTGATCAAGAAACAGGTCCAGGCCTAGTTTTGGTTGAAGGTGGTACTTTCACTATGGGACAATCAGAGAATGACGTTATGTTTGACTGGAACAATAGACCAGCAAGAGTAACTGTTTCTTCATTTTACATTGATCAAACAGAAGTAACTAATTTTAACTGGTTGGAATACTTGTATTGGGTGCAACGTGCTTACAGTGAAAGTTATCCAATGGTATACAAAAACGCCCTACCTGATACTTTAGTATGGAGATCTAAGTTAGGATTCAACGAAAAATACGTGGATTATTACTTGCGTCACCCTGCCTATAGAGATTACCCCGTAGTTGGTGTATCTTGGTTACAAGCATCTGATTACTGTAAATGGAGAACGGATCGTGTGAACGAATACATACTTATCCGTGAAGGAATACTTGATTTCAATGTTGATCAAAGAGATGATGCGGTTTATACAACTGAGTCTTATTATGCTGGTCAATATGAAGATGCGGTAAGAAAAAGTATTACTGACTTAAACCCTTCTAATGTAGAAGGAAAAAAATTAGGTAAACGTATCGTTAGAATGGAAGATGGAATTTTGCTTCCACGCTACCGTCTACCAACTGAAGCTGAATGGGAATTTGCTTACTACGGTTTAGTAGGCAACCTTCAAGGAGGCACTGAAGTTATTACAGAAAGAAGAAATTATCCATGGAACGGACACTTCGTTCGTCAAGATGATCCTAAAGTACAAGGAGCGATTCGTGCAAACTTTGTTCGTGGTAAAGGTGATTACATGGGTGTTGCTGGAAACTTAAATGATGGTGCTGACGTTACTGCTCCAGTTGAGTCTTACTGGCCAAATGATTATGGTATATACAACATGGCGGGTAACGTTTCGGAATGGGTATTGGATGTTTATCGTCCTTTGAGCTCTGAAGATTTCGATGAGTTCCGACCATTTAGAGGAAACGTTTTCAAAACGAAAGTATTAAATAACGAAGGTGTTATTGATTTGAAAAACGCTCAAGTTCAATACGACATCCACGGAATGAAAGAATACTTAAACGAATTCGAACGTATCCGTTACCAAAGAATTTCAGCTCTACAACATGATATCAATGACACAGTAGTTACTGCTGGAATCATGAGAACTGTTGAGTCTAGAAACCCTGTAAAAGAAGGTTATGCTCCAGATCCATTCTACACTTCTCACAAAAACGTGAAAGATTCAGTAGAATTGACTTTGTTAGGAAAAATCAATCGCGTGTTGGATTTGTCTATTGATGACTTGAACAACAAACATGATATTGAAGCAAATACTAGAATTCAAGATGAGCTTTTTGATGGAATTTTTGCAGATGAATTACGTGAAGGTCCAGATGGTGAAGAATATGCATTCGATGTTATCTCTATGTTACGTGAAGGATTCTCTGATTTCATTATCAACACTCCTGGTCAATTGAAATACCGTAATGTTACCGAAGAGGAAAACATTGGTCGATTGAACTACCGTCGTGATGATTATATTGACTACTTAGATGGTGACATTGAAAGCTCTTTACATTACAACAATGACGAGCGTAAAAATGCAATCAACCAAGCAACAAGAAATCCAAACTTGGTTATGTACCAAAACGAGTACGAGCAATATGGTTTAGACGGTTCAGTTATCGCACCAAAAGATCGTACATCTTGGCCTTCTACACTTATCTCTGATAAATCAAGAGTCTACAAAGGTGGTTCTTGGAAAGACAGAGCTTACTGGTTAGTTGGTGGAAATAGAAGATTCTTAGACGAAGAACAATCTATGAGTACACTCGGTTTCCGATGTGCAATGGATAGAATTGGTTCTCCTGTAGGAATGAACTACGGTAAGAAAAAACAAAAGAAAAGATAAGATTATTTGATAATCAAAAGCGTCCTCCCAAAACTGGTTGGACGCTTTTTTTTGCCTACTTGTATGGAAAAAATGTATTCTCTTTTTAAACAAAGCTCTGGGGTTTGCACGGATACGCGTAAAATTGAAAAAAACTGTTTATTCATAAGTTTAAAGGGTGAAAACTTCAACGGCAATACATTTGCCGATGAAGCAATAAAACAAGGTGCTCTATACGCAATTGTGGATGAAAAAAAATATCTAACCAACGATAACATCTTTTTGGTTGATGATTGTTTAAAATTCTTGCAAGACCTTGCTCTGTATCACAGAAGACAATTTACTATTCCTATAATCGGAATTACCGGAAGTAATGGCAAAACAACCTCAAAAGAACTTATTGCAGCCGTTTTAATTGAGAAATATAAGGTTCATTTTACGCAAGGTAATTTGAATAATCATATCGGCGTTCCCTTAACGCTGCTCGGCTTGAATCCAGAACATGAGATTGCCATTATAGAAATGGGTGCCAACAAGTTTAAAGATATAGAAGAGTTATGCGCTATTGCTGAACCTACGGTTGGGATAATAACCAATATTGGCAAAGCTCACCTAGAAGGTTTTATCAACTTTGAAGGTGTTCTGAAAACAAAGCGAGAATTGTATGAATCCATTCAAAAAATAGATGGTCAGCTCGTTTACAATGCCGATGATCAAATTCTAGTAAATGAATTACCTTCCAACACGACGAATATTGCTTACGGACAAAACTCCGCTAGTGCAAAAGTGACCGGAAACATTGTGAATCAAACTCCTTTCATCGAATTTAAATGGAGTTCTGACAACTATCACTCTCCTACCCTAAAAACCAATTTGGTCGGCGAATACAATTTCTACAATTTTTTAGCAGCGTTAACTTTTGGAATTATTTTCAAAGTAGAACCAGAGAAAATTAATCATGCTTTAGAGAATTATTTACCTAGTAACAATCGTTCTCAGGTTAATAAAACAGATAAAAACACCATCATCGTCGATTGCTACAACGCTAATCCTACAAGCATGTCGTCAGCGATAAAAAGCTTTGCGCAGATTGACCACCCAAAGAAAATCGCCATTCTCGGCGATATGCGAGAACTCGGTAATGATGAAAAAGTGGAGCACGAAAAGATTATCGATCAATTGAAAATGGATAATATCGAAACCCTATTTGTTGGTTCTGTGTTTCAAACACTCACAAATGGAGAGAATTCTTTCAAAGAAGTTGAAGAACTCAAAACGCAATTGACCAATTCTCCTATTGAAGATTCATTGATATTGCTTAAAGGCTCGAGAGGTATTCAGCTTGAAAAGTTATTGGATATTTTATAAAAAAAGCCCATTCAAATTAATGAATGAGCTTTCTATATATCGTTTTATTACTTATTAGTCTTTCAACAAGTTTCTAGAAATTACGATTTTCTGAACTTCAGAAGTTCCTTCGTAAATCTGTGTAATCTTCGCATCACGCATCAAACGCTCAACGTGGTATTCTTTTACGAATCCATAACCACCATGAATTTGGATAGCTTCTACCGTTTGTTCCATTGCAACTTTAGAAGCATACAATTTCGCCATAGCAGAAGACTGATCGTAGTTTCGACCCATATCTTTATCTGTAGCCGATTTGTAAACCAACAAACGAGCAGCTTCAATTTCTGTAGCCATGTCAGCCAATTTGAAAGCAATAGCTTGGTGTTTGTAAATTTCTTTACCGAAAGCTTTTCTTTGTTTGGAATAATCTCTAGCCAATTCAAAACCACCAGCAGCAATTCCTAATGCTTGTGCAGCAATACCGATTCGTCCACCTGAAAGAACTTTCATTGCGAAAGTAAATCCAAATCCGTCTTCACCGATTCTGTTTTCTTTTGGCACTTTAACGTCGTTGAAAAGCAAAGTATGTGTATCACTTCCGCGAATACCTAATTTATCTTCTTTCGCTCCAACGATAAAACCTTCCATTCCTCTTTCTATAATGAAAGCGTTAATTCCTTTGTGACCAGCCTCAACATTTGTTTGAGCAATTACAAGGTAAGTTGATGCAGATGATCCATTGGTAATCCAATTTTTGGTTCCGTTCAACAAATAATGATCACCTTTATCAATAGCAGTTGTGCTTTGAGAAGTTGCATCAGAACCTGCTTCTGGCTCAGAAAGACAAAATGCACCTATTTTAGTTCCTGTAGCAAGATCAACTAAATATTTTTGTTTTTGTTCTTCTGTTCCGTATTTTTCTAATCCCCAACATACCAAAGAGTTATTCACTGATAAGCAAACAGATGCAGACGCATCTATTTTCGAAATTTCTTCAATAGCTAAAGCATACGACATGGTATCCATACCGCTTCCGCCGTATTTAGGATCGACCATCATACCCATAAATCCAAGTTCTCCCAATTGTTTCATTTCTTCAACTGGAAAACGTTGTTCATTATCACGAGCGATTACACCTGGTTTCAAAACATTTTGAGCAAAATCTCTTGCCGCGTCTCTTACTGATTTCTGTTCTTCTGTTAATTCAAAATTCATCTGATGATTCGATTTATTATTCGCAAATTTACGTTATTATTTTCATTTGTTATCTTAGAATGAACATGTCAAATTATGAAATTGTTGGACTAATGTCCGGAACGTCTTTAGATGGATTGGATATCACGCACACAATCTTTACTAAATCTGATGAAAACTGGTCTTTTAAACTCAGTAAATCAGCGACTTACGAATATTCGCATGATTTAAAAGAAAGATTGAGTCAAGCAAAACAAATTCCAATTTCAGCATTATTAAAATTGGACAAAGATTTTGGAAAAGAAATGGCCAACCTTGTTTTAAGGTTTATTTCTGAAAATGGAATAGATCAAAAAAATATTGATGCAATCGCCTCTCATGGTCAAACCGTTTATCATCAACCAAAAAATGGATTTAGTTACCAAATAGGTTGTGGTGCCAAATTAGCTTTTCATACAGGAATTCCTGTAATCAATGATTTTAGAAACAAAGATATAATTGCCGGAGGTCAAGGTGCTCCGCTCGTTCCAATTGGCGAAAAACATTTGTTTTCAAAAGATGCCGATGCCTTTTTGAATCTTGGTGGGTTTTGCAATATGACTTATCAAGATAAAAACGAATGGAAAGCATTTGATATTTCTCCATGTAATCTTCCATTAAACAAATTAGCTGAACAAAAGGGACTGGAATACGATAAAAATGGTGAACTCGCCAAAAAAGGCGCTGTTGACTTTTTCCTTTTGGACTTGCTCAATAAAATTCCCTATTACGGTTCAGAAGGTCCAAAATCATTAGGTACGGAATGGTTGGACGAAGAGTTTTATCCTTTGGTGAAATTCTCAAAAAGTACGGAAGATAATATCTGTACGATAGTCGAACACATTGCAATTCAAATCGCTAATGCACTTGAAAACAAAAACATAAAAAAAGTGATGGTTACAGGTGGCGGAGCGTTCAATGAATTTTTATTGAATAGAATTCGTCATTATACCGAGGTTGGACTGGTCCTACCATCAAAAGAAATCATCAATTTTAAAGAAGCAATCGTCTTTGGTTTTCTCGGCGCCTTGTATTTGGCTAAAGAACCGAATACCATTCCTTCAGCCACAGGAGCAAGCAAAGAAGTTGTTGCTGGGGTTTTTCACCTACCTTAATTTTTTTGTGAAACCAATAAAAATGGAAGTTATCCTAAGGATAGTTTGTTAAATTTGCGGCTACAATTAAAATAACAATGAAAGATTTACTTAATAAATTCGAGAACAAGCAACCAGAAATCGTTTTTGAATGGAAAGATCCAGAAACGGAAGCTGTTGGTTGGGTAGTTATAAATTCACTTCGTGGCGGCGCTGCTGGTGGAGGTACTCGAATGAGAGTTGGTCTTGATAAAAGAGAAGTAGAATCTTTGGCAAAAACCATGGAAGTAAAGTTTACAGTTGCAGGTCCACCAATTGGAGGAGCGAAATCTGGAATTAACTTCGACCCAAAAGATCCTCGAAAAGAAGGTGTTCTGAGAAGATGGTACGCTGCAGTTTCTCCATTGTTAAAACATTATTATGGAACGGGTGGTGATTTAAATGTTGATGAAATCCATGAAGTTATTCCAATCACTGAGGATTGTGGTGTTTGGCATCCACAAGAAGGTGTTTTTAACGGACACTTCCAACCACGTGAATCTCAAAAAATTAACCGTATCGGGCAACTAAGATATGGTGTTTTGAAAGTTATTGAAGACGCAAAATACACTCCAGAAGTGTCTAGAAAATATGTTATTGCAGATATGATCACTGGATACGGTGTTGCCGAATCGGTAAAACATTATTACGATATCTGGGGCGGAGACCTAAAAGGCAAACGCGTTATTGTTCAAGGTTGGGGAAATGTAGGTTCTGCAGGAGCGTATTATTTAGCCCAAGAAGGTGCAATTATCGTTGGTATTATTGATAGAGTTGGTGGTTTAATCAACGAAAATGGTTTTTCTTTCAATGAAATAAAGGATCTTTTCTTAACGAAAGACGGAAACGAATTAGTGCATCCTGATATGCTTTCATTCGACGAAGTAAATGAAAAGATTTGGGACGTGAAGGCAGACGTATTTATTCCTTGTGCAGCTTCACGATTGATTACAAACGATCAGTTAATGCGTATGATTAATAGCGGTGTTGAAGTTATTTCCGCAGGAGCCAATGTCCCGTTTGCAGATCCAGAAATTTTCTTTGGTCCTATAGCTGATTATGCAGATGAGCATATTTCTATTATTCCAGACTTTATTTCAAACTGTGGAATGGCAAGAGTTTTCGCTTATTTAATGAGTAACGACTTAGACGAGATTACTGATGAAGGAATTTTCGTGGATACAAGCGGAACCATCAAAAAAGCGATGGTGAAAGCACATGCTAAAAATGGCAGTAAAATTGGTATTGCTAAAACTGCGTTTAGTATTGCCCTAGAGCAATTAGTTTAAGAATTACTGTTTTTTTTCAATGGAGACTTGATTCTTCATGAAAAAGTAACATTTGTTTTTAATTGGCTGAAATTTAGGAATATTATACCATAATTTATTCTTGAATTGAACTTATAATTCAAAACTTCCAATACATTTGACTTCGTTTTTAAAACGTTTTCAAATGGTACTTTTTATACTTTTCACATTCATTCTTGGCTACGTAGCCATTACAATTGAGCATAGCTTAAAAATCGACAAGCTGATTCCAGCTTTGATGATGATGACGCTCTGCTGGACCGGAATCGCATTAGGAATTGACGATGTTGCAAACTGGTTCAATCCAGAAACTAGTGTTCTAGAATCATTAGCTGGAGTTGGTCACGAGGCTAGAATGCATCTCCTCGAAGGAACTTTATTACATCATTTCGGGAAAACTGCTGAAATCTTAATCTTCTTAATGGGTGCAATGGCAATCGTGGAAATGATTGACTTTTTTGAAGGGTTTGGTGCAATTAAGAAAATGATACGCACGAGAAGCAAAACAAAATTGCTTTGGATTATATCCTTTTTGGCATTTTTTCTCTCTTCCATCATTGACAATCTTACGGCAACCATTGTTCTTATTACCATTTTACGAAAATTAATGGACAAACCTGAAGACAGAATGTGGTACGCAGGTTTTATAATAATTGCCGCGAACGCCGGCGGAGCATGGACTCCAATTGGTGATGTAACTACCACAATGCTATGGATGGCAGGAAAAGTTACTTCAGTAAAACTAATCGAATTTCTAGTTATTCCATCATTAATCACAATGCTTGTTCCTTTGTTGGCAAGCCGATTCATCCCAGCATTCAAAGGAAATCTTTCCGATTCTATAGAGGATGAAAATAAGCAAGAGAATCCTTACGCAAGAAAAATGTTGTTTTTTGGATTAGCGATGGTTGTGTTTGTTCCTATTTTTAAAACATTTACGCATCTTCCCCCATATTTAGGAATGATGTTTTCTTTATCAATTGTTGCTTTGGTCTCAGAAATATTGTCCAATCGAAAAATTTCATTCACCAATCCTGATAGCGAACACAACCCTCATCATGGAAAAGGCCCAACGATGAGTGCATTGGCGAAAATAGAAATTCCATCAGTCTTATTTTTCTTGGGAATATTGATGACCGTAGCTGCCATGGAATCTATTGGTATGATATTCAATTTTGGTCAAACTGTTAGCGCAACCATTCCACAATCGGTTTTTGTGACCATTTTAGGAATCAGTTCTGCTGTCATTGACAACGTCCCACTTGTAGCGGCTAGTATAGGTATGTTTTCGGATGCAGCCGATGCTAAAATTTGGCACGATTTAGCTTATGCTGCAGGAACAGGAGGAAGCATATTAATTATCGGTTCCGCCGCTGGAGTTGTTGCCATGGGAATGGAAAAAATTACTTTCTTCTGGTATTTGAAAAATATAACTTTGCTTGCATTAATTGGCTATCTGGCTGGAATCGGATTCTTATTCATGATTTCATAATCCAACATTGCCATTTAAATGTTGATATTTTCGTGAAAAGTAATTGAATTCATACTTCCTCATTTGAATTTCGGCGCTTAAGATTTTGTATTTTTGGCGCGAACTTTAAACAAAAACAATGGAAATTTTTATTGTATCCGTTTTCATACTAGGATATTTAGCAATTACGATTGAGCATTCCTTAAAAATCGATAAATTAATTCCTGCGCTTATTATGATGGCGCTTGCATGGGCTGGTATCGCATTCGGATTAGACAATTTCACTACTTGGTTCGACAGTCACAATAGTGTTTTGATGAACATTTCAGATCTTGGTCACGAAGAAAAAGGCCATTTGATGGAAAACACCCTTTTGCATCACTTTGGTAAAACTTGTGAGATTCTAATTTTCTTGATTGGCGCCATGACTATAGTTGAAATAACAGATCATTTCAATGGTTTTCAAACAATTAAGAAGGTAATTAAAACAACGAATAAAAAGAAATTACTTTGGATTGTTTGTGGACTTGGATTCATCTTATCAGCTATCATCGATAACCTTACAGCAACTATTGTTTTAATTACTATCCTAAGAAAAATCATTAAAGACGGTGAATTAAGAATGTGGTATGCAGGTTTAATTATTATTGCCGCAAACGCCGGTGGAGCTTGGTCTCCAATCGGAGATGTTACCACTACTATGTTATGGATGAATCACAAAGTTACTTCAGTTAATTTGATGTATTACTTATTAGCTCCTTCTCTACTTTGTTTTGTTATCCCAACGTTTTTGGCAACATTCTTGAAACCATTCAAAGGGAATATTGACTTCGAAGAAGATACCGAAAAAGTAAGTAAACACAGTAAATTGATGTTGTTTCTGGGATTGGGAATGATTGTTTTTGTGCCAATTTTCAAGACAGTTACTCACTTACCTCCTTATGTTGGAATGATGCTTTCATTAGGTATTGTTTCTCTAGTGGCTGAATTCATTAGCAACCGCCAATTTAGTATTACAGAGGTTGAAAGTCATGACCATGTTCACGGTCCAACTTTTGGAGCGCTTTCAAGAATAGAATTGCCAAGTATCCTATTTTTCTTAGGTATCTTAATGACCGTTGCGGCGTTAGAATCACTTGGATTGATTTTCCAATTTGGACAAGATATCAGTGCCAAAATTCCCGAAGAAACTTTCGTTATGTTAATGGGTGTTGGATCAGCAATCATTGACAATGTTCCTTTGGTTGCAGCTTCAATGGGAATGTTCCAAGAAGGCGTTGATGCTGAAGTTTGGCATTTTATTGCTTACGCAGCAGGAACCGGTGGAAGTATGTTAATCATTGGATCTGCGGCAGGAGTTGTTGCCATGGGAATGGAGAAAATATCGTTTTTCTGGTATTTACGTAACATTACATGGCTAGCTGTCGTAGGATACCTTGCAGGAGCTGGATTATTTTTAATCATGCATTAATTCAACTTCTATTATAACTTTGAAAATAAATTACATAACCAAGCGTTTATAAATTATGAGTTTAACTTATTTACTTCAGGTAACTGGCATAGCAGACACAGCAGCTAGCGCAGTTGAAACAATGGGAACGAAAGAGCAATCTCTTTGGACTATTGTTGCACGATCAAGTGTAGGATTTGGATTGTTCATTAACATCGCCTTAGCGTTAATGCTTGGTTACGCTGTTTTTGTATTTGTTGAAAGATTCTTGGCTTTGAGAAAAGCATCGAAAGAAGAAGACAACTTTCTTTCCACAGTAAAAGGATATTTAACTGAAGGTAAAATTGATCAAGCAAAAGAATATTGTGCTCGTTCTACTTCCCCTTCAGCTCGTATGCTTGAAAAAGGAATTGGTCGTATTGGAAAACCAATCGAAAGTATTGCTGCAACGATAGAAAACACAGGGAAACTTGAAGTTCTTCGTTTGGAGCAACGTCTTTCATTCCTTGCAACGGCAGCAGGTGCAGCACCTATGATTGGTTTCTTGGGTACAACTATCGGTATGGTTGTTGTATTTATTGATTTAGAGAATGCAACTGCACTTGAGATTAAAACGATCGCACCAGGTATCATGACAGCAATGGTTACAACCGTTGCAGGTTTGATTGTTGGTATTGTTTCTTTCATGGGCTACAACTATTTGGTTGGACGAATTGGTAAAGTAGTTTACCAAATGGAAAATGCAGCCATGGAATTCATGGATTTATTGAACTCACCAGGAAAATAAGTAGAAAATGGACTTAGGATCAAGAAATAAAATCAAGGTTGAAGGCGGAATGGCTTCCATGACGGACTTGGTCTTCCTTTTGCTGATATTCTTCATCATCATGAGTTTGATGTCGAATAACCAAACACCGTTGGATTTGCCAAAGTCTGATGAGTCTTTGAAGCCAGACCAAAACCCAGTCACAGCGACAGTAATGATTACCCAAGACAATAAATACGTTGTTTTACCAGGTGGATCGCTAGACCAACCAATGGAATTTGATGAGATCAAAGAATTGGCTGCACAAGCAGTTATGAATTCAGGTGAATTTAAACTGAAAGTTGCTGGTCATAGAGAAGCTTCATACGAAGCTGTATTCAAAGTTTTGGCTTTGGCCCAAGCAAACGAATGGGATCCAGTAATCGCGTATAATAAATAAGTTAAAAGTAATGTCAAGTTACCCAATAGCAGATAAAAAGGATGAGCAAATTGGACTAATAGGTTCCGTCGTTGCCCTGCTTTTTATTTTCATGATATTGATGCTTATTACTTACCAAATTGCCGATCCAAAACCTGAACCTTTTCAGCAACCTGCCCAAACAGAATTGGAAGAATTGGAATTGGAAAATCTTAAAGTAGATGTTGGTGGCGGAAGCGAAGGTTCTCCCTCGGATGAACCTGTAACAGAGCCAAAGACAGAAACGCAACAAGTACTTACAAAAAAGGACAACCCAACAACCAAAACAACCACGGGTAAAGGAACGAAAACGAACGCTCCGAATTCGCAAAACGATCCATCAAATTCAAAACAATCAGATAATCCATTCGGACCTGGTGGAAGTGGACAAAACGGAACAGGAAGCGGAAAATTTGGAAATGACACAGGAAGTGGAAGTGGAACTGGACCTGGCGGAGTCGGTGATGGAGCAGGAAGAACTCGTTTGAACGACCCTGAAGTAAACGATATCGTTTCGGATGATAATCACCGTATTAATTTGCGTTTAACAATTAACGCAGAAGGTAACGTTGTAGATGTTCGGAACATCGCTTCACAAACAACAACCACGGATCAGCGGATTTTAAATCAGGTTATTGCTGCTGTTAGAAAGCAAGTAAAATACAGCAAAAAATCAGGAGCGACTCTTGAAATCGTATATCTTACTGTTAATTTAAGTGCAACTTAAATCCTATACTGAAACCATAGATTGGCTGTTTCAGCGTTTCCCTTCTTATCAAAATATTGGTGCTTCAGCTTACAAGCCTGGTTTGGAAAATGTTTTCAAACTATGTGAGGCATTCGACAATCCACAAGAAAAGCTCAAATTCGTACACGTTGCTGGTAGCAATGGGAAAGGTTCTACTTGTTCCATTTTAGCTTCATTTTTAACTGAAAACGGTTTAAAAACAGGTCTTTTCACCTCACCTCA
>TARA_R110000737_G_scaffold158040_1_pt1 | contig 15422 bp, 13 predicted proteins | sample TARA_R110000737 | Tara Oceans TARA_R110000737 (sample SAMEA4398027) | marine metagenome | biome: Polar Biome; feature: [SRF] surface water layer (ENVO:00010504); material: water (ENVO:00002006), including particulate matter (ENVO:01000060) such as... | depth 5 m
AGAAACTATTTAGGTGACCAGTATACTGATATTGAGTTTAAAGTTTATACATAGGATAAATTATGGCAACATACGAATCACTTTTTTATCATGGGTCTAATGCAAAGGATTTCTTAAATGGCGTTAGCTAAAATACAGTTTAAACCTGGTATAGATAAACAGACCACACAATATGGTGCTGAAGGTCAATGGGTAGATTCTAAAAACATTCGTTTTCGTTCAGGATTACCAGAAAAAATTGGTGGTTGGGCAACTGTTATTACAGACACTTTTGTAGGTGTAGCTAGAGCTATGATTGGCTGGGTGTCCTTAACTGGCATTAGATATGTAGCTATAGGAACTGATCAAAAATTATATTTATATTCAGAAGGTTCTACTTTTGATATTACACCACTTAGATTAACAGCTACTTTAAACAATGCTTTTACAACTGCTTCAGGACAAGCAACAGCTACTGTTACGCACACCGCGCATGGCGCACAACCTGGTGACTACGTTACTTTTACTGGCACAGGTACTGTTGGTGGTTTAAATTTTATTCAAGAATTTTGTATTAAATCAATTACTAATAGTAATACCTATGTAATTGAATTTACTAGTCCAGTAGTAACAGCAAGTAGTACTGCTACTGGCGGTGGTAGTGTTGTAGCAAAATATCAAATTACTCCAGGCACAGCTACTTCTAGTTATGGTTTAGGTTGGGGTACTGGTCCATGGATTGTGTCAGCAAGTGGTGGAACAAGAGCTTGGAACACACCAGCGGCTGCTTCAAGTTTAGTGCTTGATGCTACAACTTGGTCGTTTGATACGTTTGGTGAAGATTTATTAGCTTTAAGAAATGACGGTACTTTATATAAATGGGATTTATCTGTAGGTACTGGCACACCTGCGGTAGTACAAAGTGGCGCTCCAACCAAGAGTAGATTTTTAATTGTTTCAGATAATCGTCACGTTTTATTATTTGGCACTGAAACTACTATTGGCAATACTACTACGCAAGATAACTTATTTCTTAGATTTTCTTCACAAGAAGATCCATCAAATTGGAATCCGCAATTAGGAAATTCTGCGGGTACTTTTAGAATTCAAGATGGTTCTAAAATTATTCAAGCAGCTAGGTCTAGGGGTTCTATTTTAGTATGGACTGATACCGCGTTGCATTCTTTAAATAATATTGGTGCTCCTTTTGTTTTTGGTTTGAATCAAATTGGTTCAAATTGTGGAGCGGTGTCTGCACATTGTGCTGTAGATATTAATGGTACTTCTTTTTGGATGTCCCAAACTGCGTTCTTTATGTTTGATGGAGCAATTAAAAAAATACCTTGTTCAGTACAAGATTTTGTTTTTGACAACATTGACTCTGTGTCACAACAACAAGTTTTTTCTGCAGTAAATACAGATTTTAATGAAGTGACTTGGTTTTATCCTTCGTCTGGTTCTAGTGTTTTAGATCAATCAGTAACTTATAATTATGCCGAACAAGTTTGGACTACTAACACTGGTTTTATTAGAACGTCGTGGTTTGATCGTGGTATTTATGGTTTTCCGTATGCAACCGATTACACACCAAATAGCAAAGGTACTGTAGGTAATATACAAAACGTGCCTGATGGTAAAGCTTATTTATATCAACACGAGTTTCAATTTAATGCGGATGGAGCGGCTATGCCTTGTGCTATAACTAGTGGTGATTTTGATATTGAAGATGGCGAAACTATTTTTCACACTTCAAGAGTAATACCTGATTTTAAAAATCAAGTAGGTAATGCTAATATAACTATTACTTTTGCAAATTATCCAGCAAGTACTGCGGTACGAACTTTTACTTCTACTGTAAACAGTTCAACCTTAAAGTTTGCCACTCGTGGTCGCGGACGTCAAGCAAATTTAAAAATAGAATCTTCTAATGTAAATGATAATTGGCGTTTTGGAACTATTCGTTTGGACATTCAACCAGATGGTGGTAGATAATGGCTAGGATTAATGTTACTAGATTTCCTTTACCGGAAGACAAGTTTGATAGACAACAACAAGATATTTTAATTCGCGAACTGGAAAGTATAATTAATCAATTAAATTTTACTTTCCAAGAAGAACTTAAAGATGAACTTACAGCACACTCTTGGTTTTTAGGAGGAAATAATATTTAATGGCTGATCAATATAAAAGATATGCACTAAATATAAGTAGTACTGCTCTTACTACTATTTATACTGTGCCCGTTGGTGATACCTCAGTTATTCCTATCATTAAACCAGTAACGGCTTTAGTTAGGTCAATCATAATTTGTCCCAAAATAACTACAACTATCGATGTATCAATAGTTAATGCTTCTACTGGGCAAACAATTTTCCTTGCTGAGAGTTTAACTTGGACAAGATCTAATGCTGGGCTTACTAATTTTCATGATGAAGAATTATTAAAAGCACCTTTAGTAATGGAAACCGGTGATATTTTAAAAATACAAGCTGCCGCTGCAAACGCAGTTGATGTGTGGGCGTCGGTATTGGAGATTAGAAGTTGAGAAAAGTATTGGATAGTAAAGTTGTAGGTACTCAAATGATTAATGGTCAAGAAGTACCTGTAATACAACCAGAAGTATATGTTAGAAATTATTGCAAAAGTTGTAATAATGAGGTAGATTCAGGTGATATAAAAACATGTCCTAAATGTAATAAAAGTATGTCACAGGACGTGCATATACAGGTAATAGAGCTACCTTTAACAGGCTCTGAATCTGGTCAATAACAAGTCTAACCACCTTGCTTAAATATGGATGATCTTTTAGATATCATAGAGTTATATAAGACTAAATACCCTCTATGGACCGATGCAACTCTAAGAGAGATTTATTATCATATTTATCCGTCACTAGTACTAGGCCAGTTTAAACTACATCGCGATGAGCAAGGAGTTTATGGTTTTAGAAACTGGGCTTTTTTAAGTAAAGAAGCCGAAAAAAAATTTATAGATACTCGAGAAATTGGGTATCAAGATTGGTTATCTGGTGATCGTACGTGGGTCATAGATACTATATTTAAAAGGAAACATAACGAAGCAATGTCATTTTATAAAACGTTTTTTACACATTTACTTGGCGTTGGAAAAACGGTACAATGGTTGCGGTTATCTAATAGTGGTTTGATTAGAACTCACGTTAAAATCAAAACTAAGGAGAGTATGCTCTAATGGGCTCAGTTAAGAAAAAAGTAAATAAGGTTTTTAACAAAGTTGCTGACAAACTAGTACCTAAAGAATTAGCACCTTTCTTACCTATAGCAGCAATGATGATTCCCGGAGCAGGAATTTTTTCTTCTACTTTAATGCGTTACGCTGTGCCTCAAGTACTAACAGCTTTAGGTGATGCAAAACAACACGGTAAAATTAATTTAGCTAAACAAGCTATGGCAGCAGGTGCTTCTTATATGGGTGGACCGATGTCAGAAACAGCTGCAAGCAATGCTGCAGCTACACCAGGCACCAATGCTATTACTACCAATGTGCCACCAGGCCCTGCAAATAATTTTACAGGTGTTCAAGTTACTCCAGGAACTGCTGGCAGTTCTATTACTTCTGCAAATGCTACGGCTAGTGATTTTGCAAATTATAAAGAGATTTTAAAATCTGGTGATTACGTTAAACCTGATTCATTTTTTGGTGCTGATGGTTCGTTTATGGAGACCGGTAAAAATCTAATGAACCAAGGTAAGAACATGTATCAATACGATGTAAATAATTTAAGTGACTTAGGTAATTTAGCTTCGTTAGCTGGTAACACTAGCACAGCAGCAGGTTTGTCGCTAGGCTATGACGAAGGTTTAAAAAATAAAGCAGAAATGCAAAGATATAAAGACGATCCTTTTTACAAACAAAATACTAGTGATTATGATTTTTATATAAGTGAAATTTATGATTCTATGATTAGAGCTGGTTATAGCGAAGACGAAGCTCGCGAAGCAGCTAATGCTAGTAAATCAGATTATTATTTTGGTAAAGGTAAAACTAGTGGTGATTTTTATGCTGCGCAAGGAGGTCTAGCTAAACGACCTCGTTATGCTGTTGGTGGAATGTTATCAGAAAGTTCTGTTGGTAACGCTTTGTCTTCAAATATGCCTCAACAAGCTACTGGTATTAGAGCAACCGAAGAAGCAGCTCAAGCTAGTGCTGATTTTGCTGAAGCCGCAGTTGGTCCTGGTTTTCCTCCAGAATATTATGACTACATTCGCGAAGTGATAGAAGGTGCTATTGATCCACAGTCTGTACCTTTTGACGAATACTTAAGATTAAAGGACGAAGTGCAAGGCGCTACTCAAATGCAATTAGAAAAAGAACAAGAATTAGCTATGCAAGAAGAGCAAATGAGTAACAGTTTAGTTGATCAATTATTACAAAGTTCTCCAGATTCTGTCGGTAGTACTGGTAATCCGCAAACTTCAACACAAGAAGCTTTTATGGAACTTGTAACTTATTACATGGCTAAAGGTTTACCTGAAGACGCAGCACAAGAAGCCGCTATGCAAGCTGTATCACAAAATCAAATTCCAATGGAAGACACAAGAGTACAAGCAAACATGGGCGGTATCATGAACGCAGCACAAGCTCCAGGAGTTCCGGGTGGCATGGAACTAGATTATAGAAACACTGGCGGATTTATACCTATGGGTGGACCAGAAAAAGCTGATGACGTTCCCGCAATGTTATCTAAAAATGAATTTGTTATGACTGCTGACGCGGTGCGTGGAGCGGGGAACGGGGATATAAATGTTGGTGCACAAAAGATGTATGATTTAATGAATAACTTACAGGCAAAAGCATAATGGCTGAAACAAGTACTACTATACAGGGAATGGATCCGGGCTTAAAGCTCTTATTCGAAACCATTAGACCAAAACTAGAGACCTTAGCAGGCGCAGAAGTTAATACTGATGCAATGACTGCTGAAGTCGCTCCAATGAATGACTTCCAAAAGGAGTCAATGATAATGGCAGCGAAACAAGCTGGTCTAGGTATACCTCAGTTTGATGCAAATAATGTTTTTACTGGAGTTAGTGGTGGTACTGGTATTGCTGGTTATGAAAAATATTTAGATAAAGCTGAAGCTGGTTTCGACTCAGCACAAGACGCAGCTGACGATCAATATGCTACTACTGCTCTAGCTGAAGCTGAAGCAGCAAAAGCTGCGCAAGCAGCTGAAGATGGACAAGACGCTGGTGCTGCAGCTAATGTTAAAGCTGGTGAGCAATATGATAAAATGGCACAAGCAGCTGAAGATGGACAAGACGCTGCACAACCTTACATGGATGCAGCTGACGCTGAATATGCTAAAGCCAATCAAGCTTATGCTGATGCTAAAACTGACGCTGATGCTGCAAGACAATACACTGGAGCAGGTGCTTATCAACAGTTTATGTCGCCGTATCAACAAGAAGTTATTGATGCTTCTTTAGCACAACAGAAACAACAACAAGCTGTAGAAAGATCTAACTTATCTTCTAATGCTGGTAACGCATTTGGTGGTGGTAGATTTGGAGTAGCTGAAGGAGTTATGGGCGCTCAAGCTGGCATGGACCAAGCAACACTAGTAGCTCAACTAAAAGAAAAAGGTTACACTAATGCACAAGCATCGGCGCAAGCAGCTTTCCAAAATCAAATGGGTTTATCAACTTCTAATATGAATCTTGGAAGTGCTTATATGGGTACCGGTGCTGCTCAAGGACAACAAGCACAACTATCTTTAGCTCAAGCATTGCAAAATCAAAATATGTACGGTACTGCTGGGCAAGCATATAATGCACAAGCAACTGCAGAGCAACAACAAGTTTTAAACAATCAAAATTTATTTACTAACTCAGCTAAATCATATCAAGACACAGCTACTAGTTATGGTCAAGCAAGTACAGCAGCAAATACAGCGGCTACTGGCATGGCTGCTATGTCTGAATTACAACAAAAACAAGCAGCTACTGAGTATGGTATTACTTCTGAATTTGGTAATTTCTTGCAAGCACAAGAACAAGCTAAAAACGATTCGGCAGCTCAAAAAGCTAAAGCTTCTGGTTATGAAGCTTATGATCGTTTAGGTTTTATTTCTAATTTAATTTCAGGTATGAGTGGTGGTTATGGAACTACTACTACTTTAGGTCAAACTCCAGATAAACCTAGTCCCTTGGCAACAGCTCTTGGTTATGGTAGTATGGGAGCAGGAATAATGGGAACTTTAAATCAAAGTTTCGGTGGAAATCAAAATAGTTAATTATGAAAACATTACACAGACCAATGTTTAAATTAGGCGGCGCTTTAACACCGCCATTACGTGGGCCAATGCCACAAGGATCTGGAGCTGTATATAATAGAGCACCTTTTGCTAAAGGTGGTACTACACACGTTGGTGTTGGTAGTGGTAAACAACCAATGAAAATGGGTCCTGATGGTAGAATGCGTGAAGGTCACGTAGCACCTATTATTATGGGCGGACTAGCAGCAGCGCGAATGGCAGCTCCTTACTTATCAAGATTTGCGCCTATGGGTTCTAAGTATTTAGGTAGAGCTTTTAACGCAACGCGGTCTGGTGGTTTAGGTGGTCTTAAAAATTATATAACAAGGGGAGCTCGTAGTAGTGCGCCTAGTAGCGGTACTAGTCTTGTTCCGTATGCAGCTCCTACTAGAATGAGTCAAGCTTTAAATATAGGTAAAGGTGCTCTTAGAGCTTCTGCGCTTGGTGGTGGATTAGGTATGGGTTCAGCTTTATTTGCTCCTGATATTCAAACTGATGAAGACTCTAGTGTAGCTATGAGAGGTTTAGATTTATTACAAGAAGGTGGTAGAGGTTTAATTCAATTATCGCCAGCAGGATTCTTACCAAACATATATGATACCTTAACTGGCACTGGTGCTGATATTGGTAAAAATTTAAGTGGTTACGGCGATTCTAAAAATGCCTTTAATAAGTACGTATTAGGTAGAGACTACAATGCTGAAGCAGCTGCAGAAGCAGCTGAGCTAGAAAAGCTAAGAGATGAAATGCTTTCAAACCAAGGTTCTATAACTTCAGATAACGTAGATGAAAATTTACAAGACGGACGTAACGCTGCAGACAATGTAAATGAATATCAAAAAATGTTAGAAGAGTATCAAGCTATTTATAATGCTGACAATAAAGCTAGGGTAGCTACTGATATGTTAACAAATTTTGGAGCAACTTTATTAAAAGATGGTGATGAAGGTGGTTTTGCAAATGCATTATTAGCAGCTAAAAAAGGTGCTGATGCTGGTGCTGATAGAACTGACGCAGTTAAAAATTTAGTTGCTGGTGTTCAAGTTCAAGATCGAAGAGACCAAGCTGCAATAAATAAACAAGCCGCAGCAGCTTTAGAAGAACAAAAACTTATGAACCATAAAATTGCAATTGAAGGTGGTGATCCTAAATTGATTAAAGCTACTACTGAAGTAATGAACGATAAAAATATTGATGGTATTATTAATTTAACCGCTACTAGTGAAAAGAAAATGATTTCAGAATTTGAGGCTAATGTTCAAACTATGAGCCCAGGACAAATATTAATTGATGCTAATCGTTATAGTAAATATAAATATGTAGTCTTAAGTCAAGACGGTCAAATTAGATATACTAACAGTTTAGCTGAAGCTAAGAAACATTCAAAAACTACTGTAAAAGGATAACCTCGTGTCTTTAGGTTTAACAATTAAAGGTGTTAACACAGCCTATAAACATTTTTCTAAATTGTTAGCTGGTAAAAGTGATACTGATAAAGTTAGATATTTTCTTGATCACGTTAAAGATATTAAAGCTAATAATCTTTTAACAGGTAGTCAAACTCGTGTTCCTGGTTACAAAAGTCCTTTATATGATGATCCTAAAACCATAGCCTTAGCTAGAATAGCTAACAATGATGTTGCATATTACGGTCCAGAAATGGCAAAAAGTTTAGGTTTTGATAACGCTAGAAAATTAAACAACAAATTAGATACTTTTAATACGCCCATAAACAAACGTGGTTATTTAGATTTTATTAAAGGTGATAGAAAAAATAAAAAAGGTTTAGCCCAACAAGAATCAGGCAGAACGTTACCAAGCACTGTTGTTGCTACTAACGACAACATGGCTGATGTTTATAATGCTATGTCGCAACCAGGTTATTCTGCAATGTTAGGAGAAAAACTAGCTGGTCTTGGTTTTACTTCTCCTAAAGTTAGCCTTAAAGACGCTGCTGTTATTTTAGAAGTTCCTGAAGCTAAATTAAAAAATGTTTTAAGAGGTTCGCAAAGAAAAAAGAATGGCGTAGTTTCAGTTAAATTTGACGAAAATGCAACAGGTAATAAACAGTTACTTTATGTTAACTTACAAAATTTAGTTAATGAAGCAAAACAAATTACAGCTACAAAAACTGCATATAGTAATAAACCTAAAAAAATGGATGATATTTCTCGCAAGTTTAGACTTAAGTGGGAACAAACTTTTAAGAAAGATTTTCCTGCTGATGCATTAGAAGCTAGAAGATTTAGAGAACAATCTGTTGCTAACAACGGCTCAAAAAGAGGCATGGGTACTTCTGCTGCTGATCACGTTACTAGTGTTGCCAAAGGTTTAACTGATTTAAATATGGGTTTTCCAGCTTTTACTAAATACTACTCAACTAGGATGGGTGGTCGACCAATGTCAACCATGCGCGGTGGTGAAGCTGACGCAATGATTGATGATTTTATTTTACAACAACGCGCTACTAATCCTGACTACTTTAGTTTAGCTAGTGTAATGGGTAAAGAAAATTTACAAAAACTTACTTGGGAAATGAATAGTCCTGGAATAATTAAAGGTTCAAAAGGTAGTTATTTTGATGGCCAATTTAATAATGTTTTTAAAGATGATGCTTTTTTAAAAAGTATAAGCGATGAAGCTGAAAACATAAAAAGTTTTTTACTAAGAGATGCAAAAACCGGAGCTTTACAAAGAGGCAGGAATGGTGAACTGTTACCTGATACGTTTATGTTTACTCCTCAAAATTTAAAAGAGTTACAAAAAACATCTATTGGAACTGATCAAAGTAAGTATGGTAATTTAAACATTAGAATGTTTAAAAATAAAAATGATTTAGAAAACCCAGCATTATTAGATGAATTTTTAGCAAGAGCCGATACTAGATTACAAACGATTGATGACATGATTGTTAATAGATCAGAAAAAATAGTTACCAATTATGATGAAATGGCTTTGATTAGAGAAGCTGAAGGTTTTAACACACCTAGCTTACCTAGCGGTATTAAAAATATTTTAACTGCAGCAGGCCGTGATGCGTTTGTCAGTGGTGGTAGAGTTAAAAAAAGTATTGGTGGTATTACTACTAATATAGAAACACCACAATTTGATTTTACTGGTAAAAAAGGCGACAACGAAGTTAGTTGGATTACTTCTGTTTTATCAGGTATTGGCAGTGGCATCATTGACATTCCTCGTGGCGCATTTTCTTTAGGTGCTAGTTTAATTGATTTAGGTTTAGGTACTAATAACGCCGCTAAAGTAGAAAAGTTTTTTAATGACTTAGATCCATTTGATGAAATGGCTGAACAAACACTAACTGGTCAAATGGTTAGAATTATAACTAACTTAGGTGTACCCGGAGCAGCTGCCTTTAAACTAGGTTCTTCTGCTGCTACTGCCGCGGTTACATCAGCGCGGGCCGGGAATTACTTTAGAGCTACTGAAAGATTAGCTGGTGAAACTACTAAAGCGTTAAATGCTAAAGGTAGAGTAGCAACAACTTTAGGTGGTGTTGGTGGCGTAGCTACTGCAGACATGATTTTTGTTGGCGACCCAGAACGTGTTGGTACTTTAGGTGATTTATTTGGTGGACCTACAGCAATAACTCCTAATGATGAGAACGACGCAGCTCGCGAAGTAATGAATCGAGTTAAATTTGGTACTGAATCAGCTTTATTTTTAGGTGCTTTAGGTGCAAGTGGTTCAGCTTTAAAATCAGCTATTAAAAGAAAAAATAGTTTAGGATCACATAACGAAAAACTAGATATATTTTTATCTAAGTTTAGACCACGTGGTGACACACCAGAAGAATTTTTTGAAGCCGGCAGAAGATCTGTAGGCACCAGAGGTTCTGATATTAATATTGCATCTGAAATATCTAGAAGTGTTGACAAAGAAATAGATGCTATCTTTCCTAACCTAAGAACTACCTTAGATGGTTTAAAAGGTGATGGTGCTAAAGGTTTAGCTAAAGCAAGACAAGAAGCATACGAACTACTAAACGAAACGTTGTTGTCAGGCACACCTTTATATAGAACTGAAAAAGTTTTAGGTAAAGATGGTGTTAAAACAGGGTTTAGAAACGTGCTTGAGTTTGATGAATTGAACGTAGCAAATCCAAAAGTAAAAGAAGCTGTTAATTTTTTAAAAAAGAACGGTGCGTCTAAAGAAAACATAAGCAACATCCTTGCAGGATTTAATAGAATTAGAGGTAGATGGGGTGACATGTTTAGTGGCTTAGGCAAAACCATGGACGCTAAAGATTTTGAAGAATTTGGTCGTTTGTTTGGAACTAAGTTTAAAGGCTACATGGGTAGCACTTATGAAATATTTACTAATAAATCACTTACACCTTTTATGGGTTATAAACCTACCGAACAATCGGTTAAAAAAGTTATGACTATGTTTATGGAAGCATCTAAAGATGCTAAGGGTGTACCTTCAATTACAACTGAACAAGCACGTTTTTATGTAGATAAGTTAATTGAGTCTGCAAGGCAACCTAAAGGTTTACCAACGTCTAGTGATAAAGTTACTGGTGTTTTATTTGAAGCCAATGATAAATTTGCAAAAGCCTTTTTAAGAGGTTCTGTTATGGAAGATATTATTAAAAACGATAGACTTAAAGACACTATGTTTATGGGTTTAGATTCTATGAAAGATGCAGCTAGAGCAAACTTAGATGAGTTGTTTGGTAAAACTGCAAACCCAATGCAAACTATACTAGCTGGATCAAATAAACTTTCTTTTATAACAAGACGAAATGAATTGTTTAGAAACCTAACTAATATAGACGCTGACGTTAAAGCTAAAGTTGCTGCAGCTAAACAAATGCAGCTTGACGCAGTTGCTAACCCAGCTTTAAAAGCAAGTCCTGAATACGCACAAGCAATGAAAGACTTAACTAATCCTGGTTTGTTTGCACAAACTTCTGATGAAGCAACAATGTTGTTTGGTAATAGAGCTGATCTTAGACCTATAAACATGGATCCAAATAAAACTTTAATGGTTGAAGGTATTACTAATCCATTAGAAGGTTTGTATACAACTAAAGGTATAAAAAAATCTTTAGAAGAAGGTGTTCAAGAAGTAACTAAGTCTACTATGAAACAAATGTATGACAATTTTATTCTTTATCCAAAAGCAACTTCACAGATTGCCAAAACAATTCTTTCACCAATAACTCACGTACGTAACTTTGTATCAGCAGGAGCCTTTGCTGCTGCTAATGGTATTGTTCCTGGTGTTACTGTTGGTCCACAAGAAATGAAAGCAGCTTTTAATGCTTTACAAATACCAGGACAAAGAATTAACAATGAAAGATATCGCGAACTACTTGAACTAGGCGTGGTTAATTCAAACGTAGCCGTTGGAGATTTAACTAGACTATTAAAAGATGTACAGTTTGGAGATACCGTTACTTCAGACAGAGCGTTGCGTAGTTTCTTTAAACCTTTATCTAAAATTAAAAGTGTAACACAAGATTTTTATACTGCAGAAGATGATTTTTGGAAGATGACAGTGTTTGCTGGTGAACGAAACCGTATTAACAATGCTTACAAAGCTATTGGTGTAATTAAAAATGACAGACAGCTAGATGAAATGGCTGCAGAGATTGTTAGAAACAATGTTCCTAACTATGACATGGTACCAGAATTTATTAAAGGTCTAAGACAATTACCTGTTGGTAATTTTGTATCATTCCCTGCAGAGATTTTAAGAACTTCAGGTAATATTTTAAAACGATCATATGATGAAATATTTAATATGAAAGAAACTTTACCTGATGGCAGAGTTGTAGCGCCTTTTAAAAATATTGGTTTAAAAAGATTAGCTGGTTTTGCTACTACTACTATGGCTGTGCCTTACGGTACTGTTGAAGCAGCCAAAGCTATTTATGATGTTAGTAGTGAAGAGATGGAAGCTCTAAGAAGATTTGTTCCTGATTGGTCAAAGAATTCTACCTTAGTTCCTATTCGCGATGATGAAACTGGTGATTTAAAGTACATAGATTTTTCTCATGCTAATGCATATGACACAATTATTAGACCTATTACTACAATGTATAACGCAGTTGGTAGAGGTATGGATGATGAAACTTCTATGGGTAGAGAAGTGTTAACCGGAATGATGGAATCAGCAGCTGAGTTAATGAACCCTTTTATTAGTGAAGCAATTTTTACAGAAGCAGCTACTGACATTATTATTAGAAACGGTAGAACGCAAAGTGGATCAAGATTATATACAGACCAAACCCCTTGGGGCGATAAAGCTTCTATTATTACTAAACATATTCTTAACACACAATTACCAGGATCAATTGATCAACTAGTTAGATTAAACCTAGCTAGTAAAAAAGATTTAGGTGTAGGTTTTGGTGATCAAGATTCTTTATTTGATGAGTATGGACGTGAATATAATTTAACAGACGAAGGTTTAGGTTTATTAGGAATGCGAGCAGTTAAAGTTGATCCAATAACTGCTATGAAATTTAAGATTGCTGACTTTAGAGTAGGCGTAAATAATTCTCGTCGTGAATTTACACAACCTTTACTTAAAGGTGGTGCGGTAACACCAGAACAAATAGTTGATCGTTACAGAGTAGCTAATGAAGCATTATATAAAGTACATAACGAAATGTTTAAAGATTACTATGGTGCTAAAATTCTAGGTGTTAATACTAATTTATTAAACTCTCAGTTTACTGATCGTATGTCTCGCGAACAACTACAGGCTATATCTGGTGGTAGATTTAAACCTTTAAATATATCTGATAATATTAAAGACGCCTTTAAAGAAAACGCTAATGCTATTGGTGCAATAAATCCCTATGTTGCTGCCGATGCAACTATTAGAAACATGTTTAATCGTTATTCAAAAATACCATTAAATATTAAAGAAGGCCTACCCTTTATGCAAAATCCTTTTGAAGCACCTGAACCACAAGGATTACCTGATACTGTTATAGGTGGCCAAATATCTAACGTAAATTTAGCTAATCAACCATTGCAAGTTAGTGGTATAAATAATAATATAAGCTCAACAGATAACACTTTAGCTAAAGGTCAAGCTATATTTGGAGCAAACGATAAGATATTTGGAAGTTAATATGGAACCTAAAACTCAACGAGAACATATAATATCAGTACAAGGACATATCACCGGCATGAAAAGAGAACTAAACAACCTTAAAGGTGATGTTAAACATTTACATCAAGATATAGAAACATTGGGTGGTAAGATAGATAAAATCTATTGGGTTGTGGTAACTACAGTGGGGGCTGTTGGTTTAATAGTAATTGAAGGTTTAGTGGGTTTAATAAAATAAAGGAAAAATAGATATGAGTTTAGTAGAAAACATTAACAAACGTAAAAAAAATAAAAACAGTCGTTCTAAAAAGAACACTACTATTAGCAAATCTGCATACGCAGATATGAAATCAGGATGGAAAGCTGCTAAAGGTGGCTTAGCTAAAAGCAAGAAAAAATAATGGCTACACAAAGTAACGGTATAGATATAAACGGACAATTTTTTAGTGGTGGTGTACAACAACTACTTGGTCCAGGTACTCAGTTTGGACAATACCCTGGGCAGCAGAACATAAGTCAAATACAACACACTGGTGACTTTAGGGACATTAGACCATCACTACCTTCAACCAGACCACCACCATTAAATATGCAACCAAAACTACCTGGAGGCGGTATTGGCAGTTTGTTTCCGCAACAACCAATGTTGCCACCACAACAAAATCCTAATCAAGAAATTATGAACGCCGTTAATAATATTCCTAGCCAAGTAACAGAAGGCGTTGGTAGTTTATTTGATTCTAAGTTTGAAAAACAAGATGCTTATACGCAAAAAGAATCAGGTGGTAATGGTAGTAATAATGGTGGAGCAACACAACCACCATTTGGATTGCAGCCAGCAACTCCACCGAATTTTAGTCCTCTTATGCCTACTAATTTACCTGGTGGTAACTTGATAAATCCAAATCACATGGGGATGGTAGAACAACCATCTCTGAATTTATCTTTTCTAAACGAACGTCGTTTAAATGCTTTAGATACAGTACCTTTTAATAACGAGCTTTATGCCTCGCCTGCTGCAACTGTATCATCTGGTCCAGGTGCTAATCTTAATAATTTATTAACTGCGGGTGCAGATCAAACTGGTAACAATTCAGCTGTTAATCCTAATATGATAAACCAAAACCCTTATGGCAATTCAAGTGGGATGTAATTATGACCTTTGCAGAAGCCTTCAGAAAAGCTAGAAAAAAACAAGGGCCCGGCGGTGTATTTACTTACAAAGGTAAAAAATATACTACTGATCGTGCTGATGATAAAACTAAGACAACTAACACAACTAAAAATAACGTAGAAAAGAAAACAGACGACACAAAGAAAAAAGAAACTGTTAAACTTCCAGTAAAAAAACCTACAAAGAAAAAAGAAACTAATGAAACTACAGAACAAGGCGATGATGATAAAAGTGCTTTAAGTTTTTTACCTTCTAATCTTAGAATGTTTGCTTATGATTTAGCTGGCGGAAAAGAAGGCTTAACGGAAAACGATCTTTCTGAACGACAGTTACAAGATTTAAGACAAACAGTTTTAAATTCAGTAGATAGAATAGGTGTGGAAGATAAATTGGTAGACGGCGTAATTGATTACGAAGATTATAATACTCAACTTGGTAATGCTTATACTAGTGGACTATCTAAATATTTAAGCCCAGCCTTTCATAATAAAACAACTTTTGGTAAAATGAATTATGATATTGATGCTGACGGTAACGTTATATTAACTGATGAGTTTGATTTTGCAGATGCAGCATCGAAAAAAAACGACCCTTTACTTACAAAGTTTGCCAGAATTGCTAAAGCTTATTCTGACTCTGGTTCTTTTGGTGGCGGTATATACAACGCCCTTAGAGAAACGTCTGGTAATTTTGGTTCTGCTGAAGGCGAAGGTGCAAAATCAGTAATTAATTTAGGTGATCTAAATTTTAGTGAAGATGAATTAGCTGGTATCATGGCTACCAAAGCAGCGAAAGATACAGCATAATGAACTTATCAGATAATTTTACACTAAATGAATTGACTAAATCACAGACCGCGACCCGCAAAGGTATTGACAATGA
>TARA_R110000737_G_scaffold311710_1_pt1 | contig 15391 bp, 16 predicted proteins | sample TARA_R110000737 | Tara Oceans TARA_R110000737 (sample SAMEA4398027) | marine metagenome | biome: Polar Biome; feature: [SRF] surface water layer (ENVO:00010504); material: water (ENVO:00002006), including particulate matter (ENVO:01000060) such as... | depth 5 m
AGAGAGACTCTAGAAGAAATCGAAGAAATCATTTTTCAAAGAGACAGCCAGAAACTAGAAAAGGATAAAGCTGATGACTAAATTAAAAAAACTAAACGCTGCTGCTGATGCGTTTGATGCTGCTTTGGCTGATGCTGATGCTACTGATGCTGCGCTGGATTGGCTGCTGCTCGTGCTGCTGCGGATGGGCCTGTTCCTGTTGATGCTTTTTATGCTTATAACTCTGAACTAAAGGAGAAGAGTCATGATAACCAATAACGCCAGACTAAACCGGAGTGAATTGCTAAGAGTTGAACTAAAGGCCGTTCATTCAAAGGCCCTTGTCGTCGCTGACGCGACCCTTGCTGATGCTTGTGCTGCCGCCGCTGTTGCCGCAAACGACCTTTTGTTCAGCCTTCGCCAAGAAGCTTATGATGCTCGTGATGCCGCTTATGTTGCTGCTGATAAACTAAATGCTATCCAAGAAGCGGCCATTGATGCTGCAGAACTAAAGAAAATATAAATGGAGTTACCTGTATGATTATTATGAATGATATTCACGACGCAACTATGATGCGAAAGAAACTACAATCTGTCCTTCGACGCTCGAAAACTTTTAATCATTCCAAATCCGGAATTCAGCTCGAACTTATGTTGATCGTTAAAGATCTTACTGCAAATATCGAGAGCATTGATCAAATGATGTCAGCCGAAGAATAAAAAAAAGAGTGACCGAAGCCACTCTTAGTTAATCGTTAATGTGGAAGGGGTTTCATCCCCTTCCTTTTTTTATACCTTACGCGAGGATATTATCAACGCGCATGATGCGGTAATATTGGTTAGTCTTAGCAGTTGCAAGACCGTCTGCAGGTGTAGCACCAACAAATGGGTTTGAAGTCATGCCGTAGCGTGTCTTGAAACCGATTTTAGGCTGGAATGTATCTTCAGACACAGCACGTACCATAGTGAGCGGTACGTATGGGCAATAGAATACACCGGCGTCATATGGGTTAGTACCCTTATAGCCGACATTGATGTAATCAACAGATGCATATGGGTCAATATAGACTTTTGTGCGACCGTTTAGGACACCAGCAAACGTGTTGCCTGTATCATCAACATTCAGAGCTGTGCTCATTGCTGGTGAATAGTCAAGCATACCGGAAGAAGCCAACGCAGATGCTACATCAGACGAACAGATAATGAAGTTACCTTTACCGCGACGAGTATCTTTCGCGATTTGGTTTGCTTCACGCTCGATTTGCATGATTAGACCTTTGATTTTCTCAACTGACCAACGACCATCAGCATCTGTGCTAAGGTTGAAGACACCGTTAATGGCAGTATTCGCAGTAATAGCACCAGTTTTAGCTTGGCTATTGATTGTGCGAATAACTTCACGGTTGATTTCAGCAAGAATTTCAGTTGACAAGATGTTTGCCAATTCTGTTTCAGCATCTAGACCATGAATGGCTTTAAGATCCTGAGCAAGTTCCAAGCTATATTCTGCTTTCAGCGCACGTGTCTTTGCAGTCACGGTTGCTTTCTCAATGGTGAAACCCATTTCGTTGAAAGTAGAAGATGGACCGGAACCAGTAGAACCAAGACCTTCAGCGTCGGTTGTTGGCATACCACCGGCTTGTGTTGGGCCAGTACGTGAGTCATCGATAGATGAGTCAACAGTGCGTAGGCCTGTAGAAGAGTCATCCAACAAACCAGATAGGCCAGAAGCACCAGCTGATTGAGATGTACTGGAATCGCCAGACCAAGTTGTGTTTGCTTCGTTATAAAGCGCTTCAGTTGAACTAGTTGAACCAGCACCGTAGCGGGATTTCATCGCAAAGATAAGTCCTGTTGGACCAGTCATTGGCTGAACACCACAAACGTCATAGGCCATCATGTTAGGCATAGCACGGCGGACTAGTGAAATCAATACTGGATTCCAGTTAGCAGCTGAGCTAGTTGCGTTACCAGGGCCGGCTTCTGCCAAGTAATTTGCTTGATCATTTTGCGAAGCAAATTCTTTTTCTTGGTTTTCAAGAACAACAGCAGTTACGGCACGTTTGTGCGCATCTGTGATTGAAACACCTTCGTTAAGTACGGGAGCCCATTTCTGGGTTAGATTGTCATAAGTTTCCATCGGTTGGAACTCCTAATTAGTATTGGGGTTTACGTAATGCTTCGACATATGCAGCCATTGGTCCGGCAGCTTCCGCTGTACCATCGTCATGCTGCATATCTTCGGCGATATGTTCTGCTGTGTCTTTAGCTGGCTTTTTAAAGTATGCTTCTTTGATGACAGCAACTTTTTCAGCGAAGGAATCTTCACTAACAAAGTCTACATCTTCAGAAAGCTTTACCAACTTTTCTACTTGTGTTTCTGCAAGGCCAGAAGCAGCTTCACGAATAATTTCGTAACGCTTATAGATTTCTAGTTCCTCACGGATTGCGATAACGTCTGCCGTTTGGGCGTCGAGCTGATCTTCTAGATCTGCTTTAGCTTCTGACAATTCGTCAACTAGGTCAACCTTGGAATCAGGAACAGCGATGTAAGACTCTGTAAACAGGGCTTGCAACTTGTCCATAAACTCTTCTGCGATTTCAGTACGGAGACCGTTCTGAATAGCAACTTCGTTTTCTTTCATCCAATTTTCAACTACGTAGTTCAGATAACCATCTACTTTTTCAACCATTTCTGATTTGAAAGTATTGACTTCTTCATCCAATTGAGCTGTATAATTTTCCTCGATGCGGTCTACTTCTTCAGCAAGCTTTGATTTCATAGCTGCTTCAAAAATAACTGCGGCTTTGCCTTTGAATCCTTCAGACAATGTAGCTTCGTCGTCGACTAGAGCGTCTAGGTCTTCGGCAAAGTCATATTCTGTTGCTTCTGCTTTGGTTGCTGATGCAGTAGCTTTTTCACTATTGCTTTTATCAGTTTTCCGCTTCTTTGCTACCGGGGCAGCATTTTCCGCTTTATCTACAGAGGCGATGGAGTCAGCTTCGGCGTTTTTAGGATCGTGCGCTTCAACAACATTCTCGTCATCATCGAGTGCAAAATCCTGGTCTTCTACTTGATCAGTCATAATTGACTCTCCTATTAAGTTTTCAGTAACGAGAGGAAATTCTTGAATTCACGAACTTGAACCTCATAGAGGTCAGCCCGAGGGGTTTTCTTAATTTCAGTCTCTATTCTTTCAATTTCTTGAGCTTCGATAATACCATTATTCCAAATCCAATCTACACCTTCCATTATTCCATTAACAAAAGCGTTTGGTGCACTTGGATCTTGTACGATGTCAACCGTATTTAACATAAAGTCTTCTTTGACATACATAACACTATTTCTTTGCTCAAGACTTCCCATACCACGAGTTGATACACCTAATTGAACACCGCCCTCAAGTAGACCTTCTACGATCTTACCCATTGGAGTACTCAAAATACGTGCCTTACCCACCACATTCTTACCGCTCATTTTTAGCTCGGTAATAAGATGGGATACCTTATCCAGGTTAATAGTAGGGCCGTCGGGGTGATTCAATTCACCAACTGCGCGTCCCATTTTAACCTGTTCGGAGTTATATTTCTCTACTGCCTGTGCCATAACATTCAGTGGATATATACGTCCGTTTCTATTTTTTACTTCAGCCTGGGCAAAATTGCCTTCGATGAAATGAGTTTTAGTACCGTCTTCTTTTTTCTCGACAATACATTGTACGCCGGTTTCAGTATATTCGGTAATTAATTTCATTGCTATTATTTGCCCCCGGCCATTTTTATAAATTGGGTCATGGCGTTTTTTGCATCCGCAATTGATTTAAAAACATCTAGCTTTTCCATATCAATATATGCAACAAATTGGCCTTTTTCCTTATGAATCATAAGATCATGACCCGCAACCTTTGAATCAAACACATGTTCGCCCTTAGGCATCTTCTTGCCCATGCTTTCTCTGAACGAGTTAAATGTTTTCATTTTTGGTTGTACCCTTGTATTACAGTGTTATTTATAACACTTTGAGTTTAGACTTAAGCTTTTATTTAATTTTTTTATGACTAATCATCGTCGTGATCATCGTCATCATCGTCATCCATTAATGTGTCAACTGCAGCATCAATTTCTTCATCCGTAACTTCTTCGGACGGGTCAACTTCATCACCAATGCCTTGGGCAATTGCAATTTTTTCTTGTTCAAGGGCAACACTCATTCTACCCTCCAGTTCATCTTTAAACAAATCGTTTGCTTTTTGATACTCAGACGCATTAATAAAATCAAGCATATTCATAATATCCGCATTTGGATCGTCTGTGGGCTCGGGTGCGTTTGTCATTACATCATCAGTCATAGTTATTCCTTATCACTTTCATCGTTGTTACCAGCAGGCTCTTCTTCGCCGGCTTGCTTTTCTAATTGCTTGATCATATCGTCGTCAAACTTAAGAACGTTTTTCATCACCCATTCTTTTGAAAAATACTCACCCACATATTGATTTACTTGGTCGAGTGATTGTATTTTTTCTCTTAGCAATTCAGCGTCTTTAAGCTCGGTGAAATGGTTGTCTCTTACAAAATCAAACATAATTTGATTAGAAAGATCTGCCCAGTCTTCTTCGGCGATAATACCTTTGAGAATAAGCTGTCTTTTTAGCATTTCTCTAAACATCATAGCAAATCGCTTGCGTAGTCTATCAATAAACTTTTGAAACTTAAGCTCATCCCGTGTAATTTCGTTAGATCGACCAAGACTAAATTGAGAATCTTGCTCGAGGCGATTAAGCGGAACGTTTAAAGATCTATATAGCCTTTTTTGAAAGTACAAAATGTCATCAATCTGGCCCAGGTTTTCGCCACCTGGCAACGTGCTAATTTCTGTACCTCTACCACCTTCGCGGCGGGGCAACCAGAAATCTTCCAGCATCGACATATTTTTACGATCGTCTTTAATTTCACCAGTTGATGCATCGTATACTAGTTTATTCCGATACCGAGTCATGATGCCTTTCATGTAGTCTTCGGCTTTACCCTTGGGCATGTTGCCCACATCAATATAGAATATGCGACGTTCTGGTGCGCGGGCAAGACGGTAGATCACTAATGAATCTTCCATCATACGCAATTGATTAATTGGTTTTAATGCTTTTTGTAAATATGAAACAACGTGTTTTTGTCCTGCGTCAAGTAGGCCTGATGTTGTATATATAACCGAATCTGTGGTTAGTTTAATGCCACTGTTTGCGTTTTGTCCACCCGAGTTTTCTTGATATATGAAATACTCTGTTTCACCTTCAACCAGATTGGCACCGGAAACCGGATCTTTTTTCTTAATTAATTCTTTAACTTTTCTCAACTTGGCAGAATCAATTGGACGAATTTCCTGGATTCCCCTTTTTAAATTCTTTTCATCTACAATTAAGTGAAAAGCTTTGCGTCCATCCACGTACCATGATCTAAATATGTCATGCCCCAGATCGGCAAAATTAAGCATATAAAGAATTCCATCAAACTCATCTTGTAGTTTGGATTTCACTGCCTTTGATAATTCAGTTTTATCAAGATCCAATTTAACAGCAAGCTCATCGCCGCCAGAAACTGCTTCGTTTGTAATATCTTCGATAGCAGCGTCTACTTCCGGGTGAGCAGCCACCCCACGATACTTTTGTATTAAGGCCGCGTTGTCTTTTGACTTATCGCCATGAATATCAATATACTGGCCGTAATGCGAACCGGAAGCCGTGATGTAGCCAGCACCATCCTCATCCGTCTTCGGAACGATTGATTTTAAATTCTTGTCATTAGCCTCGATGGATTTGGATCTACGGATCTCAAAACCAAAAAGCTTTATACTGTTGTCAGCCATTTAGTCACCCTTGTTAATGTAGGACAGGGCACGCAAGCGCCCTGTCTTATCCTTATCTATACAACTTTTAGGAAGTAGTATCTGACTCCCAATATTGTACTTGGAATTCAACTTGGAATTCTTCGATGGCGTCATTTGCGCCATAGCTCAAGTCAATAGGAGAAACGCTAGTAGGGAAACAGCCTCTAAATATGTATGATTTGAGTACTGATTCATCCCTGTCTAATTGTTCAACTTTCAAATCCGCTTGGTAATCAACTGGATTTACTAACCCAGTATTTGCCTTGTGAGCGTTTACACCGTTCATCCATGCTTCCATGGAATTGCGGACTTTAAAGTCAGTGTCATTGATGATTGTAGGAGTCCACGAATCGAATGTGCGGTCTCCTGCTATTTTAAGTTGTCTACCGCGGAAGGGGACTGTAACAACCCCCATCACTGAACCAGGTAGTTGTGCTGCTGTACACAAGAAGGATGTGATTTCAACATCTCCTCCGGCATAAGCTGGGAAGTTAATTGTAGCCTTAAATAGATTTGGTCGTGCACCACCGCCTCTTAATTTGGCCTTAAAGTTGTCTACTGCGAGAACCATTGCTTTATCCTTTCTACCGCTTTATTATACCGTGCCAACGACTTCAGCAAACTCAACACCAGTTCTAACAGCAACAAAGTTAAGTGTAACAAAGTTGATTGAACGGGCAGGTTTAATGAAGATCGAACATACGAATTCATTTCTATCTATAACTGCGGCAGTATTGTTAGTTTCGTCTGCCACAACGCGGAAGTCTGTAATACCTCTTCGGCCTTGAACTTCTCTCAAGAAAGGCTCAATGATGTTGACAAATTCGGAGCGAGTAAACTCGTCATTGAATTCAAACATAACATTTCTTGCAGCAATCGCGATTGCTCTTTCGAGAACCAAGAAAAGACGTCGTACGTTAATACGATCAAATGCACTTGGTCGAGCCATGTGAGTTTTATCACCGAAAAGCAAAACACCTTGACCTGGAATATTAGCAACGGGGTTAACCGCATTTCTATATAGCAAGTCTCTTTCAGCCTTATTTGGAGTGTACAGCAAAGAAGTTACACCCAAATATGCCCCACGGCGTTGGCCAGCCGGTGAGAACCATGCAGCAGCGTTGTTGTCTGATGCTGCCATGATACCTGCTGTTGAACTTGCGGCAGGAATATTGATATACTGATCATTATATTTATCGTACACTCTTAGATAGTTGTTATCCATAAAGATATAAGATGAATATGTGAACGTTTTTGCTGTAGCAATAATGTCCGTGTTTGGTGTGCTAGAAGAAACAACATCAGATCTAGCTGGTGATGCAACAACTACGCAGTCTTTCCGAGTGGAGGAAGCGATTGCGTTAAGATCGTTAACAACCGTTGTTTGATCAGTTCTGCTGTTCATACCAGGGGCAATAAGAAAGTCAACTTGAATATTGTCTACATCTTCAAACTTATCAAAGCCTGTTGCATATTCGGTTACGGTCAAAGCGGCTGAGTTAGTGCCGGTTGTAAGCGATATTGACTGTGGTGTTTCAGTGAAACCTGAAGTAAAATCTTTACCGTCGGTTGTGGTGGTACCCACATTTGAACTAAAGTCAGAATCAGTTACGTTGCCAAAACCAGCCATCCAGACATATTGTGATTGGTTATTAATGACATCCAAAACATAGTTAGTAGATCCATCTGGTGATTTTGCATCGGATGCGACTGACACAAACGGGAACGATTCTAGGACAGTGCCCTTTGTACCTGTAAATTCACCATCTTGGTCAACTACAACTACGTGCATTTCGTCTTTAGACGCACCTTTATTTGTAGCAAAAGGCGAGGTCATAGGGGCAGCATCGAAATTATTTTCGTATGTCCAACCAGAAAATGCGGTATCAGCAGCAGAATCAACACCCTGCAAGAAGTGTACTGATAGACTGTTTCCTAGAGTACCTGGATATTTTGCAATAAACGTGTGCTGGTCTGAATCTTTTGCTGCCAATTGGAAGTCAAAAGAACCTAGATTTTTTACTCTTGCCAGTGCAGAGGCACGTGAGTCGCGAGCGTTAAGACTTTCGTTGCTTCCTTGTGTTGCTTCACGAACAACATACAAAGAAGATGCATACCGCAAAAAGTATGCTGCGGAGTGAAAGTCGATTGTGTTTGTTTTACTTGGGCTGCCGAAAATCGAGACTAAACCTGTTTCGTCTGAAACCAATATTGGGGAATCAACTGGACCCCAATTAAAGTCACCTACTATTGCGCCAGTTGTTGATGCCACGTTTGGCACCACACCGGACAGGTCGATCTCTTTAACGGTAATTGCCGGGGATTCTGATACTGCCATGACTCTTTCCTTTAAATGAGTTAAATGATATGTATTTCATAATACGGATATTCACATATGACTCATTGCTGAATCATTATGACTATTTATAGCTATTTTAGTTTCTAGAAATTAGTATGCTCGGTGTCAATTGCCCAGCCCAGACCAGGGTGTGTTTCAGTTTCGGCGTATGGCAGGCTATCCAGTCCGTCATCAAAATAACCAAACGGCACAACATCTTCCTCAATTGCAGCGGTTCGTTCCGCAAACATCATTTCTTTTAGATTAATATCAGTCATATCACTAAACATTTCTGTTGTAACAAAATATCCAAACATCACAAGATTCATCATTATATCATCATGGTTACCAGGTGAAGCCTCGAACGATTGACCCTTTGCAATAAAGGTAGAACATTCGGTAATAGTCATTGTGTCGTTAATACTAATTTTATTACTTTCAATAATATCTTTAATACCAGCACAACCCACACGTTTTGTTTTACGGGTCATTTCAACACCAATCCCGTCTGATTTAATGACAGACGACATATGCATATTTTCATATTCTAGCTCGTGATACAGCCCTCGACATACAAGAACACCGTGGTCGTTAGATTCTACAATAACGTACGCTTCATTGTAAGAATTTGCATACTTATAAATAATGTCAGGGAAGAGTATAGGCGATATAGAATTACATCGATAAACCGCGCACTGGTTAAACGGTCTAGATGTTACATCGATTATATTAAAAGTAGAATAGTCTTGACCTCTTCCCTTCGATACATCCACCGTAATAATATAGTCATGGTTTTTTATGGGTGCGGCGTACACTAACATATGACCGCCTTCTAAAATCTCAATTGGATTTACTGCCTTTAACTTCATCAAAGCTTCCGCCCCGATAAGGGTATCACCCGTGCCGAAAAAAGCATTTCCAAATTCTTGGTCAAATTGTAATTGAGAAGTGTTGGCTATCGTTTCTAATTTCCAAGCCTCATCACGGCCAGGCACATCCCACCAATCAACTCGAAATGATTGAAACGCGTTTGTTTTTTGTATTGCCCCTTGCCAGATTGTATAAAATTGGTTGCCGATGCCATTAGCAGTTGATGTAATAATTACTTTAGTATCTTTACCAGATGAAATAACTGGGTATGTGGATGTGTAAAACTCTGTTGCGTTTTCAACAAATGCAAACTCGTCGAGGAATAACAGCGAAATAGATAAGCCACGGATTGAACTACCGGATGTTGCCGACGCTATAATTTTCGAGTTATTGCCGAACTCAATAGAACCTTTATTTAATGCCTTCGTTCCTGGCTGTAAGAAAAACGGTAGATGTTCTAGCATCAATGTTACCCTGGATAACATTTCACGGGCTGTTGCACCTTTATTCGCAAGAATAGCAATATTTTTTTCACTATTAAAAATAGCGTAGTGTAACAAATATGCAACCGAAGATATAGACTTCCCTGATTGTCGACAAGCTAAAACAATACTAAATCGGTTATTATCAAAGTGATTAAACATTTCCTCTTGATAACTGTATAGCTCAAATGAAACAAGGCCTTCATCCATAGATATAATTTTACAATATGTCCGAGCAAAATAAGCTGGGTCATTCATGCATTTGTGGTATTCTATTATATTCCCTTGGTCCCACTTGGTAACAACGCCATCGCGCTTAACTAAGTGATTCCCTAAATATGATTCATTATTATTCATTGTTAAAGCGTGGTGTAATATCTACCACATTATTATCCTTATTTTTTTTCACATCCTGCAGCATTCTTTGTAAATCAGCAGTAGATCCTATAAACACGTTATTGTTCACTGGGCTGTCGTTTGTCGTTTGTTCTGTGTTAATTTCTTTGTGCTTCTTATTTAGATCAAGCAGTTTATCGTTAACATCCGCCGTATTCTTAATGAGACCAGACAAAACTTCAAACGCCCGCGGGTGCTCGCTTTCTTTTGCTACAAGGACAGCATCTTCAACCGCGGCTAGACCCTTTTCTATCAGGTCATAAAGAACTTTCCGTGAGTATTCGTAATCATTTTTATTATGAGGGTTCTCAGACATAATGTGGCCATCCTGAATTGTCACTATCGCCATCTTCCATGCTATACGTATTTGTTGTAAATCCGTAATCGCTGTCGGGTGATGCTAGCAATGGGTTTGGTTCTACTATCACCCGCGATGATGGGCTGTAGTGAATAAACGCACCATCGGAATCTGGTCCAAGATAAACAGTAGCGCCATCCGAATCTTTTGCAACATTGGTAGTATAGGTATCAACAATTGCTTTGCGGATGATTTCAGATGTTTCGATATTGCCGTAAAAGTTGGCAGTCATTTGAAAATCTAATGTATATTGAATAATACGTCGAGTGTCAAGTGAACCTTCATATGCATCAGTGTACGAAACCCCGTTGAGAGTAATAGGAACATCTTCTTTAATATTTTCATATCCAGGTGTTGATGCAAAAGGCTTAATTGATATTGTGTATTGTGGTGCAAAATATGGAATAATTTGCTCTACAATCTGCAAAGCATCATCCATTGTTTTAGTATATATGTTTAATTGAAAGCCAATAATATATGGCGTATATGTGTAAACCTTATTACGAGTATTACCTGTGCCAAGATTTTGGTTATTCATCTTTTGCAATTGACGACTTGAATCGTATTGATATGAAATAACTTCAAAGGACATCCGCGGTAATTTAATACCAACTTTTGTGTCAGTATGCAAATCAGGGTTTTCTTGAATTCGCTCAAGGTAACTTGCAGCAGGTGCATACGCCAAAGGCACACGCTGCGTGCTCATCACCGAACCGTCTGACTTTTTACGCAGAACGTACAGGTTATTAAAAAGTGAACCAAACATGGCTACGCTTTTTCGAATTCGTTCATGATAAAAATGAGTGCCTAGCATTAATTAACATCTCCAAATGGATTTGACTCACTAAAGTCCAAAAAGTTCATGTCAGCTTGGTCTGTAGTAAATAGTTCATTATCAGCGTATGGGTCAGACTCGTTAAAATCATCCACAACCGTAATTGTTCTTGTGTAACTGTTCGCACTACCGGTAATTGTGCCAGTTGCAAACGTGTGGAAGTTGCCGTCAGATGATGTTTGATTAGAAACCCTAATTATATTCTCTGCAGGGAATCCGACAATTTCAGCTGTGATGCTATAACCAGTTCCGCTTTGTGTAATAGTTTCGTTAAGAGTCAGTACATTCACTGCATCAGCGCTGAGAGTAAGATCGATCGTAAAGCCAACACCCTGGATTGCGTCAATTTCAGGTACCAGGACATCGATTTTTTCACCAGAGTACTCAAAGATTTCACAACGTAATTTATAAGTTGGAAGATTTTGCAATTGATAAAACGGTTGTTCGTGTTCAACGGCCATGATTTGAAACATGGTTTTTGACATTGGTAAATAAATCACATCGCCTTCGAGTGGGCGGATTGATGTAACCTCATTATCGTGTTTTTTTACAGTATGAAGCCAACGACGACGAGCAACAATAAACGTAGCGGTGTCTCGGATTTCAACTCCAAATTTTGTAAAAAGATCCCCCTCGCCGTCAAACCCTTCGGTGTTTTCAACGTACATTTCAATTTTATATGCCGAGTTGAATGAAGACAAAATATCTTCACCCATCATTGTGTCTTCGTTTATCTTATCTCGCGGGAGATAAAATACGTCTTGGCCATACATTTTGAGAGATTCAATCACAATATCTTCATAGAGATTTTGCTCTGAACTTACTTTTTGGCTGAAATATACATTAGTGGCCATGTGTTATTATCCTACGAAAAAGTCTGGTGGAGATTCATGTTCGAGTCGTAATCTTTCTCTTAGCTTATCTATATCTACGGTTGCGTCGTCATATAGCTGTCTGCCGTTAAGAGAAACACCGCCGGGCAATTGCATGCCCTCAAACTTAATAAGGTTCGCACCCCACTGTTGTTTAAGTAATGCTGTTGTATATTCTTTTAACCACATGTCATTATATATCTTACCGAAATCGCCAGGGTTTATAATTTTATATGCTTCATATACAATATACTGTCCGGCCACAATATCTTTATCTGCAAAATCCCCGTGGATATACAATCGATTTTGTTTACGGGAATATGTTGTTTGCGGTTGCCCATTTAATTTCATATCTAGCATTGCGAGGTATTGATTCATTTGCTCGTAATAAGCCATGTCCCCGCCAAAGTTTTGCATATTAGAAACATCATTCAACATCATTTGATATTTAACATCGAACATATTTCCACCCGCGCCAAATGCAGATGATATAGAAAACATTCGGCTTACGTATAAAACACTGTCATCAACTGCAACCCACTCTCTCGAAACATCGCTGTCACCGATGAGTGTTGCAATATATGTCCTGAACGTTGCTTCGTTGTGAAACTCTTGCCAATATTGTAACGCCTCATCAACCCGATCTTCTATCTGATCTGGATCAACGTTTATTTCAATGACAGGTTCACCAAGTCTACGAAGACAATAGTCGATGAGAGTTTGTCTCGATGTTGGATTAGCCATATTATATTCCTTATGATCCCGGTGATCGAATTGTTTTTAGTGTAGTGCCAGCCGCGTTTTTAATCAATACCGTGCTTGCGCTCGAAAACATCGATGAAGTGACACCAGCAACATTGAATGTTCTACTTGCGGCAATTGTCCCACCGCCGGTCATACCTGCCCCAGCCGTCAATGTTACTGATGTGTGATTAATATGTTCGTTTGCAACAAAGCCAGATAATGAATCGTGTGAAAAGTCGCCGGATGAATATGTGGTATTCGTGTCTGTTGAAGAGATTGTACCGTTAGCAGCAATTGCAACATTAGTGCCTGCCGTCAAAGCCGCAACCACGTTAGTGGTATCAGTGACATCGGCAGACGCTTCAATGCCATTTAGCTTTGTGTGATCCGCCGATGTGAAGTTGATCTGACTCAGACCACCGTCACCTACTGAATAGGTAGTATTAGTATCAGTAGGAACGGCCCAAGTGAAGGTTCCATCGCCATCAGAACGCAAGAACTGAGTCGTTGATCCGTTGCCTGTAACTTTGAGGTTATCGGCGTCGACCACATTAGACGCAATAGTCAATGCAGCAGAACCTGTGACCTCGCCCGAGTGTGTGGCATTTGATGTCGAGTTGTTAGCGTTTGTTGCCCCGGTGTATCCAAGGTTTGCCAAAGTGATGTTGCGGGTGGACACAGTAGCATTGGCATCCGTCACGTGACCACTAGTATCAGTGGTTATGTTTATATCCAAGTCAGAAATGACCGTTGCACCCGATAACGCACCGGTATCAATACTGAAATCATCCCCGGGGTGTGACGGGTGGGTGTAGTTGTTGGCTGAAGCAGCAATACCATTTAGCTTTGTGTGATCAGCCGATGTGAAGTTGATCTGCGATAGACCGCCGTCACCCACCGAATATGTGGTATTTGTATCTGTTGATGAAATCGTGCCATTGGCAGCAATTGCTACATTAGTTCCGGCAGTAAGAGCTGCAACCACGTTAGTAGTATCAGTAACATCAGCGCTTGCTTCAATAGCATTTAACTTTGTATGATCCGCGTTGGTGAAGTTATTTTGACTTAGCCCGCCGTCACCAACAGAATATGTGGTATTTGTGTCTGTTGATGAAATCGTGCCATTTGACGCAATTGCCACATTAGTGCCGGCAGTTAAAGCAGCAACCACATTAGCAGTATCAGTAACATCAGCACTGACTTCAATGCCGTCTAACTTAGTGCCATCCGTGGCCACATCGCGACCGTCAAAAGTGGAATTTGTTGTGATTGCCCCAGTCATAGCACCACCAGACTTAGGCAGTTTCTCGCCAAGTGATGTGGCTGTAGTGGTTGCGAAGTTAGCATCATCTCCCAATGCAGCGGCTAACTCGTTTAATGTGTTGAGTGCTTCGGGTGAAGAGTCAACTATGTTAGCTACAGCCGTGTCTGTATAACCTGTGTAATATGATCCCTGTTGACCATCCAGAAGATCCGCATCAAGGCCAGAGCTTGCTCCATCAACGGTCTTAACCGCCGTAAGTATCTGCGCGGCAGTTTGATCTGCCGTTGCCGAAGTTTCAATGCCGTTTAACTTTGTATGATCCGCATTTGTAAAGTTATTTTGGCTTAAACCACCATCACCAACCGAATACGTGGTATTTGTGTCCGTGGCAGATATTGTACCGTTAGCTGCGATTGCTACATTAGTGCCTGCGGTCAAAGCAGCGACTACATTTGCTGTATCCGTGACATCAGCACTTGCTTCGATACCGTCTAGTTTAGTCCCGTCGGTGGCCACATCCCGCCCATCAAATGTGGAGTTTGTTGTAATGGCTCCAGTCATCGCACCGCCAGTTTTTGGCAACGCGGCATCAGCTTTAGTCCCTTGGGCTGCTACAGCATAATCAGAAGCGGCGAATGCTTTTACCTCAGCAAGGTTTGTAATTTCGCTATCCATTAGTGCGCCAGCGGCTGTCACATTGGTTGCATCTGTGACATCAGCTGATGCTTCGATGGCATTTAACTTTGTATGGTCAGCATTTGTAAAGTTATTTTGGCTTAAACCACCGTCTCCGACGGAGTATGTGGTGTTCGTATCTGTTGATGAAATAGTACCATTCGATGCGATGGCAACATTTGTTCCGGCTGTTAATGCTGCAACAACATTAGCCGTATCCGTGACATCAGCACTTGCTTCAATAGCATCTAGTTTTGTGTTGTCTGCGCTAGTAAAACTGGCTGTTGTATTAGCAAGAATAGATGAGTATGCTTGAACGTCAACACCGGGTTCTAGGTCGAGGTTAACTTGAGCTGCTGACACACTCAGTAAATCAGAAAGGTTGTTGCCCTTCAGCAAGCAGCCTGCAAGACCTCCAGAACTACCGCCTTGGATGCCAATCGTGTACTCAGAGAAATCAGCTAGAGTTGCATCCCCTGTTGTTGCAGTGGCCGTTGATTGAATAAACCACCAACCGCAGAACGTGGCGTCTTCTAATAGAGGGTTCAGAACATAGCTTTCTAAAACCACACCCGCCTTTGCAAGTGCCATATTGCCGTAATTGCCTTGGCCATATTGAATAGCAAAAGCGCCGTCAGAATAACGGTACAGTCTATGTCCGACCAACGTAGTCGAACCAAGTGCCGTAATCGTTCCG
>TARA_R110000737_G_scaffold268624_2_pt1 | contig 15347 bp, 15 predicted proteins | sample TARA_R110000737 | Tara Oceans TARA_R110000737 (sample SAMEA4398027) | marine metagenome | biome: Polar Biome; feature: [SRF] surface water layer (ENVO:00010504); material: water (ENVO:00002006), including particulate matter (ENVO:01000060) such as... | depth 5 m
AACTCAAGTTCGAGAATACATAGATGCTTTGACACGTCAAGGATTTGGTCGAGAAACATGGTCGGAAAAATTAGGATTGATATTTTTCATTCACCGCAGTTTCTCATGGCTAGTTTTGATTCTTCTTGGCGTTTTAGCATACATAAACGAAAAACAAAACAAAGAGTGGATTTTCCGTTGGGCCTTTGTCATACTGGCCATCGAGTTAACTTCGGGTGTCGTTTTAGCTTATTTTGACTTACCGGGTTGGGTACAAGTTTCGCACCTTTTGTTTGCATCTATTATCCTCGGAATATTGTTTATGGCATTTCTTCGAGGAAAAATTTCAAATGAAAATGCGTAATCCCTCGTAAAAAGTTGTAAAATTCAAAATCGGAATACTATATTTGCAGCCAGAAAAGCATGTAAATTGCTTTTGGTCCTATAGCTCAGTTGGTTAGAGCACCTGACTCATAATCAGGTGGTCCCTGGTTCGAGCCCAGGTGGGACCACAACTAAAAAAAGCCTTCTATTGAAGGCTTTTTTTTGTGGGAATCTAACAGGTCAATTTTCCTGAAAATAATTAAGTAAATAATTCTCTGTAAATAATGGATAGTTTAACGTTAGTGCCCTTTCATTAAATTGATTCACTAGCATTTTTTGTTCATTCTTGTTTCCGAGGTGATAACTTAAAATTAATTCAAAAAGTGTTATAACATACCTATAGCTGTATTTATGATCCCGCGCTACTTTGCTTAGAATTTGCTTTGGTTTTTTCGGTGAATTATTAGAAATAGATTGTTGATAGATGAGGCTCATCAATTCAAAGTTATTCCTATGTTCTTCATGATAATATTCAAAAGTCATTTTATGACTCGATAAAATTTTTATGATATCTTTCATTAGTTGGAAATTTTTAGTCATTAAGGCTATGAAAATTGGTTCATAAAATAAATCGTATAAAATCTTATTGTCATCTGGTTTGTAATGTTTTAAAATTAATTGATTTAAGTCCTCAAATCGATAACCTGATGTTATTATTTTAATTGAATAAATACGACCTATAAGAATTGGATGTAATGTTGATTTATCCAATTCATTAAGATTTTCATATGTTACTTCATTTCCATTTAGATAGTTTTTTAATTGATAAATTGACTCCGAAAAAGCAGTCAAATGCAGTTCTTTTGATTTTTCCAAAACCAGCTGATTCCAATCACCATAATACCCATTGATGTTGTTATAATCAACATAAATACAATAAACAAAATTTAGAAAATTTGGATATTGTAAAATTTCCGCACCAATTTCTGGATAATCCATCAATAAGCGGCCAATTGAATTACCAAAATGTAAAATTTCAGAATAGGTAAACTGATTATTCGTAAAAAATGTTGATTGAAAAAATTCCTTTAATAACGAAGTTTTTTTCGTGTAAATTAATTCTCTGCAAAATGAAATAACAAAATCCAGTTTGGATTCGTTAGTAAAATCATTACTTTGAATATATTCTAATATATCATGTTGGTTCTTGCTAATATTTTGATATAATTTTTCCTTTTCAGTCCAATACACAAGACTTGGTGTGATTTTTATAAAATCCACGTAATTTTTATAACCATTAAAACGGGCTAATGTATTTAATGTGTTAATACTAGGTTTTACATATGCTACTAATCCAAACATTCTTCTTAAAGTGTTATAACTGATAAATTCATCTGTTTTCTCGAGAATTAAGTGCGATAGTACTTCACAATCACCTCTTCCTTTTAGTTCGAAACCAGCGTTTTTTAACGTTAGTTTTTTGAGCGTTTCAATCATTGTCTAAATGTACTATTTGCGTACCATTTTTTGATATTTTAATAACTAGAATTGCCTAATCAACATCAAAAGATACTCAGCTTAGATTTAAAACAAAGAAAAGATGGTAATTAAACAATTGAACAAAATAAACAGATGCGCAGTTAAATATGATAGTTTAACTAGCAATCTGTTGTTAAAAACGACAAGTGTAAATAGAAGCTTTCGCAGACTTAGTATGAGCTCATTATTCTCCATGATTTCTATAATCAGTTATGGACAAACCTTGAAAACTTTCGATGGATTGTTTCCTAATGGAAAAAGTCAACAAGGGAATGCAACTTATAAATACTACGAAGATCCTGAAACAAGAGAGTACTTAAAACAGGGCCCTTTTAATTATAGTTTTGTGGGTAAAGGAGATTATGCAGGATTCAATCAAACAATCACAGGAAATTATAACAAGGGCCTAAAAGACGGTACGTGGACATATAAAATTACAATGGTTGATTTTAATCTTGGTACTTATTACCATACGGGTACAATTACTTTGATATCAAATTATAAAAATGGTTTAGCCGATGGAACTTGGACAGAGAAATATACTGATAAAGCACGTGAAAAGTATATTCAATATGGGCAATATTATTGGGGCGCTTATGAACCTACTCAAACGTTTACAACAATAATGAATTTTAAAGCAGGAATTATTGCAGGGAATGTAGATATAACAGATGTAAATTTTAGAGCGAGAGGAAGTTATGACGATAAAGGCTATACAATTGGTACTTGGAAAATTGATTTAATTTCTAAGAATCAAAATCTTGAAATAACTTATAAGGATAATTACATGATTGATTTCACTGGCCGAAATGCAGCGGGTGAAATATTAGACGGATCGACAGCTCTTTACCCGAAAGAAGCAGCAGAAGATTTCAAAAGATATTCAGATGTAAAAGCAATGACGTTAGAGCAACGTGAAGAAGCTGGATTTGATTTGGAATTGTATTGTGGCAATAAAAATGTTGCGACAAAATACATTAATGAATACTATGAAAACATGATGTCGAATGACTGGTTCTTGTATGAATATACAAAAGGTGATTTAACATATAATTATTCAATTCCTGGTGGATGTAATGTTGTTGTTCAAAAAGTTACATTTGATAAAATGAATAAATCGGATCATTATGAGTATATCCGTGCGGAGGAAGCCTATAATGCTGGTAGATTTATTGACGCAGCAGATCAATATTTTTGGTTTAAAGAAAATTTAAAATCTGCTTATATTACAAAAAAGTTTAGAAAATCGGAATTGATTGATTTAGATAGGAAAATATTAATTTCCTTAAAGAAAGCCGATTCACTTAGTAAAATTTATATAGCTGAAAGCGATTTCAGTAAATATAAAAATGTATTTTCTTCGAGGCCTTTAATAAACCCTATAGATTTTACGAAATTATCGTTGACAGAACATGAACGAATTTCTAATATGAATGAAAGCGAATCGAGGAAATTGAAAAATGGATTTTCTTCTTTCAATTATAATACATCGAAGTCTCTTGCTTTAACCGATTTTAACCTAATTTCTGAATTGTTCAATTATGATTTTGGCACAGACTTGAATAATATATTTACAATAATTGAAAGTCAAAACGAAATATATTACAGACCTTTTGAAGAATATGTATGGGAGTATCTAGAGAAATACTATTATTTCTGGAAACTTGAAACGGAAAAGTGTTTTACTCAAAAATATAATAGTCTTGAAATTTCAACAGGAAAAAGTAATAATGGGAGCTCAATTACTTTTTACTCTTGCAATGAAGATGAATTGAAAACAGTATTATTAGATAGAGGGAAAACTTATGTCGATACTCTAAAGACAGTTCTGAAACTGGTTCAAGATTTTGAATTGAAAGTAAATAAAATAGAAACTCTTAACATTGAGAATAGTACAAAACTGTTATATGTTACATACTTGCCTTTCTTAGAAGCGTTTAAAAAGATTTATTCCGAATCGAGTGAAATAATTGAAAAACTTGAAATATTGACAACAATTAATTCGTCTTTGGATAAAATAATCGCTCACTACTCAGCAGAACCAAAGGCAATCGATAAATTACTAAAGAAAGCGGTTACGAAAGAAGAACAAGCTGCAATACTTTTTCAATACACCAAAAAATAACTGAGCAATTAAAAATCATATATTTCAATATTAAACCCAACTTTAATTGAAGTTGGGCTTATATTCCTTTCCTCGAATATTTTCAAACGATTTAATATCCTCGCTCAGTTGGTTCGATAGTTCAGACCTATCGCCCACAGAAAAAAAGCCTTGCATATCTGCAAGGCTTTTTTTATATCATCGATTAATCTACATCTCAACATCATAAACATTCTCAAAGGCTTTCGGAATGTTGTTTGTGTCTTCGTCTATGATTTGCAGAATATCGCGGGTAATGCCTCTGGCGATATTGGAAATCGGAACATCATTTGGAGAGCCTTCGAATGGATTTTCTCCTGCTAATCCGATGCGCAACATGGTGTTGAATACCCAGATTACCGCAACCGTAAATGGAATGTTTAACCAAACGAATATTTCTCCGACAATTGGATTTTTCACTGCCACGTCCACTCCTAACGCAGCGAAGGTTGGAATAATAGCTAATGGTAACAACCACATAAAGATGTGCACAAAATGGTAACTAAGACTCGCGTATTGTTTAGGATAAGGAAAATTTTTAATCCGCTCAGATTGACCTTGTAGTGTTGTCATTTCCGCCAACATTTGCTGTAAATTGAGCAAACTGAAATCCCACAGTTTCTTTTCATCCGTTAGTTTGCGTAAATGCTGAGACTGTAGACTGATAATTGCATTTGGTTTATTGTCTTTCGACATGACTTTGATAAATTCTTCTTCCGACAGATAAGGTTTCAACTCGTCTTCTAGTGTTGTTTCGTATTCCGGAACATGGTAATCAAAGGATTTGGTTCTATGTTTATTATCGTAATACGATTCCCAGCCTTTTCGTGCGCGCATGGCATAGCGCAGTGCGGTTAGCCAAGCAATGTGTCTATTGGTGATGGTTCGAACCGTTTCTGTTTCATCTTTACTAGCTTCCGTTCGGTGCATATAAAAACTATCGCGAACGGTAATGGTAAAGGAACGAGAGGCATTCACTATTCCACCCCAAATTTTCCGCGCCTCCCAAATTCTATCGTATGCTGCATTGTTTTGAAAACCAACCATGAAGGCAACCGCTGTGCCAATGATACCAATTGGTGCAAAAGGAAGTTGTAACCATTTTAAATCTAAAACTTCGTATAAAACAGTATAAAGTGTTGCTAAGATTATAAAGAAAATCAGTTCTCGCTGAGTCCAACGAATCATGGCTTTCATTCCGTAACGTTTCTGTACGTACATACTTTTTATTTCTAAAAATAGGAATTGTTCTCCTAAATTGAATAATTCACAAAAAAAAAGCCCGCAGACTCCTGCAGGCTTTCAAAATATTATTGGTTTTTATTATAACTGATTAACAGCCTCCAATTTAAGAACTGGCTTTAAATTATAACCACCATTGCCTTTTTTAACTACAGATTTCTCTGCATCAAAATCAAGAATAATTTCATACAATTCATTTGGTGCAAAATTTGTCTTTACGTTTATTTTCAACCCAGATTGCTGTGCACTAGGTGTATCTAAATCGTGAATGATGCTATCCACCATTACCGTATTATTTGGACCCAAAATCATTCTGAATTGAGTCATTTGGCCTGCTGGCAAAACACCTTGATTCACCAATGAAGCACTTACATCATTTTGAAGAGTTAGAAGATCATAAATACCTGCATTGGTTGGTAATGAAACCCACCCACCGTTTTGGGTATGAACTTCTACTTGCTGAACATCAACATTGACTTGCTGGAAATCGCCAGGTGCATCAATCATTCGAATGTTGAGTTTTGCATTGCCTTTGGTTTTCTTTGTGCAAGAATAAGATACGATGCTTATTAGGGAGAGACTAATAAAGGAAATAAAGAGTATTTTTTTCATAACTATTTGATTTTAAATATATCCAAAGATAAGCTTGCAAAGTCATTAAATGAAAATTATAGATGCAAAAGTTGTTAAGAGATAACTTTACGTAATGTTCAAAACATTGAAAATAACCTTATAGTATTTTGTACAATAAGTTTTATTTTATAACTTGGTTAAATAAAAACGAGAAACTATGAAAAAAATTTGCCTTTTATTTGGACTTCTGGGTCTATCAAGCTTAAGCTTTTCTCAAAACTCACCTGTGGATTTTGAAGCAGGAGGTTTTGGGGCGAATTGGACCTGGACATGTTTTGAAAATGACGACAATCCTCCTTTGGAAATAGTCAACAATCCTGATCCAACGGGTTTAAATCCATCTTCGAAAGTGGCAAAGTTTACTGCTCGACAAACTGGAAATCCTTGGGCTGGGTGTGAAACTATGCACGGGTCAGATATTGGCACATTCAATATTACTTCTTCAAATGCAATCATTCGAATCATGGTATGGAAAACGAAGGTTAGCGACGTTGGAATCAAATTGGTTACCAGTACATCTGCCTCTTTGGGCGAAATTAAGGTTGCCAATACACTTATCAATCAATGGGAACAATTGACATTCGACTTTTCTGCTCACATTGGTGGTATGACGTATGATCAGTTGGTGGTTTTTCCTGATTTTATTGCTCGACCTGCAGACGACATCATTTATTTCGACAATATTTTTGGCGCAGCCGCTTTTTTGGGTCAAGATGAAATGAATCAAGATGTATTGTCTATTTACCCGAATCCAACTAATGGTCTGTTTTCAGTTAAATCTGATAACCAAATTGATAATTTGAAAGTATTCAATATAGAAGGCAAACTAATTATAGAACAAGAAAATTCAAATACTATTGACTTGACGTCTTTTCAAAATGGAATCTACTTTGTGGAAACTCAGATTGGCATGATGGTTCAACGAGAAAAAATTATCAAACAGTAAATCAGCTTATTTCTAGATTTAAATCGACAAAGTAACGTCATCCTGAAATAGTTGGATGGCGTTATTTTTTTAATTCACTAAACAAATCGTGCTTCAATACGAAAAGCACCAAACCGGTTTTGGATTTGATTCCCCATTTATCAAATAACGATTCCCTGTAACCATCTACGGTTCTTGCGGTAACTTTCATGCGGTCAGCTATTTGTTCGTAGGTGAATTCCTTTTCGTCGCAAACAAGCATTAAAAACTCTCGTTCCCTATCCGTCAAGTTTTGAAGGATGATTTCTTGCTCTGTTTGGTGTGGTTTAGTAGCGTCTTTTGTTAGCGACAAAGTGAGAAATTCGTTGTGATAATAACCTCCGCCAATAATCGTATCAATTGCATTTTTCAATTCGGCAGCCTTGCAATTTTTCATTAAAAAACCTTTGACTCCGTTGCGGAACAAACGAATAATCGTGGATTCATCGCTGTTGAGTGTTAGAATTAGAATCGGGACATTAAAACCTGTTTTTTGCAATTTTTCGACCAATTCGTCACCGTTCATTCCTGGCATGTTCAAATCCATCAGAATTAGGTCTGGCGACGTTTCGAATGGCAGATCATCGGAAAATGCTATGGCTGAATCATATTCTGAAACTACATTATACGGACCCAATTTATGAATAAGCTCTTTCAAACCACTTCGAACAATAACGTGATCATCAACTAAAACCAAAGATTTCTTTTCCATGTGCTAATTTCTATATACCCGTTGTTTGATTCTTTTTCAAAAATGTTCTTGTTCCTTCGCCTATTTTTGAAGAAATCTCGCAATTCAAATTGGCCAATTTTGCTCTTTTTTTTATGTTTCGCAAACCAGAAATATCGTTGTTTTCTATCTTCTCAGAATAATCAAAACCTTTTCCGTCATCTTGAATTTCCAAACAGAAATCTGTCAATTTAAGATTCACTTTAATTGTTTTCGCTGCTGAATGTTTCAAGGCATTTTGCATTACTTCCTGAAAAATCCGAAAGACTATCAATTCTTGATCTTTCTCTAAATCTGATTTTTCTCCTTCTACCTCTAATTCAATTTTGAATCTGCGCAATGCATTCAATCGTTCAACTTCTACTTGAACTGCTGCAAGCAAACCACTATCTCCAATGAAATCTGTATTCATCGATTTTCCAAGTAATCTCAACTGCTGTGTTACTTCACTTAAATACGTTTCCAGAGATTCAAATTTCTTTTCATTGTCAGGAAAATCAAACTTCTGGTTTTCTATTTCAATGTGCATGGCTGTGAGCAATTGACCCACATTGTCGTGTAATTCATTTGAAAACTGCGCCATTAAATCTTCGCTAACTTCAGATTCCATTTGCCGGATTTCTTTTTCAAAATTCAACTTCGTTTCTGCCAAAACAACTTCTTGTTCCGCGCGTTGCCGATTTGCCAAAACAAAGGTGATGACGATTCCCGCTATCAAAAGCAAGATTAGTAAGGTTCCGGCTACTATGCTTAAAACGATTTCATTCATCAGTTCGACAATTCATACCAAAGTTAAAAGAATTGAGAAATTTCCTTTCAGAAGACTCAATAACTATCATGGTCTTATTAATTCCTTTCCAGAAGTTCTATAAACCAAATAAAGTGCTACAGCGAATAAAAAGTAGCGAATTAGCGATAATGACATCGCGATATTATAATATATAAGCCATGCGGTTTCAGGATAATTTTTAAGTAAATAATTGTGCATTGAAATGAAAGGTACACTGCAAGCAAAATAAATAAACAAGCCAAAAACGGCAATAATTTCTGGTGATTTCCACCATGATTTAGACTTTGTCTTTGAAAGCTCAAAAAATACAAGATATAAAAGGATAGTAAAGCCAATGCATGCTGTTAAATCCGCCCAATTCAAATAACCTCTTATTCCTTCAGAGACAGCTTGCAAGGCAAAAACGCCTAAAAAAATGAGATTTGCGGCATTAATTATAATCTTATGCCGTTTCGTTTTCAGAACCCAAAATAAGGAGAAGAAAATAAGTTCCATTTCAACAAGTAACTGTATGTTCATCATCCACATCCGATTTTCATTCAGATTATTAATCGACCTTAAATACTCGAGGTATAAAAATGAAATTAACATAAACGTGCAATTAACAAGTAACTGATAAAACAGCATTCTTAGAAATTTATTCTGATATCGAAAACCAAGTAAACCAATTAGTCCTCCAACTACGCATGCTAGACTAATTAAGTTATCAATATTAATATAATCCATAAACTTCTCTTTTGTTGACGGTTATCAATTTTTATGCTTACTCCAAATTAAAGCCATATTCTGCAATTACAGGTGGCATCCATTTTTGACGATTTGCAAATTGCCCCGAAAAAGGACCGTTTGGATTTACTTCAGGTGTATATAAAAGTAAGGTTTGCTTCACTGAGTTCGTCAGTTCATGAATAACTATCTCAATGCTATTTTTTAAAACCAAAGAAGTGTTATCGTTTTCAACTAGGTAAGTGAAAATCGTTTGAAAGGTAATGAGCAGTCTGTCAACATCTACACCCAGATTAAACGGTTCAAAGTTTGGCGCATTTAGCGTATGTTTAATTTTGAGTTCCGATTTTAATAAATTTAAAGCATCATCATATTCTGTGCTCGTTGCTGCTTCAAAACTCCCGTTTCTAAATTTGTACAAATCACCTTCTTGGGCTATGGTGTACATATATGAATGCGTATTGTTTTGAAAATGATCATACGCTAAAAACACAGGCTTATAGAAAAGATCCATGACAATTTCGCCACCATCATCTCGGGCCCCGTAAAATATTTGTAGGGCTGTCAAACATCTTTTGTCAGGTGTGGCATAACCTGAAACTTGATTATATAAAATCTCTAATTCCGCTTGAGGAATGGTTGCAACATCTTGAGAAATGATTTTCCCATTCAATTGTAGGTGGGTTTCACCGTTCGCAATACGTTGATTTCCCTCGCTCGGACTCACCACTGCAAGCTCAAGGTTTAGTGTGTCTTCATTGGGTAATGGCAAGTTAGCTGCAGTAATCATAAGTACATTGTTTTAATAGTTTAAACAAAAAAACAAGAAAAAGCCCATGATTCCTATTTTTTAGTACTGGGGATTTCCACATCTTTTATGGGAAAACTCCCGTGGGACATTGTGAAAACCCACCTTGTAGGCAGAACTGAATTTACCCATATTTGTAATGGATATAAAGAGATTATTTACTACTGCTACTTATGTCCCATTCTATCCACGAGTTAAATGTTCTGGATTTAATTGTTCTGAAAAGCACGGTTTAAATCGCATCCGAAAGGGTGTGGTTTCCGTGATTTTTTATAAACCGCTAAAATGAAGAGACGAAATGCATATGAACTCGTATAACACTAAACTCAAAGTCATATTAATTGTGATGTTCTTATTTTTTGGAATCTTTATATCAATCTTAGAACTTATCTCAATCGTAGAATTATTCTTATAAAAGGCAGTGGTATGTCGTTTATTTCGTATGAAATCAAATGGCCATGTCTAATTTCAGTAAATCAATTTATCTTTGTCTAAAAACTAAATTGAAGTCCCTCCTACTTTTTTGTTTCCTCTTAATTAATTTCGTCTTTTGGGCTCAAGACAGTACGATATGGGTTACATTTCACCCATCACCTTCCCAGTTAATGGGTTTTGACGCAGCTAGCAAAGGAGGTAACAACAATGACTATCCAAACTTTACACTTGAAAACGGAAAAACCTGGAAATCTTCCTATAAAATATTAGCCTACGGTAAATCGGATGTTGTCACTATTAAAATTCACGGTGATACCACAATTGATCTCTCTCAATTAGAATTCTATTTTGGTAGTGAAAAATTAGATCCAATACTCACCGAAAAAGGAATTTCGATCAACATAATTCGACCCAAAGTTTCTAATGATTTACTAGTTTTTCACAACGGAAAGATTATCGGGCAGCTCAAAACGATGGTTTATTCCGAGAAAAAGAAAGACCTAATTATCGTTCCATTAATCTCCCAGAAGCTAGATTTTATGGATATTCGTAAAAAAATAATTAGCGTTTACGAAAAGGCAAATATTGACTTAAACATATCTATAGGTCAGCGTTTTAGCTCAAAAGTATTCAATAGTAAAACGATTTTTAGTTCACCCGACAGTTTGCAAAATCGGTACTCCGGACAAATGCGTTTGTTGCGCGATCTTTATTTCAAAGAAAACCCAAATGTCAACAAAAACGCATTTTACTTATTTGTCGTTCCTGGATTTTCCAACAACAGTACATTTGGCTTTATGGTTCCCGACAAAGCGATTGGATTTGTTCCGTTTCAGTCAAATCAAAAGAAACTAGGTATTCAGTTGGCAAGAACTTTAGCGACTGGAATGGGTGGTCTGAATAGCCAATGGATCCGAGACGCCAATCTAATTTCGAAAAACTTACTCGACACAACTTACGGAACCGAGTTGACTCATTTTCAAATTACCGAGTTGCAAAGAGAAATGTCAACATATTCTCGATTCGATGCCTATGAAAATATCAAAACAGGAAATGGAACCATTGCCTATTATTTTTGGGAAGAAGATGCAGATGGCAATATTTTCATTGATGGAAAAAGCTTGGTTAACGTACCTCGACAACCTTTCAAAAAGAACTTCCTCGCCTACCGTTTTGATGTTCAATATTCACTCATGCGGCCGCTTTTCCGTTTTGGTAAGTACTACATCTCTTTGGTCAATTTTGGCTTCGTCACTCTAATTCTTCTGTTGGTATATTGGTTCAGAAAACGTATGCTCAAAATTTGGGAAAATAGAAACTGGAGGAATATTTACCGTCGCTCATTGTATTGGCTCAGCTTAATCCTTGCTTTTATTCTCATTTACTCCAGTTTCTCTTGGGGCAATGACATTCTCGATCAGTTTAAAAAGGTTTCCGGACCAATTCCTTCTCTCAAAAACCTTACCTATCGAGATGCGCGGCATGTTTTGTTCAACGATCCTGAAATTCGCAAACAAGGCGAAGCGAATCTTTGTTCAGAAATTCTAATTCGGAAAAATGGGGCTTGGGAAGTTAAAAAAAGAAGCCAAGTCCTGTATTTTGAATTGCAGGAAAGGGATACTAGCGAAGTTCCCCTGCTAAGACTTGTTTCTACGAGTGATAGTTTGATTTTAGAACAAGATTCTATTCGCACCTTTGCGCGAACTCATTACGTGGTCTACACTCGAAAAGATTCCAAAGGAAAATGCCTAAGTCAAGAAGTGTATACCTACGATGGTAAAATAGTCAGCGACCTTAAAAAACAAGTAAATGTCCCAAAGCGGATTTTAGTTTTTGTCAACGGATATCGACCAACTTCTACAGGACAAACCGTTGGTGAAGGATTTAAAGGAATACAAGCAAAAGGACTAGAGTTCCCAAACTCAACAAACTATATTTACAACTTTGACCGTTACGATTATTGGCAACCGTGGGGAGAAATAAACTTACAATTTCAGAATCGTTTAAATCCATCCATTACGTTCTATGCAGACGGCCATTTTTCAGTATCAACATCTGATTATCAATCACTTTTAAATTTCACTCGAATTTCACAATTGTATCCTTTACGTTGTAGTAATCCAAAAAAGCATGTTTGCTCTACTGTGAAAAATGACCAAATTACACGTTTCTTTTTACCGACAACAAAAACAGAAAAACTACTTAAAATGTCGCCCAACAAGACAGGATTTGAGTATAGAAAAAAGAAAGGTAAAATCGCAGGAATGAATCTTTTACAGGAGATAAATCCTTATCCAAATCAATCAGAAAACGACACCCTTTTCATTGTCGCGCATAGCATGGGTTACGCGTATGCTCTGGGCATGATAGAAGTTCTGCGAGATAAAATCAACTTTGGCGGATTTTACATTATTGCTCCTGAAAATGCAAAAAGTGGAAAAGTAAATACCAATGAATGGCGAGAAATTTGGCAGTATGGTAGTCGATTTAATTTGCCAAATTCAGATGCGCCTTGTTTGCAAGATGGTGTAGCCCCCCAATCTGGAGCTTTAGGTTTGCCCTTTGCTTTTCGTGTCTTCTTTCCAGAAAATCTGTATGAGAAAAAAGGCTTTTTCGATTCGCATTTTATTGGTTATTACGACTGGATTCTGAAATTGAACGAGGGACAACCTGGCTATATGAAACAGCGATAATTGCATTTTTTCTATATTTACTCTCTATTGAATTTTCATGAAAATCGAAAATATTACCAAATTCTGTGATCATTGCAAGCACAAAATATTCGACCCGAAGTCTGGAGTAGTATGCGCTCAAACAGCACAAAAACCAGATTTTGATGAAACTTGTCCGATATTCGAAGAAACGGAAAAATCAAAATACGCAAGACAATACATTGCTGAAAATCCTGTAGATCCGAATCGAGAATCCGTTAAAACTTCATCTGGACCAGATGCCATGAAAGGACTTGTGTTTGGTTTGATTTTAGTCGTTCTCGGAATTGGTTTAACTCTGTTTTCAGAATCAAATGCTCTCGACTCTGGTAGAGGCTCATATACAATATACATCGGACTAATTGTGATAGGCGCTTTTCGCATTCTCTTTTCTGGGAAGTTTTAAAATAAACGTAGCATTTTTATCCGCTCAAGTTAATTTTCCCTAATTCCTTTTTCAATCTAAAAAACTTTAATACATTTGAAGAGTGAACATTCACTCTTTTATTTAAGACACTCATTATGAATGAAACAGCAAGCATAACCGACAAACAACTCAAAATCATCGAAGCTGCTGGTAAAATTCTATCCGTTGGTGGAATTGGCGGATTGACGACAAAAAACTTGGGTAAGGAAATGCAATCTTCTGAAAGCGCCATTTATCGGCATTTTGCGAGTAAGGAAGATATCATCGTTGGGATGCTTAATTATTTAGCCGAAAGTTTAGATGAAAAATACACTCTGGGAATATCTAAAAGTGATTCTCCTGATGAGAAATTTATTAAGTTATTTCAATTGCAATTCGATTATTTCACCCAACACCCTCATTTCGTTTTAGCCGTTTTCTCAGATGGTTTGCTCGAAGAAAGTGATAAAATCAACGAAGCAATCCTCGGCATCATGACGATGAAGCATAAACATCTCTTTCCAATAATTCAAGATGGTCAAACTTCAGGTGCTTTCACATCTGAACTACCTATCGAAGATATTTTACACATTTCTATGGGTGCTATTCGTTTACAAATGTTCAAATGGAGAGTGGCGGAATATCAATTTGATTTGAATGAAGCTGGCAACAAAATAGTTCATTCTGTCCTCAATTTGATAAAAACGAAATAAGATGAAAAAACGTCTTCCATATATATCTGCAGTATTGCTCACAGGTTTCGGCTTGTTGTCTTTATTCTTAAGCACATCCGTAATTTTTGATTTGTTTGGAATCCGTGACAAAGAAGGCAATTATGTGCTTTTCGTGGTGTGGGCTAATTTCTTTAGCAGTATACTTTATTTAATAGCAGCGTTTGGATTCATTAAATTAAAAAGCTGGACATACAAAGTTTTACTACTTTCTGTTCTGATTTTGGTAGTCGCATTTTTAGGCTTGCTCCTACATATAAACAACGGGGGGATTTACGAAACAAAAACAGTTGGTGCCATGCTATTCCGAACTTCTATTACGGCAGTTTTCGCTCTAATCGCCTATTTCTCAATTTCAAAAAAATAAACAAGATGAAAAAAATAAACATTTTAATAGCAATAATCGCAGCAGGAATGCTTTTCACTAGCTGTGATTCGAACGAACATGAAGATCATATGAATAATTCTCAAATGGAAAGTCATGAAGGTCATAACTATAGTGATAAATCAGCAGAATTAGGTCTAAACGGCGGTAAAAAATGGCAGGTAAATTCTGAAATGATAATGCCAGTTCGTGAAATGGAAACCACAATCAATAGTTTTTCTATCAAAGGAAAAGGTGATTATAGTGAGTTGGCACGAGAACTGAAAGTTGAGATTGACCAATTGACATCAAGTTGCACCATGACAGGTGAATCTCACGATCAATTGCACCTTTGGTTGTTGCCACATATTAAGTTAGTAGATGAATTGAGCAAAGCAAATAACGACAAAGATTGTTCTAGCAAATACGAAGAAATACAAGCTTCCATGATCACTTTTAATGAATATTTCCAATGAAAAATTTAATCTATTTAGTATCCGTAAGTTTGGTTCTTTTTACTGCATGTCAATCGCCTGCTGAAAAAGTAGAAAATGAAACACAGATAAAAATTGAAACACCAGAAATCGACTATTTGGCTTTAGGAAAAGATTATGCTTTGCAAACGAAAAACGTACTCGGGAAAAACCTAACTCAAGCTTTAGGTGAAGGTGGTCCAGAACATGCGCTTACATTTTGCAACACTCGGGCAATTCCATTAACCGATAGCATGGCAATTGCATTAAACGCTTCGATTCGACGAGTTTCAGATTTGCCCCGGAATCCATCAAACAAAGCAAATCAAAAGGAGCTTGATTACATCTT
>TARA_R110000737_G_scaffold36157_5_pt1 | contig 15313 bp, 23 predicted proteins | sample TARA_R110000737 | Tara Oceans TARA_R110000737 (sample SAMEA4398027) | marine metagenome | biome: Polar Biome; feature: [SRF] surface water layer (ENVO:00010504); material: water (ENVO:00002006), including particulate matter (ENVO:01000060) such as... | depth 5 m
GAAGAATGAGGATGACTTTCTTAAAGTTCGCGAGACCCTCACTCGGATAGGAATAGCATCTCGTAAAGATAAAATTCTATATCAATCATGTCATATCCTGCATAAGCAGGGTCAATATTATATTGTTCATTTCAAAGAGTTATTTGCTTTAGATGGTAAGCCAGCGAATTTTGATGAGGCAGATATTGCTCGTCGAAATACTGTAGCAAACCTTCTAGGTGATTGGGGCCTTGTGGTCCTGGTTGACGCAGAGAAGAGCTCGGAGCCAAAAGCACCGTTGTCTCAGATTAAAATTCTTCCCTTCAAAGAGAAGAATGAGTGGTCATTAGAAGCAAAGTATAACATTGGTCGTAAAGTATAACATTAGGAATATATTATGAGTAAGTCGGTAGCAGTACAACGATTTTTAAGTGAAACAACAGACGAGTCCCAGGACTATGTTGTAACCGAGTATGAAGATGGTCACTTACAGAGATCAGTCCAAGTAAAAACATATCAAGAGGCCATGAGTCTCAAAGAGCAATGGGATAGAGCGGCTACCCTTTAATGGGTCCGGATTTCATTAGCGTGTTTCCTAACAACCTATCGTCGGCTATGTGCGACGAGGCTGTTAGGATTACAGACGAGATATGTGAGCGAGGAGCACCTGGATACGAGTTCATCGATACCAGCATGCGCAAAGACCACAATCTAACAGTATCATCCTTCGATGAGCTTGCACCTCTGCACGATCAGATCAAGAGAAGTTTAGCTGGAGCCTGGGCATCCTATAATCTCACATATGAGGTTACAGGCAATCCACGGGACTTTGATGTGGTATATGACCCAACGACTAAGATACAGAAGTCGGGTCCAGGACAAGGCTTCACTGGTTGGCACACGGAGCAAGGTGGACATCCCGTTGCCAAGTCTCGTATATGCGCATGGATGATATATCTGAATGATGTAGAGGCAGGTGGCCATACAGAGTTTAAGTTTCTGCATAAGAGATATAAGCCAACCAAGGGAACATTGTTGATCTGGCCCGCTGCCTTCACCCACATGCACCGAGCAGCACCTGATCTACAAGAGAATAAATACATAGCAACTGGTTGGTTCCGATATCCATAGTGATATAACCAATCGAGTATAACGATTATAAACATTATTCATATCATTTATATGTGTGGAACGTATAAATAATACTGCTGATGCGGCATGGGCCGGTCAGATTAACAACAACCTTGCTTAATAGGAGGAACCGTAATGGTATCTAAAGCATTTTCATTTCCGCACTCAAACTTTATTGGATTCGATCATCTATGGCAAGAAATAGAGAAGTTGTCTGTTTCTGGGGATAATACATTCCCCAAGCACAATGTGGTCAAATACAGTGATAATGAGTACTCTATTCAATTGGCTCTAGCCGGATATTCTGAAAAGGATATAGATGTCGAAGTAAAAGAAGGCATCCTGGTTGTCCGCGGGGGCAAGCCGAATGATACTGGAGAAGAATACTTACATAAAGGTATTTCGACCAAGAAGTTCACTCGAACCTTTAGATTGTCAGAACACGTTGTTGTCGATGGAGCTGAATTCATTGATGGCTTACTGGTCATACACCTGAAAGTAGAAATCCCTGAAGAAAAGCGTTCGCGTAACATTCCTATAGGAACCCGATCAACATTGTTGCCGGAATCCACAACTAATTAAGGAGACGTGAATGAACACCGTACTTAGACAAGAGAAGACTGTACAGGCCTGCCAAATGTGCATGGTTGTGTCAGCTTTCTTGCTACCGTTCGCAATCATTTTATTTGCATCGTAGTAGATTTATCCCAGGGGGTCAGGTAATTCTGGCCTCCTACCTTTTTATTATTAATGGAGTATATTATGTCAAACCAAACTTTAAAAGTATTACGTATGCGATCTGGAGAAGATGTCCTATCCATGATCGAAGACCACGGCAATTCAGTTACACTAGTAGACGCCGTAACCCTGATTCCAACTCAACATGGTCAGGTCCAATTCATTCCCTACGTACCCTTTGCTGAAAAGGGCACGCCTGTAGAAATTCAAAAAGACTTTATTGTGTATATCGTAGACCCAGCACAAGAGATGGCTGATCACTTCCGTCAAATGACAAGCGGCATTGTCGTTGAGCCCCAACAGTCCATCATTGCTCCCTAAGTGTTGACTTTGATGTCGTTTTTGAGTATAATTGTATATTGAGATCTTGCTACACCTTGACACACCCTTTTGAGTAATATTATATAATGAGCAAAGCCTTCTATACAGACGTAACTCGTAACACTAACGACATCTTGTTTCGGGGATATAAGAACGGGAAGCGTGTCCAAACCAAGGTACGCTTCTCGCCTACCCTATATGTGGATTCGAACAATGCTACAACCGAGTTCAAGTCTCTTGCCGGCAACTCCGTTGAGCCCGTTAAGTTCGATACCATGTATGAGGCGTCCGACTTCATCAAGCGCTACAAGGATGTTTCTAACTATCCTGTTCACGGTAATGCAAACTACATCCAGCAGTTTATTAGTGATGCCTTTCCTGGCACGGTAGAATTCGACCGAGACATCATCAACGTCACAACCATCGATATCGAGGTTAAGTCCGATGCTGGATTCCCTCGCCCTGAGGATGCTAACCATCCGATCACGGCAATCTGTATAAAGAACAATATAGATAACATCTACTATGTCTGGGGTCTCGGCAAGTGGTGTAGAGAGGACTCTATTATTCAGGAAGATATGCAGGTAAAGTATATCGAGTGTCCTACCGAGTCTAGTCTACTGCACCAGTTCTTAGATCATTGGTCGAGGAACTACCCAGATGTGATTACGGGCTGGAATTCCCGTATGTTTGATATAACATATATTGTCAACCGAATAAACAAGATCCTAGGAGATGGTCATGTAAATAGACTCTCGCCTTGGAACAAGGAGATTCGAACACCTGTCCTTTCTCGTATGCTTACTGTAATGAATAACGAAGTGCAGGTATTTGAGATTCGTGGTATTCAACAACTCGACTACATGGACCTGTTTAAGAAGTTTGGATACTCATATGGTACGCAGGAATCCTATAAGCTAGATCACATCGCCCATACAGTGCTTGGGGATAGTAAGATTGACTATAGTGAGTATGGTTCTCTCAACGAGCTTTATGAGAAAGACCATCAGAAGTTTATCGACTACAACATTCAGGATGTTGCGATTGTAGATCGTTTAGAAGATAAGATGGGTCTTGCTACTCTGGGAATGACCATTGCTTATAAGGGACACGTCAACTATGCAGATGCCTTTGGCTCTGTAGGTGTGTGGGATGCTTTGATCTATAACGAGCTCCGTGCACGGAAGATTATTTGTCCACCTAAGAAAGTACAGTCTAAGACTCGTGGCATTGAAGGTGCTCACGTAAAGGATCCTGATGTAGGTATGCACGATTGGGTAATGTCCTTCGACTTGAACTCCCTGTATCCTCACATCATCATGCAATACAATATGTCACCGGAGACTATTGTACCTGAGCGCCACGAGTTCAATCTAATGAAATCTGACGGAGGTCATTACGAGAGTGGGGTAGATTATCTACTCGACCGTAACCCTCTGGATATTCAATCGGATCATACGATGGCAGGTACGGGTCAATTCTTCAGTAAGAAGAAGAAAGGACTTCTACCAGAGCTGGTATACGATCTATACGAAGAACGTAAAGGTTACAAGCAGGAGATGCTTGCTGTAGAACAACGTATTGTCGATGAGGGCTCGTCCTACGAGCTAGAACGTCTTGTCACAACCCTAGACAACAAACAGATGGCTATTAAGATTCTTATGAATAGTCTGTTCGGGGCTATGGCTAATGAATACTTCCGCTATTACGATCAGCGGATTGCTGAAGGCATTACAGTATCAGGACAGCTGACTATCAGATGGGCCGAGCGTACGATTAACCAGTACATGAATAACGTATTGAAGACGGACAACGTAGATTATGTTATTGCTATCGATACGGACTCCTTGTATATTCGTATGGCTGGTCTTGTCAACAAGGTCATGGGGGACAATCCCGATACGGATAAGACTGTCAAGTTCTTGGACCAAGTTGGTCAGCAGAAGCTAGTTCCTCTACTGAATGGGGCCTATGACGAGCTTAAAGATTACATCAATGGTTACGAGCAGAAGATGGTCATGGCTAGAGAGGTAATTGCATCAAAGGGTATATGGACTGGTAAGAAGCACTATGTTCTCAACGTACATAACTCTGAAGGCGTGCAATACAACGAGGTCAAGCTAAAGATGATGGGTATCGAGGCTGTACGCTCCTCTACACCCGCTGTATGTCGAAATATGTTTAAGGATACCCTGAAAGTTATCCTCGCTAAGAACGAAGTAGAGACGCAGCAATACATAGCTGATATTCGAGCCAAGTTCTTGCAATTCCCTGTGGAGGACATTGCATTTCCTCGCAGTGTTAACCGACTTGAACATTACCGTGATGCAAGCAGCATCTACAAGAAGGGATGTCCTATTCAAGTTCGAGGAGCCCTAATATACAATCATTATATCGACCAACATCAGGTTGGTAATAAATATGAGAGGATCCACTCTGGGGAGAAGATCAAGTTCTGTTATCTCAAGACTCCTAACAGAGTAAAAGATAATGTGATTGCGTTCCCTACCATACTACCTAATGAGTTTGGAATCAGGTCCATTGTGGATTTCGATAAACAGTTTAGCAAAGCATACCTGGAACCCGTAAAGAGTATCCTCGATGCTATCGGCTGGGAAGTTGAACCCAGAGCAACCTTAGAGGATTTCTTTAAATGAGTTATGGTAAGCAAGGCTGGAAAAAGAGGATCACTAAGAATGGTGTAACCTCTCATGTAAACTCTAAGAAAGGTGTCACCGTATCTTCTACCGTATCAACAGGTAAGAGAGGAGATAGTAGCTCATTTAGATTTACCGCTAGCGGTAGCTCGGATCTGGGACCGTATTACTATCGAGCAATATCTACCATTAGAGTAAATGGTGCCTGGAAAAGAAAAACAGAAATAAAAAGAACCATGGTTGGATTGCTAGCTGGCGCGCCAGAATACAAGGTACACAAGAAGGCTAAGGTCAAGGAAAAAGCAAAAGCGATTGAGGAAAGTCCACGATACGGTAGGATAATTTTTATTATCAATAACGTCACGGTTGTCACGTGGTTAAAAATAGGATTTGTAGTATGGCTATTCGCCACATGGTGAGTTTCCATCATAGAGGATTTCTTTAAATGAACAATATACCAGAAGAGTACATGAACGCAGACTTTGGCTTCAGTGCCTTAGACGAGATTCCACAGGAAGAGAGAACGTACGAGCCACCAGCGCCGTCCGAAGATCTCGAAGGAATGAAAGATAACATCGAACGCATCGAGCACGATATACGCACTGTACTTGAGGCAGTAAACGGACTATCTTCAAAGATGTCCAATCTCGATGATGAGTTCGATGTCGTCAAGACAACTACAGAGCAGGAAGTAAGGGGCAAGTTAATACAGGTAGAGAAGATGGTTATGCCTCTGCTAGTCAACCTACTCAAAACATCCGACAGAGAATACATTCATTGGCCCAACAGAGAGAAGACTGTACAGGCACAGATTGATAAGTTGTTGGCTATTACAAGGGGCTAAACATGGCTATTCTAACACTATTAGTAGCATTGTCTATCTCCATTGTGGCTGCAATATTTAGTATTGCTGGCCTTGCAGCCATCTTTGCTGCCGCCAAAATACCGATCATAGTAATGGGTTCGGTGCTTGAGGTTGGTAAACTTGTAACGGCTGTGTGGCTGCACCGGTATTGGAAGGAAGCTCCTATTCTATTGAGAAGCTACTTGACCGTAGCAGTTATTGTGTTGATGTTTATTACCTCGATGGGAATCTTCGGATACCTATCAAAGGCACACATAGATCAGACGATTGGTACCAGCGACAACTCTGTGTTCATTACCCAGATTGATAACAAGATTAGCCGTCAACAGAAACGTATTGATACGTCCGAAGAAGTGATCTCTCAGTTGGATCAGGCTGTACAGACTCTGATATCATATGATCGAATCCGTGGACCAGAAGGTTCCATTGCAGTTCGGGAGTCACAGAAACCAGAGAGAGCTCAACTCAATAGTATAGTCGACTCTGCTAGTGATACTATTGCAGAGCTACAGACTGAGCGATCAGCTTTATCAAGAGAGCAGATTGTACTTGAGGCGGAAGTTGGACCCATCAAATATATTGCAGAGCTGATATACGGAGACGCAGAACCAGCACTACTAGAGAAGGCTGTACGATGGATGATCTTGATGATCATTTTTGTGTTTGATCCGCTTGCTATATTGATGATTATTGCAGCCAACATGACGTTGATGGAAAACCGCAAGAAGGTTGTCACACAAAAGGTGACCGTAGTTGAGGACAATAAGAATTGGAACTCGTTCTTTGAGGCCGATAGAACCTTCGATGTCGAAGAGCCTTTTGTTGAGCCCGTCAGAGAGCAATCAGCCCCAGTAGATATAGGTCCAGAGGCTACATCGATTGATACGCCATGGCCCATCAAAGAAGATACAAATATAGAGGAATGGGGTGATATTATCATACCTCAGGGAAAAAGTTTAGATGATATGCTTGCAGATGTTGACAAAAAGCTAAAAGAGTACTATAATAGCGAGTCTACTGAACACAAAGAAGAGAAACGTGAACTAGAACGGCTACGTGCCAAGATAGTAATGAGAATTGATGCCAAACGAGGGTGAGATATAAATGAGTGATTTTTTTCGTAATATCGTGAAAGAACTGAATGATGTGAATACTAGTATAGCTGAGGATGGACTTTCGAGCTCCGAGTTCTCCGGCTCCGTTGATACGGGAAGCTATATCCTTAACGCTGCCTTGAGTGGTAGTATCTTTGGAGGAGTTCCAAACAATAAGATCACAGCTTTTGCTGGAGAGTCTGCTACAGGTAAGACATTCTTTGTAATGGGTGTTGTACAGAAGTTCCTGATCGACAACCCCAACGGTGCTGTGTTCTACTTTGATACAGAAGCAGCTGTTACCAAGGATATGATGAAGTCAAGAGGTATTGACGTATCACGTGTAATTATTTCAGAGCCAGATACTATTCAGAAGTTTCGACACACTGCATTGCAGATTCTTGAGAACTATGAGAAGTCAGGTAAGGATCGACCGCCCATGATGATGGTTCTGGATTCCTTGGGTCAGCTTTCAACTACTAAGGAAGTTGAAGATACAGGAGAAGGTAAAGAGACTCGAGACATGACGAAGGCTGCTGTATTAAAAGCAACATTCCGTGTATTGAATCTCAAGCTAGCTCGAGCTGGTGTACCGATGGTAATTACCAACCACGTATATGAAATGGTTGGCTCTTATATCCCTACCAAAGAGATGGCAGGTGGTTCAGGCCTCAAGTACACAGCTTCACAAATCTGTTATCTGACTAAGCGTAAAGAGAAGGATGGTAAGGACGTCATTGGTAGCATCATTAAAGTTAAGATGATGAAGTCGCGCTTTACGAAAGAGAATAAGATTGTCGAGGTCTTACTGACATATGATAAGGGTCTAGATCGATACTATGGACTGTTAGATCTTGCTGAGAAGTACGACATCTTCAAGAAGACATCAACACGCTATGAACTCCAGGATGGATCCAAGGTATATGGTAAGGTGATGATGAAGGAGCCAGAGAAGTATTTCACTACAGACATTCTACGTCAACTCGACGAGGCTGCTCAGAAGGAGTTTACATATGGCTCTTATGAGATTGAAGACATCGAGGACGATAGTGATGAGTGAGGAAGCAGTACTTCCTAGGTATGTTATTCTTGATTCGCCCGAGGATGTTGATACATCCCGGGTGATGATTGAGGAAGGGCCATTCGAGTCCTTTGTTTATAGTTATGGTGTTGTCTCAATCGGTGAAGTAGGGGATAATGACGGGGCAACATTGAAGTTTGACTATACCCTGTTACAGGCCCCAACTGACTACGACGTCAGTGACGAGCAACGAGCGCAGATTGATTTTGAAACCCTTATTGGCGACATCTTAGTAGATATCATCGCTAACAAAGAAGGGACTACTGAAGAAAACTTAAATGATAGAGAATCAGATATTAGGTAGCCTGTTAACTCGGGATGCATATGCTAGGAAGGTTGTACCTTTCATATCCGAAGAATACTTTCAGAGTGTTGCGGATAAGATTGTATTCCTCAAGATTAGACACTATCTTACAGAATACAACAGCATACCAACTAAAGAAGCTCTAGCTATAGAGCTCAGCAATGACGCTAAGCTCAGCGAGACTGAGTACTCCGATAGTATTGATCTTGTTGATAAACTGAGCGGAGATCCAGATACCAATGAAGAATGGCTAATAGATCAGACAGAGAAGTTCTGTCAGGAGAAGGCTGTCTACAATGCTATCATGGAGAGTATCCATATTATCGATGGAGAGGATGAGGATAAGACTAAGCAGGCTATTCCTGAGATCCTATCTAACGCACTCTCTGTATCATTCGATAACTCGGTAGGTCACGACTTTATGGATGATGCGGATGCAAGATATGACTTCTATCACCACAAGGAAGAACGCATTCCTTTCGATCTAGACTACTTCAATAGAATAACGAAGGGTGGCATCCCCAAGAAGTCTCTCAGTATAATTCTAGCAGGTACCGGTGTCGGTAAGTCACTGGCGATGTGTCACTTCGCTGCTGCTAATATGATGCAGGGAAAGAATGTTCTATACATCACGATGGAGATGGCTGAGGAAAGGATTGCAGAGCGTATCGATGCAAACTTATTGAATGTTCCTGTGGATGAGTTAATCAACCTACCTAAGGCAATGTACACCAAGAAGATCAATAAGCTAAGAGAGGACACACCAGGTCGATTGATCATCAAGGAGTATCCTACAGCATCAGCACACGTTGGTCACTTCAGACATCTTGTAAATGAGCTATCTATCAAGCGCAAGTTCATACCTGATGTAATTTATATTGACTATCTAAATATATGTTCAAGCAGCCGATTCAAAGCAGGAAGCAACGTTAATAGCTACACAGTTATTAAAGCAATTGCAGAAGAGCTAAGAGGTCTTGCAGTAGAGAAGAATGTTCCGGTAATCAGTGCAACCCAGACTACTCGAAGCGGCTTCACTAATAGTGACATTGGTCTGGAGGACACATCAGAGTCATTTGGTCTTCCTGCTACGGCAGACTTCATGTTTGCTTTAATAAGCACTGATGAACTACAAGAGCTCAACCAGCTAATGGTTAAGCAGCTAAAGAATAGATACAGTGATCCATCTTCTAACAAGAGATTTGTTATCGGGGTCGATAGACCCAAGATGAGATTGTACGATGTCGAAGAGACTGCTCAACATGATTTGATCGATAGTCCATCGCCACAATCTTCAGGCAAGCCTGTAGCACCAGATGGATTTAACCCATCGAAGAAGTTTGGCTCTAAAGACTTCTCCAACTTGTTTGGGGAGGGACAATGAAGACAGTGTTCGTGAACGGCACATTTGATGTACTGCATATGGGTCATCTGGCCCTATTGAACCATGCTAAGAGTCTGGGCGATGCCCTGGTAGTAGCAATCGACTGTGATGAACGCGTTAAGATGCTAAAAGGTTCAACGCGTCCAATAAATTCAGAGCTCGAGCGCAAGGCTATGCTTATGAATCTCAAGGCAGTGGATGTTGTTGTCATCTTCAAAGATCACGACAATCTAGTTAAGCTGGTACAGGACAGCCAAGCAAGTATCATTGTAAAGGGCAGCGATCATAAAGGTAAAGGTAATGTTGAAGGACAGCAGTATGTTGAAGAAGTCGTCTGGTTCGATCGGATTGAAGGGTTCTCGACCACAGAGAAAATTGAAAGTATTATTGCTGGGTGATAACTGTATCGATCGGTACGTATATGGTACCTGCGATAGACTGAGCCGTGAGGCGCCAATTCCTATTCTGACTCCTACCAGGCAGGAAGATCGACCTGGTATGGGATGCAATGTACGGGAAAGCTTATTGTCTTTCAATCTGGATGTCACCTTCATAACCAGCGACGATGCTGTGGTCAATACCCGATACATCGACGAAAGATATAACCACCAGTTGTTCCGAGTAGAAACTGATAAGCACAAGGAGCCCAGAACTGGGTCAGTGGATGTCCAAGGATACGATGCAGTAGTCATAAGCGACTATGGTACGGGGTATATCACATACGATACTATCGATCAGATTCAACGAGATTTTGATGGACCCATCTTTGTAGATTCCAAGAAGACAGATCTTGCTAGGTTCGAGCGCTGCTTTGTGAAAATCAACAAAGAAGAGTGGGAGGCCAGAACTTCAGACGCCTCAGATATGATTGTGTCGCTAGGAGGGGAAGGAGCCTTGTATGCCGGTAAGTTATATCCAGTCCCTAAGGTTGAGGTGAGCGATGTCTGCGGAGCGGGAGACACGTTTCTAGCTGCGTTGGTTGCCGGCTACCTTAAATATGGTCGCATGGAGAATGCTATCTGCACTGCTAATCTAGCGGGTGCGATTGCCGTTCAGCACATGGGATGCTACACTCTCAACCAGGATGAAGTACAGCAAATTTCAGATAAAACATGGGAAGAATATAATGAAGTATATCGTAGATATCGACAACACAATATGTCCACAGAGTACTAATAGTGACTACACGGACGCGGTTCCGTGGTTGGAGCACATAGCAGTTATCAATAAGCTATATGAAGAGGGACATGAGATCCACTACTGGACCTCAAGAGGATCAAGAACTGGTAAGGATTGGTCTGAATTTACCAAGCAACAGCTAAGTGATTGGGGCTGCAAGTTCAGCAGCGTAAGCTGTGGTAAGCCTCACTACGATGTTTGGATCGATGATAAATCAGATTGGCCGTTCAAAAAGGAAAGGGGCCTTTTCGAGCTATAGATTACCCGTAAAATAACCGATGGCAACAGCGATGACTACCATACAGAACAGTGAGGATACGGCGCTAGTTGCCCTGCTTTTAAGCTGAGCGACTTTCTTGCGCTCATTTAAAACGGCCTGTAGGTCTGCATGCTTCTCTTCAGCTATAGACTTGCTCTGAATAAATAACATATCATTCCACACATCTCTTGGAATGGACTTCTTAAATTCCTTTTCCTGCTCTCTCAGAGCCCTCTTTGCCCAGGCAATATCCAGGGCCTCATCTCTAGTTAACCGCCGGTTGCCCGTAGCAGCTTCCTTTTCAATATTGGCTACCGATTCTTTGGCTTCAGAGTGCTGGCTAAAGAACGAGGCGATATCACCTAGATTCTTGTTCGATTCCTTCACGACACTGATTCCTTGATTCACTGCCTTAAGGGCACCAAGTATAGCTGAGATTTCTAATAGCATGAGGGTCTCTCCGATGATTGTGTTATATTTAGAAAATCCCTGCATTGCTCCTCCAGTAGAAACCGGCAACATTAAAATTAATTTTGGTCAAGCTGTTGTCTTTATGGTCATGTCCTAGTATAATACCCCTATATTGAATTGAGGAGATAACATATGAATGTTGGTGATCACGTCCAATGGACGTCTACAGACAGCGAAGGCAAGTTCTCAACCCGTGGCCTTATAACGGGTATGAAGGATAATATGGTAGAGATACTTACGATGGAAGGAACTATTGGGTTTCCAGAGGATGATGGTCTACTAAAGGCGGCACGCCCTGTAAAGGGTATGAAGGGTCGTATCAAGAGCAACGATAAGAAGCCTAAGAAAGCCAAGAGTTCATCTCCGAAGATCGTACCGGCTACTGGATCCCGCATTGAGCAAATGCTGACCCTATTCTCCGATGCCAGAGACACAGGACTCGTACCTAATCGAAGCGAAACCATTCAGCAAGCAGTTGAGATGTTTGGAATGACACCAGCTGGAGCGAGTACGTACTATGCTAAGGCAAAGAAAGAGTTGAACTTAATTTAGTTACCTGTTGTCTTTATGGTCACTTAGTAGTATAATAGCTGTATAAATTGAATTGAGAGAGTATATTATGATTAATGGAATGATGGTTAGTACAGAAACTCATAGCAATCGTCAGGTTGCTGAAGACTTTCTACGTTGGAGAGCTGATAAGAATGCTCGTACTGAGAAGACTAAGCGAGCTTTTGCTGGTAAGAAGTTTATCTCAGCTGAAGAGACCTCTGCTATCAGTAAAGCTGTTAATGCTAAGAAGCCCCGATCACTGGGCCGGCCCAAGAGTGCTATACGTACTCAGGCAAAGATGCTATTCGGTGAGGGTAAGACAGCAGCAGAGGTTGCCCAGGCAATGAACATATCATATGCCAATGCTCATTATTATAAGCGCGCTTTCAAAAAGGAAGGAGTATAGTATGTTAGACATGACGTTATCTGAGTTGGCTGGTACATTAGGAATTCATGAGGGAATGGTTGAGGACATGCGCAATGAGATGTTCGAGTCTCGTAATTTGGATCCCTTGGGCGCGATGGAGTGTGACATGGTAGAAGATACTCTGTACGAAGAATTACTTGAGATTCGTATGGATTACGATATGTACCTAGCAGCGTAGGGTTGACATTGTGGTCACTTTGCTGTATAATGGCTGTATAAACCGTTTTGAGGATATTATGATGTCAAGAGAAAATAAGTTAAAATTGGCCTGGCTGTTACAGCTAGCTGCTCTGATAGGGTTGTTTAGTATGGTACAGGTTCGTTTGGAGAATGGATCTGTCTCTCCTCCGATGTTGGTAGTAGGAATGATTTCTGCTGTATATCTTGCTGATGCTCCTCATCAGTGGAAGACTCTCTTTGGAAAAGGAAAGCGAAAATGAAAACGTTACGCATTAACAAGTCTCACGATGAATTGATTGATGATGACTCGAGTATGTTCGAAGCCCAGTATGATATTGAGAAGATGTTCCGGAAGGGAATGCCATATGCTGTCGCTCGTATGAACTTTATGTTATCCTATGGCGAGTACAGCTTTGCAATGTTCGATAATACCTGGGACGAGCTTGAGACTACTGAGATCCGAAATGATAGAATGGAGTATGCATTATGAGCAATCAACGAGCTGGAAAATTTAAGCCTGCTACTATGCGAGCTGGAGACGGTATGGTACAGGTAGCTTTCTTTAAGAATGCCGCTAGTGTACTAGAGACTGCTGGGTACGAAGATGCTTCGTTCTACTTCGCGCAGGTAGAAGATCATTTGCGAGAAGGTGGCAGCATTAGCGACAGTCCTAATGATATTAAACTCATACTGGGGTTGTAAACATGGCTAGACGGTATGCACATCTAAAGACGGTCTCACATCCATATCGTGTATTGGTTAATAACCCCGATGGTTTGGATACGTGGGACTTCCGTGATTGGAATGAAGCCCAACGAGTATACGATCAGAAGACTGATTTTGATACGTGCATGCTACTAACAGTATACTGCAATGATGTTAAGCTGATTAAACAGAAGCATGGTCCCAATTATGTGAACCAAGCGGCTACTCGCAGATGGTAACAATACTGGTTGTCTTTTTGGTCATGTTGTGGTATAATAGACGTATAAAATAAAGAATTGAGATTATGATTATGATTGATTACAGTATTGTATATGACGAAGTTGATGCTTTCCTACAGACCCGCGAGGGTCTTGCTTGTCCCAAGAATAAGCAGGACTACAACTTATTCCTACGAGAGCTTACCGGCATCTTTTGTGGTGTTGCCCATGAAAGCTTTCTCAAGACTAGTGATGTTGTTTCATTCTTACAGATGGTAGGACACCACAGCATCGAGAACGTGTCGACCACTGGTGAGCTATTACCGATCAGTGACCTGATATCTCAAGATGTACGAGACCATCCTTTATATGACCTCACCGAGTACATTCTAATGTACTACAAACCTGGCAACGTTCAAGTTGGTCCGGGCGAGTTCTTTTTCTGCTTCTATGATAAGGGTTCGGTGTTTGGCATCGATAACACAGCAGGATATGATGTGGTTACTGATGGGGTTCCTACGGAGTTTAAGAAGCTAGGTTCTAACTTCACTGACCCAGAGCTGTTCGATAAGTATGCAGCAAGTGAGGACGTGGATCGACTACTGGTAGTGAAGCCTGTGTCTAATGCGAAGAGACCTCAGATACGCTCTTACTACTCATGTACTGATACGACCAACTGGAGAAACGTATTTCATCACACTGGAAAGAATGGTACACTGGGTCTAATTAGATAAATATCACATTAACTGACAAGGATCCGCACTGATGCCCAAATTAGATCACAATTTTATGAAACGTGCAACAAGCGTCACTTCATTCAACTTAACGTCCAGTGATTTTACAAGCACAAAGTACAAAAGAGAAATACAGACCCTGTACTCAGAGTTTATGTTTCCATCATTGTATCCAGATAAGACTCTAGTAACTCTAACGGCCGACGGATACAACCAACTTGTCAGACAGCTGAAGAGAGATGATCCAAGACAGTATGAGAATCTACACTTCCTTCCTCTCAAAGGTCTAGGACCTGCAGAAGCAGCCCTTTATCTTCTAACAAAGACTGGTCACTTGGGTGGCGGTTCTAGTGCCGGCATCGATCTGGTTGTGGGCTCTAATAAGTATGAGGTCAAGGCGGCTAAGTGGAAAAGTAAGGTCAATAAGGACTCAGTATCCGACTTCAAACTGGGAGGAGGTCTTAACGAGATGTCCAGTGTTGAGGTAGCTATTCAAGCCCTGGCATTTCAACTAAATCTCAAGCCCAGAGGTGCTGCTGAAATCAGTGGATCAATATTCGCAGAGATGAAGAAGAGGGAGCCGGCTCAGTATAATGCGATAGAGCGCAAGTATCAAGAAATAGCAGGTAAATACTTTGGCAGCCACAACACCGTGTTTATTCAAAACGAAAGAAATCAGCCCGATTTTGGTGAGATCCTAGCAATAAGTCGAGTGAAGCCCAAGGACATATTGATGGAAAGATTTACATCTAAAAGCATTAAACCGGTAGTCCGAATAAAATAACTGTTGACTTTATGTTCAACCTGTTGTATAATTGCCATATATACACAAAAAGAGATTAAAGCATGTCAAAGAATACACATATGGAACACATCGAAGATATGATCTTCAACGATGGTGTTGATGGTGCTAGAGCTGCTATCAACAGCCTGCGTTCCGTGCGAGATATGTTGGCCGGCAAGGCCAGTTCTAAAGTAAATGCTACAGTTAAGTGGGATGGTGCCCCGGCAGTTTTTGCAGGTATTGACCCAGC
>TARA_R110000737_G_scaffold97708_2_pt1 | contig 15205 bp, 10 predicted proteins | sample TARA_R110000737 | Tara Oceans TARA_R110000737 (sample SAMEA4398027) | marine metagenome | biome: Polar Biome; feature: [SRF] surface water layer (ENVO:00010504); material: water (ENVO:00002006), including particulate matter (ENVO:01000060) such as... | depth 5 m
AATTGCCAGCATGCAGATCAGCATGGAAACTATTGCACAGCATAAGACTGGCAAACCATGTATTTAAAGTATCTGCCATAACTTGAGCAGGATCTGCACAGTATTGACGCATGAGCGACTCATCGACCATAGAGACGCCATAGAGACGGCTCATCGTTAGAACACGCTTGGTAGTCAGCTCTTCATAGACAGTTGGTGCAACGACACGAGTATTACCTGATACCGCTAAGAACTGCTGAAAATCGCGGATGTTCTGCGCTTCAGCGATAAAGTCAGTCTCGGCAAGCATACGCAGACGAATCTCATCAATAATCGGTGCAATACTCGCAAACTTCATTGAGGGCATTAGTATTTCAAGCAGCTTAGTCACCCCATGCAATACGCCCAAATCAGTCTGCATAATAGTCTCGACGCCAGGTTTTTGTACCTTCAGCACCACTTCATCACCATTGTGCAACCGTGCTGCATGCACTTGAGCGATAGAAGCTGAGGCTAGTGGCTCTGAGTCAATATGCGCAAACGTATCATCAAGCGTCATGCCATTAGTCGCCAGCTCTTCTTTTAGCACTTGCTCGATATAAGCATAAGACAATGGCGTGGTCTGATCCAAGCAGCTCTGGAAAGCCTTGACATAATCACGTGGAAACAATGACGGTGTACTGGCGATAAATTGACCGATTTTGATATAAGTTGTGCCTAACTGCTCAAAGGTTTCTTTGAGTAGCATCGCGTCAGGTTTCTCACCTTTTGCCACTCTTAGCGCAGACAGACCTGCCACACTCGCTGTTTGGCGAACACGGTTCATGACATTAAAAGTATGCTTTAATAAATGCGGACGATGAATTTTCATAAAAAACAACTATGGTAATAAGAAGGAGGTTTGAAGATAGGCAATACAATATAAAAACGCGTTAAAATAAGATTATTCAGTTATAGTCGGTTAAAGATAATTTGGATACAAGGAAGGCGAGCGAAAGTACTACCAGTCGTAGACTAAGCAAGCCTGACACTGTATCCAATTTATAGAGGATTGACTATAGGACTGCTACAGACAGGACACTGCGGGTCTTTTCGATAGCCCATTAGTCGCTGCTGCATCTGACTACCATCCCATATGAGCAGTTTGTTTGTCAGTGGATTTTTGGTTAATCCCAAGTATTGCAACGCAGCATTGGCTTGCAAGTTGCCCATGACGGCAGTGGTACTGGCCAACACTCCTGAATTGGCACACGTACGTTCGTCAGAGGCTTCATCAGTTGCTACTGAGCCAAATACGCAATGATAACAACCAGTATCGAGCTGAGGTTCGAACAGTGCTAACTGCCCTTGCATCGCAATCGCTGAGGCAGATAACAGGGGAATCTGGTAGCGTACACTGATACGATTGATGATGTCGCGCGTGGCAAAATTATCCGTACAGTCTAAGAATAAGTCCGGCTTGCCTGCTGCCATATCGAGCAATTCATAAGCGTTGTCTTCATCTAATCGTGTGACAGTGCCGCGAGCCTTTATCAAAGGGTTGATGCGCGCTAACATGTGCGCTGCGGTCAGTGCTTTAGACTGACCAATATCTTCTGGCAAAAACAGCGTTTGCCGTTGTAAGTTGCTCGCCTCAATCTCATCATCATCAATCAGATGGACATAACCCACTCCAGCACGTACCAATGTCTCAGACGCAGGACAACCAAGGCCGCCTGCCCCTATTATGACCACGCGTGCTGTCTTTAATCGCAGCTGAGCGTCCATATCCCAACCGTCTAATAATACTTGCCGGGCATAACGGAGTAGCTCATCATCTGATAGCTGTACCAGCTCTTCTACCATATTCATCTACAACCTATAATCAAAGAAATCTACTATCAAAAAACCATCTACTGGACTTGCCCTAGCGTGACGCGATCATTACCACCGTAGTCTTTTACGGTATGTACTGACTCAAAATTACTATCCAAAAACAACTTGCGAACAGCATCACCTTGATCATATCCATGCTCGATAGCCAGTAGCCCACCTGTACAGAGATATGTCATTGCTTGTTGGACGATATGCTCGATATCAGCCAGACCTTGATTAGGTGCACTGAGCGCACTAATCGGTTCAGCTGTTAGACCTACCAAATGCTCGTCTGTCTCGTCAATATAAGGAGGGTTGGAGACGATGATATCAAACTGATGCTCATCATTAGTAGGTAGCGCTTGATACCAACTGCTTTGGACAAACTCAACATTGGCAACATTATTACTCACCGCATTGTGCTGAGCAATCTTAAGAGCCTCTGACGATAAATCGACTGCCACGACTTGCCAATTAGCTTTCTTAAGTTCATGGGCAAGACTGATAGCGATACAACCTGACCCTGTCCCCAAGTCTAGCAATCGCTTATTACTAAGTTGCGCTGGCTGAGCGTTTATCCAGTTTAACACCTGCTCGACCAGCACCTCGGTATCGGGCCGAGGAATCAAGGTATGCTCGTTCACCCTAAAGTTAAGCGACCAAAACTCCTGCTGTCCGGTTAGATACGCAAGCGGTATGCCTTGCTGCATTTTTACCACACCGTCATTGAAACGTGCAATCTCACTATCAGTTAGCTGGTAATCTTCATTCGTCATTAACGCTATCGCAGGCTTGTCAATGACATGCAACAACCAGTCCGTTAGCCAAAACGACGGCAGCTGATTATCAGTATCACCATTCGTCAGTTGTTGAATATGCTGCTTAATTTGACGAATGGTTGATACGGTCATAGATAGCTCTTAAAAAACAGTGAATGTATAAAGGTAAAATGCTGCTTAGCCTACTCTGATGCGCGTGGTGGCTCTTTGGTATCGGTCAGGTTAGGATTGGTTTTGCTCAGCTTGACACCTATCCCGTTATCACCGTTTCCATTACTATTGTCATCGCCATAAATATCATCGTTATCACCAATGACAATATGTCTATCGACAAAGTAAATCAGTGCCAGAATTGGAATACCAATAGCAAAGGTAAAGATAAAGAAAAACGGATAACCCATATTATCGACGATAGCACCAGAATAACCACCCATCACTTTCGGTATCAGCGTCATCAAGGAGGAAAAAATCGCATACTGTACTGCGGTAAAGCGAATCGAGGTCAGTGCCGATAAGAAGGCGATAAATACAGCGCTTGCAAGGCCCGCAGCCAAGTTATCAAATATCACTGCCATATACATGATGGGCAGGCTACCTGGGTTGTATGTCAATACCACAAACAACAGGTTGGTCGCACACGCTAAAATCGCACCAATCATCATGGCGTGCATAATACGGAAGCGCTGAGCCAAAATCCCGCCCAAGAAGCCACCTGCAATTGCCATAATTACACCGACCAGTTTTACGGCATTGGCGATATCTGTTTTGCTAAAGCCCATGTCTTGATAAAAGACGTTGGAGATCACGCCTGCGACGATATCCGAGATACGGTATAGACCAATCAAGGCTAATAGTAGCAAGGCTTTTTTGCCATAACGTCGGAAAAAGTCTAAGACAGGCTCGATCCATGTTGCCATGGCCACTTCTTTTTTCACCAGTCCTACTTGTACCAGGGCATAACCTGCTGCCATCGCCGCGCCTAAACTTACTAATAAATGCAAGGTTTCTACAAAGAAGCTAGAAAACGCGCCTTCAAACTCTGGTAAGACCTGTCCCATCAGTATATAAGCGGCGATAAAGGCAATCACTGAAAATACAAACAACGCTACCAGTCTGACGTAGTCTTCACGAGTTTCAGCAACCAACGGGGCTTTGTTAATGATTTTTGGTTGGTTAATAATAAAGTACAGCAATAACAATGGTGCGCATGCGACCAATGCTAAAAAGTAAAACTTAATCGCTGGCATTACCATTAGTGGTATCAAGGCCACTGTGCTATCAAATATTGTATTGATCAAAATATTAATTAGGTAAATAACACCAAACAGCAGACCTGGGATAAGTAGTAACGCTGAATAAATTAGGAATACTTTTAAGTTACCCTTCTGCTTTTTACTTTGCAGGGTCTCAGCGGTTGGCTCATAACTAGCAAACGTCGTTAATACCCCTAACGTCATGACTCCTGCCATGATGTAATAGGTATTGCGCCATGCTTCATAACTATAAAACGTCTCATTTGAGCCGAAATAATCAGCCAAATATAACGCGCCTGCCCCTGCGACAATCATACCGATACGGTAGCCTGACACATAGATAGAGGACAAGATAGACTGCATAGACGGCGGCGCAAGCTCAATACGGTACGCATCAATCACGATATCTTGCGTCGCAGAAGAGAACCCAAGCAGCACGGCCGCGCCTGCCATATAAACCAAGACATCTTCGCTAACAGGATTTACCCTTGCCATCAAAAAGATCGCCAGCACGATAAGCAGCTGTGATACCACCATCCAACTACGACGACGCCCTAGCCACTTGGTCAAAAACGGTACAGGGAGCGCATCAATCAATGGCGCCCAAATAAACTTGAACGAATACCCCAGTGCTGCCCAGCTGAACATAGTGACGACACTACGATCAATGCCTGCTTCTCTCAGCCATAGCGACAGACTTGAGAAAATCAGCAGAATAGGTATACCCGCTGAAAATCCCAAAAACAGCATAATAATGACACGAGGATCGAGATAAGCTTTTGTAGCCTCGCCCCATGACTTTTTGGCAATTGGTTGATTGGGCGGTACAGATTTGACAGCAGACATAATAACTCACCAACAATTCAGACAAAGAACACAACCGCGCACAATTTTTATCAATCTTTAGAATCAGTTATCGACAAAAGGATCGATAAAAATTGCTCTACGTTGCACCAATATTATGATTACAACAAAATCCAGTTATGGTACTTGAGAACCTTTATCTTGACTAGATGTTTTTGCATTAACTTAGCGATTGCAGGCCATGTACAATCGCTTATATTTCTTAATCGTAACGCAAAAAACCGCAGTGTTTTACCAAGGTTATCTTAGCTCTCTTTTTTATTGCTAATTTCTATTTTGAAGGATGTCTGACAATGACATTATTTATAGGTAATATAAAGGTAGTAGTAAAACTGACGCAGGCTTGATTGGTTAGGTGCACTCTATTGGTTTACTCTTAACTGGCGATGATAAGCAAGGGCGTTAATAATGATTGAGATAAACAAAACATCAAGTATTTTATGATTGGTAATTTAAAACTTATAATTCTTATATATTAGTTTTATAAATCCACTCAGCTTAGTTATGCTTTGTACATAAACAACGACTACCGAGATTCACGGTTTGTTCTTTCGATTATCATAGCCTAGGAGTTATACCATGTCCGACTCAACCAATAACACCACCGACAAAAACACTGCCCCAGATGCTGCTCGTTGTCCTGTAGATCACGAAAGCAACAATAATAATGCGCCTACTAACACAACCTATGATCAGGGTGATGGTCAAGGCCCAACGATCCATAGCGAAAACGTTGATAACACGCATGAGCCTGAGCGTCCGAGCATGGGTGGCTGCCCTGTTATGCATCAGGCACATACTACCACTGCATCTGCTGCGACAGATTGGTGGCCAAACGCCCTGAACTTAGACATATTGCACCAGCAAGACAAAAAGACTGACCCAATGGGTGAAGACTTTGACTATGCTAAAGCTTTTAAACAGCTAGATCTAGAAGCGGTCAAGACTGACTTAAAAAACCTAATGACTGAGTCGCAAGAATGGTGGCCAGCTGACTGGGGACACTATGGTGGTTTGATGATTCGTATGGCATGGCATTCAGCTGGTACATATCGTCGTTCTGATGGTCGCGGCGGTTCTAATACTGGTAACCAACGTTTTGCGCCATTGAACAGCTGGCCAGATAACGTCAACCTTGATAAAGCCCGTCGTCTATTGTGGCCAATCAAGAAAAAATACGGCAATAAATTGTCTTGGGCCGATTTGATGATTTTGGCAGGTAACATGGCTTATGAGTCTATGGGCTTTAAAACCCTAGGTTTTGCTGGTGGTCGTGCTGATATCTGGCATCCAGAAAAAGACATCTACTGGGGTTCTGAGCGCGAATGGCTAGCTGCTACCAAAAACCGTTACGACAGTGATGAAGAGCGCGAATCATTAGAAAATCCTTTAGCTGCTGTGCAAATGGGGTTGATCTATGTCAACCCAGAAGGTGTTGATGGCAATCCTGACCCAATCAAAACCGCACAAGACATCCGTACTACGTTTGGTCGTATGTCGATGAATGACGAAGAGACCGTTGCTCTAACCGCTGGTGGTCACACGGTTGGTAAGTGTCACGGTAATGGTGATGCGACGATACTAGAAGATGAACCAGAAGCCGCTGACGTCAAAGAGCAAGGTCTAGGCTGGCGCAATCCTAAAGGTCGTGGTAATGCAGGTGATACCGTTTCAAGTGGTATCGAGGGCGCCTGGACCACGAATCCAACTGAGTGGAACTATGAGTACTTTGATTTGTTGTTCAACCATGAATGGGCGTTGACTAAGAGTCCAGCTGGTGCGTGGCAGTGGGAACCTGTCGACATTGAGGAAGAAGACCGTCCTTTAGATGCGCATGATCCAAGTGTACGCCGCAACCCAATCATGACTGATGCTGATATGGCGATGATTAAAGATCCTATCTATCGTGAGATTTCAGAGAAGTTCCATAACAACCCAGAGTACTTTGATGAAGTATTCGCTAGAGCGTGGTTCAAACTGACTCACCGTGATTTGGGACCGAAGTCTCGTTACTTAGGTGCCGACGTACCGAGCGAAGACTTTGTATGGCAAGACCCTATTCCTACAGGTAATACGGACTTGACTGCTGATGATATTGCAACGCTAAAAGCACAGATTTTAGACAGTGACATTAGTCGTCGTGAGTTGATCATTACAGCATGGGACAGCGCTCGTACCTTCCGCGCTTCCGACTATCGCGGCGGTGCCAACGGTGCACGTATCCGTTTAGCTCCACAAAAAGACTGGGCAGGCAATGAGCCAGAACAATTACAGCGTGTACTTGAGACATTGACAATCATTCAGTCTGGCTTTGAGAAAGACGTTAGCTTAGCAGACCTTATTGTATTGGCTGGTAACGCCGCTATTGAGCAGGCAGCAAACGATGCAGGCGTAGATATTACTGTACCGTTTAATCCAGGTCGCGGCGATGCTGACGCTGAAATGACTGACGCCGAATCTTTTGCTGATTTAGAACCGCTACATGATGGCTATCGCAACTGGATTCAGGGCGACTACGCAGTATCGCCAGAAGAGATGCTACTTGATCGCACGCAGTTAATGGGATTGACAGCACCTGAGATGGTCGTATTGCTTGGTGGTATGCGAGTGCTTGATACCAACCATGGTCAAAGCCAACATGGCGTCTTTACTGAACGTGCGGGCGTGCTTACCAATGACTTCTTCGTCAATTTAACAGACATGAACTACACATGGCATCCTGTAAAAGCAGCCGACAATACTGTTAATAGCTACGAGGTACGTGAGCGTAGTACAGGAAACGTCAAATGGCAAGCAAGCCGCGTAGACTTGGTATTTGGCTCTAACTCTATATTACGTGCTTATGCTGAGCTATACGCGCAAGATGATAACTTAGAGAAATTTGTTCGTGACTTCGTCCGCGTTTGGAACAAGGTTATGAATGCAGATCGCTTTGATATTGCAAAATAAACCAAGTTTGAAGTTGGTCAATACCGACTAATTAATAGTAGTAAATATTAATAGTAATAAATAACTTTATAACTGACGAACAGCTATCTTTCAGAAGGTAGCTGTTTTTTTATGCTTAGTTTTTTATGCTTAATAGTGACCGCTCTTTATAAGTTGTTAGGTCAAATGGCTTCTCTGGATAAACAACGCTTACTGACTAAGCAGCATTTACTGAACGAATAATTTTTTAGCATTGCAAAATACAAATTCTATATTCATAATTATCATAAATTGATAGCTATTTATTATATACAAGAATAATAGCTTTGTTTTACACTACTTTATTACTGTATGTTCAGACATTTTTACTTTCATATACAGACGAGGTTTGTATATTTATACAATAGGATTAAGTTATGGCAATCGACGTAGTGGTCAACCAACGGCATTTGCAGATTCAGCTCAAACAGCTAGAAACAGTATGGCATACGGTGATTAACGGTTATAACTTAAGCCAGGCGGCGACCGTGCTACATACCAGTCAATCAAGCTTATCAAAGCATATTGCTGCGTTAGAAAACCAGTTAAAGACGGAAGTATTCGTGCGCCAAGGCAAACGCCTGACGGGACTGACCACTATGGGCACAGCGCTTATGCCTCATATCGAGTCTATCTTTGCTGAAATTCGTACCATTGAAAACCTCAGTTTAGACTTTAATAATCCTAATATCGGTACGCTGACGATTGCCACCACTCACACACAAGCGCGTTATGTACTGCCGCAAGTGGTTAAAGAGTTCAAAGATCGTTTCCCTAAGGTAAATTTGATTTTGCAACAAGCAGATCCTGAGACCATCGCTCAGATGGTCATACGTGGTCAAGCCGATATCGGTATCGCTACTGAGTCCTTGCTACATAATAATTATCTTAGATGCTACCGTTACTATGACTGGACGCATCGCGTTATCGTACCAAGTGATCACGAACTGGCTAGCCAAGAGTCTATTGACCTGCCCACACTTGCCAGCTATCCGATTGTGACCTATCACGGTGGTTTTACAGGACGCGGCGCGATTGACAAGACGTTCGACGAAGCAGGGCTGGAGCCAGATATCGTATTAGCGGCGCTCGATGCCGATGTGATCAGCACCTATGTCGGTCTAGGCCTAGGTATTGGTATCATCGCAGAAATGGCATTTGAGCCAAGTCATTATCAAAACCTGACGGCCATCCCCGTCGATCATTTTGGTCGCTTTACCAGTTGGATGGCGGTACGTGATGATGCAGAAATCCGTCAATATGGTCGCGCATTCATGGAGCTATGCCAAAAGCAATTTGCAAATTAATGAGCATTTGTTAAATAAAGTATCTCAGACTTGCTCACCCTTACTAGACTGAGCTGTGGATGATAAAATAGATTCTAGAACGTTATTCAATGTTTCTTTTATATATTATTCACACTTGTATTGATATTTGGTCGAATGAAATTGATTTGTGACTAAATATCAATACATATTAACTTGCTCTTTTGTAAACAGGTGATACCGCTCATGGAAAAACTCGTAGCGATCATTATGGCAATTTTTGCCGCCCCTCTACTCATTGGCGGCGCTTATTTATTGTCCTTAGGCGGTAGTCCTTACTACCTCATTGCTGGCGTCATTATACTAACGACAGCTTTTTTATTGTTCAAAAAACACTGGAGTGCTTACGGGTTATATGCGCTATTTATCGTAGCGACCATGGCTTGGGCACTTTGGGAATCTGGGTTCTATTGGTGGGCGCTAGCACCTCGAGTTGGCTTCCCGCTTATATTTGGTTTGCTCATGCTATTGCCATGGGTATCCAACAAAATGCGTGGGCCTAAAACTCAAGTAGCTTCAAATAGCACACCAACTATAAACAACGTTAAGAAAAGCCCTCTGTATTATTGGGGACTGCTCGTAAGCGTAATCGTAGGTGCACTACTCTCTTTTGGTAGTCTAGCTAATAATGCCACTGACAAACTCGGTGAGCTTAACTTGACTGCTGCAAATGATGACGAGCAAAACGTCAGCTCAGATGAGACCTCAGCCAACCTTGGTGATCCGTTATCAAACGGTCAGCAAACGCCAGATGGCGAATGGAGCGCGTATGGTCGTACTGATTATGGTCAGCGCTACTCACCTCTAGATAAAATCAATACCGATAACGTCAAAGATTTAGAACTGGCATGGCAAATCCAAACAGGTGATGTCAAAGGTCCTAACGATGTCGGTGAGACCACTTATCAGGCAACACCATTAAAGATTGGCAACGGTTTATACTTATGTACCCCTCACAACTGGGTACTAGCGCTAGATGCCGACTCTGGTGAGACGCTGTGGAAGTTTGATCCTCAAGTAGAGGAAAACTTACAACGTCAGCACCAAACCTGTCGCGGCGTATCTTATTATGCGGGTCAAGCGACCAGCCCCGTGCAAGTACAGAAAATTGCTGGTAATACCTTTGAAAATGCATCTAAGCAATGCGATGCCAAGATATTTATCCCAACGTCTGATGCGAAGTTGTATGCACTCGATCCAAATACTGGGCAACGCTGCCAAGATTTTGGTGATGATGGTGCATTAGACTTGATGCATAACATGCCGTTCAATCAAGCAGGTTACTATTATTCTACGTCACCACCAGTCATCGCGGGCGATACCATCATCGTCGCCGGTGCTGTCAATGATAACTATGACGTCAACTCGCCTTCTGGTGTGATCCGTGCGTATGATGTCAATACCGGTGAGCTTCTTTGGAACTGGGATTCAGGCGATCCTGATAATACAGCGCCTTTCGATGTCAATGATCCAACCCAAACTTATAAGACCAGCTCGCCAAATTCATGGTCAGTCGCTACTGCCGATGAAGAGCTTGGATTGGCCTACTTCCCTATGGGTAACCGTACGCCAGATCAGCTAGGTAGTTATCGAAATGCCGCTGAAGAAAAGTATGCAACGTCTGTTGTCGCTCTAGATATCGAGACTGGCGAAGCACGCTGGGTTCAGCAGTTTGTGCATCATGACCTTTGGGACATGGACACGCCTGCTCAGCCAACCTTACTTGATCTAGATACGGCCGATGGTGTACAGCCTGCGCTGGTTGTGCCAACCAAACAAGGTGATGTATACGTCTTAAACCGCGCAACGGGTGAGCCTATTGTACCGATTAAAGAACGTCCTGCACCGCAAGGCTATCTCATAGCGGGAGAGCACGCAGCGCCAACTCAGCCTTATTCTGGCTTGAGCTTTGAGCCTGAACCACTGACTGAAAAAGACATGTGGGGTGCCAGTCTCGTCGATCAAATGATGTGCCGTATTGAGTTCAATCAGCTCAACTATGATGGTCGCTATACCCCGCCATCAACCAATGGTAGCTTGGTCTATCCTGGTAACTTTGGTACCTTTAATTGGGGCGGTATTGCAGTCGATCCTGAGAATGGCGTGATGTTTGGTATGCCGACTTACTTGGCATTTACCTCAAAACTCATTCCTAGAGACACGTTGGGCGATGCAGAAACCAATAAAGGCGAGCAAGGCGTCAATGCCAATGAAGGTGCAGATTATGCAGTAGAATTGGGGCCCTTCTTGTCACCATTAGGCGTACCTTGTCAGCAGCCACCATGGGGCACAATCGCTGGTGCTGACCTAGCCACAGGTGATATCGCTTATCAGCGCAAAAATGGTACGGTACAAGACTTGTCTCCTATTCCTATCAAACTGGAACTGGGCGTACCTGGTATCGGTGGACCTATCATCACTAAAGGCGGCGTCGCATTCTTGTCAGCGGCGACAGAAAACAACTTCCGAGCTTATGACTTAAAAAATGGCGACGTGCTATGGAATGTTCGTATTCCAGCAGGTGGTCAAGCCACGCCAATGACTTACTTGAACTCTAAAGGTGAGCAAATGGTCGTATTGGTCGCAGGTGGTCATGGTTCAGTTGGCACAACCATTGGTGATTATGTCTTAGCTTACAAGCTTGGTGACCAAGATAAATAATGTTGCATTGGTTCTTAAGATAGTGATTATTTAATTTATCATTATCTTATAATCGACCAATTAGAGAAGCAGGTAACCTAGGTTGCCTGCTTTTTTTAATGCCATCTTTTTTTAATGCCATAGTGTAATGCTGCTAAATCCTTTTATTACCTTACTTATGGTTTATTTATCGCTTATTTTGACCAACGACAACCTGTATAAATACACCTTAATAATTGTTAAGCGAGCTTAACAACAGAGTTAACTGACTTTGTTATGATTCATTAACAGTGACTAGCGGCACTTGAAACTACCACTGTCTATAAGCATATCAGTAGAAAATAATTTACACACTACTGGAACATTTATGAGTAATAAAATCCCTTTATCTTTTTTAGATCTTGCGCCTGTACCTCAAGGCAAAACCATCGCTGAAGGCATCGCCCAAACAGTGGAAACCGCGCAGCAAGCAGAAAAATCAGGCTTAAACCGCTACTGGATGGCAGAGCATCACAATATGCCGGGCATCGCCAGTGCAGCCACCTCAGTACTACTATCGCATATCGGTAGTAAAACCGACCGTATCCGTATTGGTGCTGGCGGCGTTATGCTACCGAACCATGCCCCTCTCGTGATTGCTGAGCAGTTTGGTACTTTGCAGGCATTATATGGTGACCGTGTGGACCTAGGCCTAGGCCGTGCACCTGGTACTGATGGTGCGACGTTTCAGGCACTTCGTCGACAAATGAAAGATGCCGAACGCTTTCCACAAGATGTGCAAGAGCTGATGTATTTCTTAGGTAATGATACAGATGGCAGCCCTGTACAGGCATTCCCTGGCACAAAATCAGGCATACCGATTTGGATATTAGGCTCTTCTCTATTTGGTGCGACTTTGGCTGCACATTTAGGACTACCTTATGTGTTTGCCTCTCACTTCGCCCCGCAAATGCTTGGGCAAGCAATTGAGGCTTACCGTGAACAGTTTAAACCGTCTGTCTATCTAGATAAGCCTTATGTGATGCTAGCTGCAAACTTATTGCTGGCTGATGATGATGCGACCGCCGAGTATCATTTTACTTCAGCACAGCAGAGTTTTGTACGTCTGCGTCGTGGCGAAACAGGTCAAATGCCTAAGCCTACCCACGATATGGACAGTATCTGGAGTCAAGCAGAGAAAATGATGGTAGACAATGCATTGTCAGTATCATTCATTGGCTCTGTCGACACGGTCAAACCAAGACTCGCTGCGTTTTTGGCAACCTATCAGCCAGATGAGCTGATTGTGACGGCCAATATATATGACCAAGCTGCCCGTATCCGTTCACTTGAACTTACACCGGAGCTAAACTTATTTACTTTACAATGAAATGAGACACTTGCATAATTATTGATGAACCTTAACTGGATTTTTGACATGGAAGCAACTCCCATTATCGGTGCATCGCTCATGATTGGCTCGTCGATATTTATGTATATCGTTGCCTTTCTTGCAGTTATGGCTATCGGTGGTTATTTAACCTATCGTACTAGTCCAAAGCGCAAGCAGCGCCGTGAAGACAAGCGTAATAGCGAACGCTAGATTAATACCAGAAGCCCTCTTTTCTTATTTGAAAAGAGGGCTTTTTTAATGCTGTTAAAATTAGATAAGGCGAAAGTACTTACTTATTTAAAGATAGTATAAAATCTGTATTACATTAATCCAAGGGCACGTAACGTCGCTGCCCCAATCGCCATACCAAACATGCCGACAACAGTGGTAAATGCCAAAATATTAGCCGCCAATACATCATTACCACCCATTGCTTTTGCCATGACATAGCTGGCTGCAGCTGTTGGTGATGCGACCATCAAAAACAACACCCCCATATGCACACCTGACAACCCAAACCCGAGCCCAACAGCGATCGCAATCAATGGTGCAATGACAATCCGACCAATACTTGCCTGCATGGATAAGCCCGAAGGGTGCAACATAGACTTTAGGTTAATACTAGCACCCGCACAGATCAGGGCTAACGGCAGAGCCACCGCTGCTAATAAGTCGCCAGTCGTATGAATCACCCCTGTAAGTGGTGGCAATGGCAGTGCTTTATAGACGAATGCCCCAACCAATGCCAAAATTAGAGGATTGGTCAGTAACTTTTTCACAATCATCGTCCCGCGACTAATCCATGTATCATCCACACTTTTGGATACACGGCTTAGAGTAATAACCGCTAAGATATTAAACAGTATCGTCACCACGCCCATATAGACAGCGCCGATACTCAATCCTTGTGCGCCGTAAGCGTTGGCCACGGTTGCAAGGCCAATGATGGCCATGTTGCTACGGAATACGCCTTGTACAAACACGCCTTGGTCCTCAGGACGCTTGACGAAGCGTTTGGCATAGAACTCTGCGCCAATAAATAATATAAACGTCACTAAGATACCAACAAGGATAAGCGTAATTTGCTTACCATAATCGACGTCGCTATCAACCACGCTAAAAAACAATAAACACGGCAAGCAATAATTAAAGACAAAACTTGATGCCTGATCGATAAAAGTTTGGCTTGCTTCACCACGTCGTTGCATAAAAAAACCCAACCACATTAAGGCAAGGTTGGGTAAAACAATGGTAATAGCAAAAACAATAGCATCAATCATAAGTAGACTCAGTTCGGTGACAAGCCCATGAATATATGGACATCAGCGAGACAAATTAACAAGTAATAAGAAAATTTACTGACCTAGTATAGATACAAAGTAGTAAGTAGGACAAGGTTACATGTGACTTTCTTTTAAAACTAACGGTTTTTTTGACAAACAAAAGCCCGTAACGAAATGTCGTTACGGGCTTTTTAACTATAAGTGCTTTATTATAAAAGGCTTTATTGCATAGCTATTATGAGTCCAATGCAGCTTTTGCTTTTTTATGCTTTTTAACCGTCATCGCCAATAACTGAATGGCGGCAGGTGTAACCCCACTCACTCGTCCGGCTTGGGCTAAAGTCGAAGGACGGACTTGCGTGAGTTTCTGTACAATCTCATTTGATAGTCCAGATACGACGCTATAGTCAAAGTCCATCGGTAGTGCGGTATTCTCGAGACGTTTCATCTGATCGATGTCTTCTTGCTGGCGATCGATATAGCCTGCATATTTAACAGAAATCTCTATCTGCTCACCTACTTGTGGATCAACAGTTGAGTCCGTGATAGCCGCGATATCAGCAAAATGTATTTGCGGACGCTTTAGCAAATCAAAGGCAGTCGACTCTTTAGACAGCACTTCACCTGTTTGCTCGGCTACTTGCTTACCTAAAGCATTAGCAGGCGTGGCCCACATATCTTTTAGGCGTGAAGTTTCTGTCGCGATAGCTTCCATTTTTTCTTGATAGGCTTGCCAGCGTATATCGTCTACTAGACCTAGCTTACGACCAGTCTCTGTCAAACGCTGATCGGCATTGTCTTCACGTAAGAGCAAGCGATATTCTGCACGGCTCGTAAACATACGATACGGCTCGGTAGTACCGTGGGTAATCAAGTCATCGACAAGCAC
>TARA_R110000737_G_scaffold350514_2_pt1 | contig 15191 bp, 10 predicted proteins | sample TARA_R110000737 | Tara Oceans TARA_R110000737 (sample SAMEA4398027) | marine metagenome | biome: Polar Biome; feature: [SRF] surface water layer (ENVO:00010504); material: water (ENVO:00002006), including particulate matter (ENVO:01000060) such as... | depth 5 m
GAACTTGATCGAATTAATTGATTTTGTATCACTCTTTGGGCAGTGGTCGTATTCAAACTTTCCGTCAAATCTATTATTGAAAGGGAAAATGCCTTGGTTCTAGCTTTCAGCTCAGTACTCATAAATAGAAATCGTTTATTTTTCTAATTATTAAGTTAGGAAAAAATCCAGTTAAATGATTTCTCTAAAATAACTTTTTTTACCCTTCTAATTTCTTCCTTCTTACTTCTTACTTTCCAATAAAAACAGGCTTTCTTTTCTCTAAAAACGCTGAAGTTCCTTCATTAAAATCATGAGATTGACCAGCTTCGGTTTGTAGTTTTTCTTCTACGGCTAATTGCTGAGTCAAATTATTTGAAAGAGATTCATTCAAAGCTCTTTTTGTTAAACCAAGTCCAAAAGTTGGCATTTTTGCTAGATTTTCTGATAATTCAGTAACCGCATTTTCGAAATCTTCGTCGGCAACTGCTTTGTGAATCATATTTATTGCGGCAGCTTCGTTAGCCATCACTTTTTCACCTGTCATCATTAAAGCCGAAGCTTTCTGTAAACCAACTAATCTTGGCAACATAAACGTTCCACCTGAATCTGGAATCAAGCCGATTTTCGAGAAAGCTTGGATAAACGAAGCCGATTCTTTCGCCAAAACAATATCACAAGCCAAAGCAATATTTGCTCCAGCTCCAGCTGCAACGCCATTTACTGCGGCAATAATTGGTTTTTCAATATTTCTTAGTCGTTCGACAATTGGGTTGTAATGCTCTCGAACAATTGATTTCAATTCTGGACCATCAGGATCTGTAGCTTCTGCTAAATCCTGCCCTGCGCAAAATGCTTTTCCTTCACCTGTTATTACGATACAGCGCACTGATTCATCACTGGCACAATCGTCTAAAGCTTTTTGAAAGGCAAAAGCCATCTTCTGATTAAAAGAATTGAAAACTTCTGGTCGATTCAATTTTAAAATTGCAACGCCATTCGTTTTTGATACAATAAGTTCCATTTTATAGATTGTAAGTATTAATCATGTCTATTACTCGATCCACGATTTTATCGCGGAGACTTATAGGCGAAACTACTTCAATTTCTCCACCATAGCTCAATATTTCACGAATTAATTCTTCCGTGATTATAACTTTTAGCGAAAATGACGTCTTGTTCTTTCCTACCTTTAGAACTTTCTGGGTGCTATGAAAAGGCTGTGACTCAATATATTTGGAAGCTATATTGTTTGCTTTAAATTCTACTTTTTCTGGGACTGCGTCGTATGTTGTGATGCCAATTGTATGCTCAAAAAAGTTTTCAGGAGAAAAGTCTTTCGGTACAGAACCATTATGTGGTGTAATTTCAACATTTTCCATACGCTCGAGGGCATACGTAATTATTTTTCTCTTCTCCTCGTCATGGCATATTAAATACCAACGATTTCGATATTCCTTAAGCAAAAGTGGAGTTACAGTTCTTCCTTTTGACTTATCAGTAATGAAACTTGTGTAGTCAAAAGTGACCATTTTACCGTTTTGAATGGCTTCTAATAATCCAGAAAGAAAATGATTTCCTGTGGTATTGATTCCTTTTTCAAATTGAACGTATTCCTGAATCTTTTCATCCAAAGGATTTTCCGCGATCGTAACTCGATCCACTATTTTATCAATTGCATTTCCGAACTGTTTAAACATATCAATATCGCGAAACTGCATCAATGTTTTTGCAGCAAATTGAATTGCGTTTAAATCTTCAGATGTTAGAGGAATATCGTCGAAGCTATAATTTTCGTCATCATAATAATAACCTCGTGTGACTTTAGAGTATTTTATTGGGGCATCATGGTCCATGCGCATTGCAAACAAATCTTTCTCAATAGTAGAGTCACATATATTGTGACCAGCACTACTTCCATATAAAGATTCTTCACATGCTTCTCGCAAATCCCGTTTTGTTGGATTTGGGCGATACTTATTACGGATGCAACGATCTATAATTCTGTATCTAATTTGTGCGTTTTTTATTTGTGACATTTAGCTCCCAACTAATAGTAGCGCAATTTACAATAAAAATTTGATCCGTAAAAGAATACGTAGTAAATTTGTATACCTAGTTATAATTAACGTTGTGTAACTAAAGAATTGATTAGTAGTCCTGTAAATTTACTTTACGTAAACTGGTTGAACATCTGGAGGAAATTTTTCCTTTTCAAAACCGAACAATTCAAAGTACTTAATTGCCTTAACAACCTCATCGGGAACATCTTCCTCCCAACTAGATGCACCTGCTCTAATTTTTGAGAGCACGTCATCAGAAAGAATATGTAAAAGTCGTTCGTCGTATCCTTCGATAGCCGCCATTTTATTGTTGTCTTTCATGTATTGCAGCAATCCAGCTAGATGTTTCGGAATTCGAATTTCATCTAATATATACAATTCGCCATTTTCCACATTGTTTGCCGGGTAAACGAAAAGCTTAACGTTGTGACCAAATCCTCGACCAAAAGCCTCTAATAATCCACCTGGTAAATTATCGTAGTAACGCTCATCAAAAATGGTGTGCAAATTATAGATTCCCACGATAACACCCATTTTTCGACCCCTAGCAATTGATCCAAGGTAATCGACCATTTTGTAATGTTTCAAATAATTTGAAATCATCACTGTATAACCTAGTGAACCAAGTAATTCAGCTCGATCTACAAAATCTTTATCTGATATTTTTCCATCGGCAGTTAAATCTTTCAGTGTCAATTCAAAAATAACACTGACATTCTCGTCCTTAACTCCTTCTTCTTCTAAAAACTGTTTTTTACCAGTTTCTATCATATCAATATGGACTTTCGTAACTGGACGGAAACGCCCGCGCATCAACAAAATATTTCGTTTGTAAAGCGCACTTGCCGGCTGAAGCACATTTCCAGTCAAATCAAACATCGTTGCGTCAGTCATTCCTCGTTTAACCAAATTCAAGGCTAAAATACGGTTGTCAGCATCGACAAAATCTGGTCCTGAAACTCGAAGCATGTCAATTTCCATTCGCTCTCTAGGCAAACGGTGAATCAAACTTTGAATGAATTGATTCATATCTTGACATTGAAAGAAAGCGGCATGAATTAAGTTTACGCCTAAAATCCCCAATGCTTCTTGTTGAGCTTTATGACTATTATCGTGCATTTTAATGTGCAAAATAACATCGTTTGTAACACCTTCTATGCTTGATTGAAAACGAATACCAACCCAACCTTGACCTTGATTTGTTTTATGGTAATTGAGCGATTCAACTGTATTACAAAAACTAAAAAATCGGGACTCTTTGTATTTTTCCGGCAAACGGTTCACCATCGTATTGAATTCCGTTTCCAACATAGTAACTAGTCGTTCTTCACAAACATATCGCGAAGCTTCACCGTACATAGCATCCGACACTTTCATGTCATAAGCCGATTGAGAAAACGCAATAGTTCCCGAACTTCCACCAGCTTTAAAAAAATTGGCTGCTACTTCTTGCCCTGCTCCAATTTCTGCAAAACATCCATAGATGTCTGGTGTCAAATTGACTTTAAGAGCTTTTTCTTCCGTCGTTAACCGTCTTTCCTCAATCATTTTTATTGTTCTTGAAATGGAATTATACACTAAGTACGTAATTCCGTAACATAAAGTTCCGAAATACTATTTCGGCGGTGCAAATTTAGGGTTATTAATAAACTCTTCGTCTGTTAATGTCAAAAGAAATTTCTTAATTAAACCTTTTTCAAAAGCATCCAGCTGAACGCCTCCTTGATTTGCAAATTCTATCAATGGACTAATCGTCGGGCTCAATTTAATTCCCGACGAATAATGTTCGATAACTTCCTCTAAAGTTTCAAAGCGACCATCATGCATATAAGGTCCTGTGAGAGCAATGTTTCGCAATGTCGGCACCTTGAATTTCCCATAATCCGATGGCGATTTTGTCACTTCACCTCTGCCTAAATCTAAAAACGTATTGTCCAGCCCATTATTGCTAAACAATTCCAAATGCATCAGTGGGCCATTGTGGCAATGGAAACAGTCACCTCCATTCAAAGATTTAAACAAATCGTAACCGGCCCAATCTTCATTAGTGATTTGTGATGATAACGTTTGTTCTTTAGCTGTAAGCGACAAATTATTGGCTTGTTTATACATTACGTCGTATTTCGAAAAACCACTTATCATGGTGCGCAAAAACTGAGCAATAGCCTTTGAGACTAAAGTAGAATCAACTTGGTCTGTTCCAAATGCTACGTAAAAAGCTTTTCTATAATTCGCATCAGCCTTGATTTTTATAACGGCATCCGTCCAACTTTGATGCATTTCAATCGGGTCCTGAACGGGTTGTAAAATTTGTTCTTCCAAGGATTTAGATCTCCCATCCCAGAAAAGGAATTTTTGATATCCCAAATTAACTAAAGCCATGGAGTTTCTTCTTCCTAATGTTCCGTCTATACCTCTTGAAAATTGATTTTTATCCGAAAATGATTCTTGAGGAGAATGACAACCGCCGCAAGACAAGGAATTGTCGCCACTCAATCGTTTTTCATAAAACAACCGTCTTCCAAGATCAACACCAGCAACTGTTAGTGGATTGTCTTCGGGAATAACCATTTTAGGAAAATGACTCGGCTCCTCTAAAGCATAAGGCGCGTTTATAGGTTCAATTGTTCCTTTTTTACAAGAAGCAAGGGCGAAAATTAAAACGAGTAGATAGGTGATTCTATATATCATTCTTTTTCAACGGCATTTACCAATTTATCGACAACTGAGTTGCTCAAAAACATTTGAGTATTTGTAGAGTGCGATGAATAATCCACTCTTAAGTCCAATTCTTCACCAGGTTTATCAAATATGTCTTTTACTTGTAAAAGTAAGTTCGTTCTGTATTTATTTTCTCCCAATGAAATCCAATTCATACCGGAGAAATTCAATGTTCTAAAAATTGGATCCATTCCTAAATGGAATACAAAATTATGGTCAAAGTTGTCGATTCCATTATCCAATGTATCGACTTTTCCTTCAAGTTTCACAAATATATATCCAGGATTCCAACCCCAGTGCATATCGCCACAGTTTGAAATATTTAATGCAGATGTTGAAGCTGGCAATGCGGGATTTGCATGATTCAAAGTAGTCGGTACGCCTATATTCAAACTTAAATTAGCAAAGTCGGATTTTAATCCTGACCCAGTTCTCATTAATGTACCTGAAGTGTAGAAATCATAATAATAAGAATCTGACAAAACATTTGAGCCATTTGCGACGTCCGTACCAAGAATTTTAATTTCAGTAAAGAAATATCTATAGCCTTGCGGGCTAACAATTATTTGATTTAAGGCATAGTTCTGACCATCCAATTTAGGAATTAAATGTACTTCCATTTGGTCAGATGGATCGCAAACTACAGGCTCATCCGTTTTTTTCTTTTTGCATGCCGAAAAAACAATGAAAAGAGATAGGAATAGGAAATGTAATTTTTTCATACCTCAAATTTACGCAATGCTCTCTTAATCAACAAAACAAGTTATGTTAAAGTTCATACTAATCTAAAACGTTCTTCTCTTATGATTATTATTAATTTTAGTACATGGAAAATACCTTAGTCAAACCGCTTCAAATAATCAGTGCTTCTGCTGGAAGTGGCAAGACGTATAAGCTTGTTTTGACTTACTTAGAGCTCCTTTTACAAAGTGCGAAGGCAGAACCTTTTGCTCATATAGTTGCTATGACTTTTACGAATAAAGCAGCTTTGGAAATGAAAACAAGAATAGTCGAGGCTCTCGAAATATTAAGTTTTCCTGACCAATTTGAACCTCATCAACGAAAATATGAGGCCATTTTATGTGAAAAGTTCAAATGCAAGCCTACAGAATTAGCTTTAAAAGCAAAACTTATATTACAACGTATTCTTCATCGTTATGAAGATTTTAGAATTCTAACCATTGATAAATTTAACCTGCGACTGATTAGAAGTTTTAGTCGGGAATTGGATTTGCCAGCCGACTTTGAGGTAATCATTGATGAAGACGAAGTTTTGGAAAAGGTAGTAGATCAATTGCTTGGTGAAATTGGCAATGGTGAAAATGAAACATTGACCAACTTGGTTTTAGGTTACGCTCAATCACAATTGGAAGAAGGCGAAAAATGGAATTTTCGGGGTGATTTGATCAAATTCATTGCGCTAATTAAAAGCGAGAAGCAACAAAAAACAATTGATGAATTAATGAAAATTGAGTTTTCTGAAGGAGACTTTTTCAAATTCAAAGAAGCGTTAAAAAAAGAGAAGAAGGCTTTTTTGACCTATGTTGCTGAATTTGGAAAATATTTAGAATCAATAGATTTCTGGATGAACCTAAAAGATATTGCTGGTGGTTCGACAACTTCAAATCAAGTTTCAAAATACTTAAATGTTACCGAACCCGACGCTATTTTTATGACAGTTGCCGCCGTTCAGAATTTATCCGAAGGAAATAAATCCAAACCACCGATTAACGGAATGGCCGAAAAGCTATTAGTTATAAAACCTATCCACGACCAATTTTACAAAAGCATAACTCTACTCAACGCCATTCGAAAAAACTACCACAACATGTGGTTGTTGAAAATTTTGGCTGGCCGTCTGGAACAAATGAGACAAGATGAATCATTAATTCGAATTTCAGAATTCAATCAGTTGATTGGGAAATTAGTGCAAAATGAAGAAGCTCCTTTTTTGTATGAACGCTTAGGAAATCGTTATGAAAATTATTTGTTAGACGAATTTCAAGATACATCAAGAATGCAATGGCTGAATTTAATTCCTCTCGTTCATGAGGGAATTTCAAAGTTCAATTTAAATTTCATTGTTGGTGATCCTAAACAATCCATTTATCGTTTTAAAAATGGATTAGCTGAACAGTTCGTTGCATTACCAGAGATTTACAATCCTGAAAATGATCCAAATCTTGCTCTAAAATCGCAATATTTTAAAAGTTTAGGCGAAAAAGGTGTCATAAAGCAAAACTGGCGTTCCACGAAAACGATTGTTGAATTCAACAATGCTGTCTTTTCAGAATGGAGTAAAAATCTACCTGATTCTACAATTTCTTTTTTTGAAGATGTACAACAAGAATCGGTTTCAAATGAAGTCGGCTATATCTGTTTCCAAAATGTTGAAGAAGATAAAGATCAAAGTGACGAAACTGTTTCACAAATGGTCACATGGATTAAAGAAGCTCTGGAAGATGGCTTCAAACCAAATGACATAACAATTTTAGGCCGTGGAAATAGAGATTGTAATCAATGGTCGGTTGAATTAACGGAACTCGGTTATAAAGTTGTTAGTGCAGATTCTCTATTCGTTGATTCAGATTTATATGTACAATGGATTATTTCCTATTTGCAAAAACGACGTTCACCGAGCGTAGAAAGTTTGACAAAAAAATTCATTTCAATGACACTTCTGGTCAAAGATTTACCACTTTCTGTCTATGAGGATTATTTTATTCCGGTCCCAGAAAAGAAATACAAACGCATAGACGAAAATCGATTTATAAATGATTTCTATACTTCGCAAGATGATTTTTATCTTTCTTACGAATCCATTTACGACTTAATCTCCAAGTTCTGCACCCTAGTTAAAATTGATTCCTTGAAAAATCATTACGTTCATCATTTGTTGGATATGGCATTTCAATTTGATTTGCGTTTTGGACCCGATTTACAATTGTTTTTGGAACAATACATGGCTAAAGGGAAAAAGTCTTCTGTTCAACTACCTGAAAGTGAAGATGCTTTGACCGTTATGACTATTCATAAAAGTAAAGGACTTGAATTTCCCGTGGTCATTCTTCCTAAAATTTCGATGACGAATGAGAAGAAGGATAAAACCAAATATTATGTTCCTTCTGACGGGCAGATTGTCCAATTATCGAGAACACAGATAGAAAGTTTGCCCGAATTCGCTCATCAATCCACAGAGGAAAAAGAACAAATAGTTACGGATAATACCAACTTATATTACGTTGCATTTACCCGAGCAAAAACGCGACTATACGCAAGGAATAGCTTTAAAAAAGGCAGTAATGAAGATTCACTAGGCATTGCATGTCTGGAGTGTTTTCCTTCAAGTTGGAATGAAGAAACAAAAGCATTAATTCTTGGAGAAAGATTGCCAAACGTTGCGAGTAAAAATTCCTCCAAATCAGAAAATGAAGATTATATTCCTGAATCACTTCAAGATTTTCTCTGGTTCCCAAATATCGCTATTGAAAACAATAATCCTTTTGACGAGGAATTCACAATGAGCGAAGCACAGCAATTTGGGAATCAATTTCACTTGCTTTTATCTGAAATTGACGAAGCTTCCCAAATTGATGAAAAGTTAGATTATTTGATTGGTTTGGGCGAAATTGACCGAGGGTATCGCGATAAAATCAAAAGTCAAACGGAAACTATTTTCACTGAATTTCTCGATGACCTCTACAAGAAAAGCGACAAAATTATGAGTGAGCAAAGTATTTTGTTTTCCAACGAGAAAAGTAGTCGGCCAGATAAAATATTATTTCACAAAGACTGTGTTATCGTTCTTGATTTTAAAACTGGAGCTGAAGAGAAAAAACATACCAAGCAAGTAAAAAACTATGCTCAGTTATTGGAAAGAATGGGAATTAATAATGTGAAATCTGCTCTGCTTTACACAGAAATTCCAGAATTAATTTGGGTGGATTAATCCTTCGGTTCTTCTCGTTTAGGATTCTGAATAATCAATCGGAGTGACAAGTTATAAGTAAGGTAATTCCAAACCCAATTTAGAAAAACCAAAAACTTATTTTTTATACCAAGTATTGATCTTAGATGCACAAGCATCCATACTGCCCAAGCCATAAAACCTGAGAAATGTCGGTTAGGCAAATCAACAACCGCCTTATTTCTACCGATAGTCGCCATGCTTCCTAAATCCTTATACTCAAACTTTTTAAGCTGGTCATTCTTCGCTATAGCCTTGAAATTTTTAGCAACATTCTTCCCATTTTGAATAGCAACCTGTGCGACTTGAGGGTGACCATTAGGATACTTTTCCGTTTCCATATAGGCAACATCTCCAATGACAAATACATCTTGATTACTCTCCACCTGATGTAAGCGGTTAACTTTTATTCTCCCACCACGAACATATTCTTCGTCTTTCAATCCAGACACTTTGTTTCCAACTATTCCTGCAGCCCAGACAAGATTTTGCGTAGAGATATTTTGACCTCCTTTGATGTTCACCACATGGCCGTCGTAATCTTCAACAAATGCATTTAAAATAACTTGGACTCCTAATTTTTTAAGATATTCCAAGGCCTGTTTTGAGGATTTCTCGCTCATCCCGCCTAAAACTTTATCCGAACCTTCCACCAAAGTAATTCTCATGGAACTGAAGTCCATTTCAGGATAATCCCGCGGTAATATAAAGCGTTTCATTTCAGCAATGGTTCCTGCCACTTCTACTCCAGTAGCTCCCCCACCAACAACGACTACGTTTAAATAACTTTCTTTTTGTTCTTGAGTTTCACTCGCAAGTGCGTTTTCAAAACTGAGGAACAATGAGTTTCGCAATACTAATGCTTCGCCTAAAGATTTCATAGGCAAGGACAACTTTGCTATTCGCTCGTTGCCAAAAAAGTTCGTTCCAGCTCCTGTAGCAAGAACTAAATAGTCATATTCAATACTACCCAAATTGGTTTCAATTTTTTTTTCGTCTGTGGAAATAGAACTCACCTCAGCCAAACGAAAATGCAAGTTTTTTGCCTTTTGAAACATCCGTCGAAACGGGAAAATAATAGAACTCGGTTCCAATCCTGCGGTTGCAACTTGGTAAAATAATGGTTGAAATTGATGGTAATTATTCTTATCTATTACTACAACTTGGTATTCGGAATGTGCTAAATCAAGAGCTAATCGAAGTCCTCCAAAGCCTCCTCCAACAATAACAATGCGTTTTTTATCGGTTACTGGAATATTTGCCTTCATAAGAATGAAAATTTTGAGGCAAAGTTAGATTAAAACCAAAGCATTCGCCTGGAATTAGGACATAATTAACGTTAAGACAACTCGTTTACTTTTCTGAAATATTCTTTAAAATCTCTAAAGCTTTTGGTACGGCATCATTCATATAATCAACATACTCTGCCAAAACATCGATGCTAACTTTTACTTTAGTCTTGCCATCACGGTTTAATAGGAAATATTGTTCTCTCGCACCGGCCCAATCACGTTCCATTTCAACACCGTCGAGAATATCTCCTAATTGTTTGAAAACCATTACCTCATTGTCAATCTTCGTTTCTATAACGCCGTACATTCCATTATTTTTTCCGTCTAAAAATTGAATTGGGTCACTTTCATTCCAATCACTAATGGCGTGAGAATCTGGATTAAAAGGTTCTGTCCATTGGCGATAATTTTCATCTTTCCAAAGTTTTTCCCAAACCTTTTCGCGAGGAGCATCGATATATATTTTGTACTTAAGAGTTACCATCGTTAATTGCAAATTTGTGAATGTCGAATTACGAATAGGGTAACTCATCCATGTGAAAATAAAAATACAAAAAAACATTAGATTATCAAGCCACGTTTACCCCAAACAAATAACCTACTAATGCTGACAATCCCATTGCGGCTGTTCCCCAAAATGTAATTCGCATTATGGCTTTCGACATATTCGATCCACCAAGTCGAGCGGAAACTGCACCTAAAACAATTAGGAAGACAATTGATGAAGCATATTGCAATTCTACTTGATATTTGAATGGAAAGACGATTGTCACCAAAAAAGGTAACATGGCACCAAAAACAAATGCTGCACCAGAAGCCAATGCTGCTTGAAAAGGTTTTGCCTGATTCATTTCATGAATACCCAATTCATCTCTTGCATGTGCGCCCAAAGCATCGTGATCAGATAATTTCTGAGCGACCATTAAAGCCATTTCTGGATCCAGTCCTCGTTCTTCGTAAATTACAGCTAATTCCTTCAATTCAACCTCAGGATAGGTCTCTAGAGCTTCTTTCTCTCGTTCCAAATCACCTTTTTCAATATCGGATTGAGAGCTAACCGAAACATATTCACCAGCTGCCATAGACAAAGCTCCGGCAACTAATCCAGCCAAAGCAGCTAAAACAATTGGCTCGCTAGATTTGCTAGCTGCGGCTACACCAATAGCAATACTTGCTGTAGAAAGTATTCCATCATTTGCACCAAGTATAGCAGCTCGTAGCCAATTACTTCTATTTAAATAGTGGTGCTCGTTGTCTTCCATCATGATTTTTGTAGATCAAGATACAGTTTTTCTAGGACAGAATCATCCACTAACTCTGGAACAGTAACTTTTAGATTTGGTTCAACTTCCATAGCGCGTTTAATGGCGAATATTGCACCTTCATTGCGTGCCCACGAGCGGCGAGCGATTCCATTGTTTACATCCCAATGTAGCATCGATTTTAATCTTCTTTCAGCATCTGCTGAGCCGTCGAGCAGCATTCCAAAACCACCATTAATGACCTCGCCCCAGCCGACTCCGCCACCATTGTGAATGGAAACCCAGGTTGCACCGCGGAATGAATCGCCGATAACATTTTGAATTGCCATATCGGCTGTAAAACGGGAGCCATCGTATATGTTTGAGGTTTCTCTATATGGTGAATCGGTTCCAGAAACATCGTGATGATCTCTTCCTAAAATTACAGGACCAATTTCGCCTTTGGCAATTGCTTGATTAAACGCATCGGCTATTTTCATTCTACCTTCAGCGTCTGCGTATAAAATTCTTGCTTGAGAACCAACCACCAATTTGTTTTCTTGTGCACCTTTAATCCACTGAATATTATCAGCCATTTGTTGCTGAATTTCTTGAGGAGCAGTTTCTTTTATTTTTTCAAGAACAGCACAGGCAATGTCATCTGTTTTCTGAAGATCCGCTGGTTTTCCTGAAGCGCAAACCCAACGGAAAGGTCCGAATCCATAATCGAAACACATTGGTCCCATTATATCTTGTACGTAAGACGGGTATTTAAAGTCGATTTTGTTTTCAGCCATAATATCTGCTCCAGCTCTTGATGCTTCTAATAGAAAGGCGTTTCCATAATCAAAAAAGTATGTTCCTTTTGCCGTATGTTTATTAATTGCAGCAGCGTGACGTATCAATGTAGATTGAACTTGTTTTTTAAATTCTTCAGGATTGCTCGCCATCAATTCATTTGACTCTTCAAAAGAATAACCGATTGGATAATAGCCTCCAGCCCATGGATTGTGCAATGAAGTTTGATCTGAACCCAAGTCAACATGGATATTCGCAGAATCAAATTTTTCCCAAACGTCTACGATATTTCCTAAATAAGCAATGCTTACCGCTTCCTTATTCGATTGGGCTTCTTTTACTCGTATTACCAGTTCATTTAAATCACTAATCACTTCATTTACCCAACCTTGTTCGTTACGAATCTTTGTGATTTTTGGATTCACCTCCGCGCATACTGTTACGCAACCAGCAATGTTTCCTGCTTTTGGCTGAGCTCCACTCATTCCACCTAAACCTGATGTTAGAAACAAAGAACCTTCTGGTGATTTCTTAATTTTTCTGAATCCGTTTAAAACTGTTATTGTTGTGCCGTGAACGATTCCTTGTGGACCAATATACATAAAGGACCCAGCGGTCATTTGTCCGTATTGAGTAACGCCTAATGCGTTGAATTTTTCCCAGTCGTCCGGCTTCGAATAATTGGGAATCATCATTCCGTTTGTTACAACAACTCTTGGCGCATCTTTGTGTGAAGGAAATAATCCCATAGGATGACCAGAATACATCGCTAATGTTTGTTCGTTTGTCATTTCTGACAAATATTTCATTGTGAGTTTGTACTGAATCCAGTTTTGGAAAACTGCCCCATTTCCTCCATAGGTTATCAACTCATGTGGATGTTGAGCTACAGCATGATCCAAATTATTATGAATCATGAGCATGATCGCTTTTGCTTGTTCACACTTTCCTGGATAATCAGAAATAGGACGAGCTTTTATATCATCGGAAGGACGAAAACGGTGCATATAAATACGACCGTAAAGATCCAATTCTTCCTTGAATTCGACTGCTAATTCTGCATGAAATTTAGTTGGGAAATAACGTAGTGCATTTTTTAATGCCAATATCTTTTCCTCTCTCGTCAGAATTTCTTTACGCTTGGGCGCATGATTCACTTTCGGATTTACCTCCTTTTTAGGAGGTAAATCCATTGGTATACCTTCGAGAATTTCTTTGTGCAGATTAGAATTATTCATAATACTTGTCTTTAGAACAAAATTACAGAATATAGCCTAAAGGCGACAACAACTCTTGGAAAAAGACTATTTAATTAACAATACGTTCCCTCTCCAAGTATGATTTTCACTTGTATTAGCGTCTTTAGCACGGATAGTCCAATTGTAAACTCCTGAAGAGACAACTTCACCTTTGTATGTTCCGTCCCAATCAGCAGAAGGATCCAATGAAATCCAAACTAGTTCACCCCAACGATTGTAAACTTTTAATTCAAACTCAGATGGATCAATTCCTTCAATTGAAATTTTCCAAGTGGCGTTGAACTCATCATCATCTGGTGTAAATGTATTTGGAGCATATAGTATTACTTCTGGTGTTACTTTAACAATTTGAGAAGTAGTATCAGTACATCCAAAATTTGTTTCAGCAATCAATTGCACAATATAGTTATCAACGACACCTTCAGGTAAAACTATAACAGGATTGGAAGCTGAAGAATATGAAGGAGTTCCGTACTGCACATACCAATGACTTAAATGATTTCCAGTTGATAAATTCTCCATAGTTACAGCGGTATTAAGAGCTGTAATTGTTGTTGGCGAATATCTGAAATTTGCAGTCGGTCGAGGCATTGAGCGCAAAGCTCCATTGATTGTCGTTGTGTTTACACATCCGTCAGGAGATGTAATTGTTAAACTAACATCATAAATACCGTCAACCATAGCATTGGTAGTGATTGTATCCAAATTGCTGTAAACTTGCCCATCAGAAATATTCCATTGTGAATTCTGAACCATGAAAGGATCGGTGGTATTGTGCAACTCGAATATTGCGTTTTCACAAATACTATCAACTACCACATCGAACAAAGGATTTGGCACTGGAGAAACCGTTAATACAATATCTAGGAATAAATGTGTTGTCTCACAACCATCACTAACTTCTACTTGATAATTTGTTGTTATTACAGGCGATTCATTGATGGAATGAGTTGTTCCATTTCCAGAAGCTCCAGATGTCCAATTAAAATAATAAGGTCCACCATTCCCATCTGCGGCCGTTGCAGTAATCAATGCATTATCACCTGGACAAATTGCAAAGTCCGGTGTTAAAGTTGCTGACAATGGAGGGTGTACATCTACATAAATTGAATCAGATTCTGAAAGACATCCATCTTGATTTTCAGCATATACATAGTAATAATTACCTACTGTTGGTGAAGAGATTAGTTGACTTGCAGATAAATCGGCTGTTTGCGACCAATGATAAGAGAAGCTAGAACCAACTGATCCTAGACCCGAAACTGTTGCTGTACCATTTTCACATACTATTGTATCGTTACTAACAGAAATCGTAACTTGAGCTGGCACAGGAACTACAACAGAATCACAAGTTATACAACCAAGAATATCGCGAACGCATGCTTCAAAAGTACCTGAAGCGTAGTTTAATCCAACATTAGATAGTTGCCAAGAAGTCCCACTGTCGAAACTATAATCAATTGCTTCGGCACTATTCACGGTTATTTCACCATCCGTATAGCCAAAACAAGTTGGTTCCGCTGGTATAAGGGCAAGTTGAGGATCCAATACCACAACTTCAATCGTATCACGGTATGGTCCACATATTAAGTTTGTTTCCACGAAAATAAATTTGTAAACACCCGGTTGGTCCACAGTTGCCACAGTTACTGCGCTATTTGCACCTGGGGAAAAAACTACATTTGGCAGGGTACCTCCTGTTGGCGGTAAATATTGCCAATATCCAGAATTAGCGGAGTTCGATAATGTTCCATTTAAATTAACAGCTTGCCCTAAACAAATGGAATCATTGAAACCTGCATCAGGTGTTGGCTGGGCTCCTACTGTTACGTGCGCTGTATCCGTTGTTCCTGGACATGCGGGGTCAGTAG